>Ga0265297_10002045_pt1 | contig 43183 bp, 44 predicted proteins | sample Munlanlwell13791_FD_192502 | JGI IMG/M metagenome (GOLD analysis project Ga0265297, IMG submission 192502) | Leachate microbial communities from a municipal landfill in Southern Ontario, Canada - Leachate well 137-91 | ecosystem: Engineered > Solid waste > Landfill > Unclassified | place... | reverse complement strand
AAGTCAGTTCTTGAAGGCAAACTGGATACTGAGGTTCATGCCAATGACTGCTATATTGAATACCTAATGCTAGATGACGAAAACATTGCTACTATTGTAGGCCACACCGATATTGATACGCTTCGTAACAAAGTCTGTATAACTATTGAGATTATATAGGAGAATAACTACGAAATGAACGAACAAGAAATAGAGTTAGAGAAACTGAACCAGAAGATTCTTCAATGGGCTGGATTCAAATCGATATACGGACGGTATTACGCAATCAAAGCACCTGATGGTCAAGAGGTGTCTGTCCCCAAATTTATTCGCTCATTTCCTGATTGTGAGAAGTGGGTATTCCCTAAACTATTTAAGGATGGTTGGGATATTAAACTCTGTTCAGATGACGGATACTGGTTTTGCAATCTAACTAAATGGAATGCACGTAAGACTGAGGAATGGAATTCCATAGTAGGTACTGAAATCCCTACATTGGCTGTCTGTCGTGCTGTGGAATTTTTGATAGATAACGGGGGCAAGAAATGAACGAACAAGAGTTGAATAAGAAACTGGCAGAATGGGCCGGACTCTGTTGGCATGATTGGGAATGGACACCCATAGAATACCACGATTCTTATGAAGCAAGATGTAAGAAATGTGGTGTCTCTCAATACGGTGTCACTCAATACGGCAAGGATACCGAAAGAGGGTTTGGTTACGATAGGCCCAATTTCGTCCATTCATTTGATACTTGTAGGAATATCCTTATCCCAAAACTGCTACAGATCAGGATAGAAATATGGAATGGTGGGACATCTAAACCTCGTAACGATGTTGAAGTGTGGGATAGGAACAGATACGTAGAGGGAAAGGTAGGAATGGCAGCACAAGATGATCAACTTCCACTTGCCCTTTGTTTGGCAATTGAGCAACTAATAGATCACCCCACGTAATTTAATTTCATACCCTCTATTGACATTTGTAGCCCTTAATGGTAAGATAAGGATTGGGGGAGAGTGCATTGGAATATATTAGTTGGCTTCGGCTAGCAAAGTTTGTTTGGTATGCGCCTCCCCTTTTCAAATAACAATCCATAGGGAGATACGGATAGTGTCCAATAGAGCGAATAATTCAGGAGCTTTCGGTAGAATAACGCGGCTAACCGAGCTATCCCTATCTCTTGTTTCTGCCCCTGATACTCAAGCCCTACAAAAGTAAAATCTAAAAAGGAGAAAAATGAAGACAGAAGAACAAATCAAGAAAGCAATTGAATACTTCAAAGAGCATCGCGGCGCGGGGAATATGGGATATGAAACAGCCGGAGCGGTTGATGCGTTGAACTGGGTTCTGGAATTAGAAGATCATCATAAAAGGGCCGAAGTGCCTACATGGATCGGGCGACGTTTTTAGTTCTTATTCTTTCTGCCCCTGATACTCAAGACAAAGGATAAAAGTAAATGGCAAGGCAAATCGCATAGTTATGGAGAAATGCATATCCTGCTTCACTTGGTATAGTGAGAATCAAATTGCAGAATGGCTTCCAGATGAGTACCATATCTACAGTGCCACCAAACTATGCCCTACTTGCCAGATATCCACTAAGACATTAAATGTTATGCACCGCAGCAAGTGCGTATGTGCTAAATGCAAGCGCGGTTTTATTTGTTATGGACCAAGAGATAATCCTGATACTCAACGATTTTGCCCATACTGCGGCAAGCCAGTAACAGTCAGTAGTCAAGCGAAGCTAACAACACCACTAACATTAGAGGAAATCGCCTTATTACACAAGAAACCCTATGAAGGATACATAATTTGTTATCTACCAAGAAACCACCCGCAATCACATAAGACTTGCGGTTGGCAGTCAGAACATCGACTGATCCTTGAAGCTAAATTGGGCCGAAGACTTGAAACTAATGAACATGCTCATCACAAGAATGAGAATAAACTAGACAATAATCCTGATAATATTGAACTTCAAACAAAATCATCCCATGCTAAGTTGCACAATCCCCATACTGGATTATTCCGTAAATGTCTTATCTGCGGAACTACTTTCTATGTATTTAGAACTCTCATAAATCAAGGACGAGGATTCTACTGTAGCAAAAAATGTGCGGCCCTTTCCCCATCAAGATTAAAGGCCCAACGTAACCTTCGGCCAAAAGTCGCTAATTACGCTCTCAACGAATACGTATTTCAACAAAAGAATAAGGGCAGAACATGGCTGTCTTTATCTAGGGAGCTAAATGTGGCTATTGGGACAGCACGAGATAGATACAGATGGTTCCTTAATAATGCGCCAAGGGGAGATGGACATGGCACAAGAACCACGGCGACTTTGTAATTACCGGAAGGTGGGCGGCTTATACCTCGTTGGCTCTTTCATGGCAATCGGATGTGACCGCTTACCATTCCCCTTGAAGTCATGCCCCGTTTGCGGGGGAGGCTTGCATGCAACGAGAGGTTTGACTGAAGTGAACCCGAAGCGCCTATTCAAACTCCACGAAGATTGTGATGATAAACTGCATCCTTGCTTTGTTTGCGATCCTACCAAGGAACCGGCGTTTCTGATGACTGTTGGCTCTGAATACCCGACCCCTCAACATTTTCTTGCCGAGGGAGAACGGATTGGTACTTATTGCAAAAGAATCCCTTTCATCCCTAGACATTTCAAAGCAGGTGAGACTATAATTTATCTAGCTCATGCCAAGGCTTGTATAGAAAAGCAATCCGTGAATGACCAACCCAATCTGCCCCTCATAAGCGAAGTCCGGCCTCGTATGATTGATGCTAAAGAGAAACAGACTAAGGCTTTCGGCATCTTTGCTGCTTTCATCCCCCAGAAAATAGAGATGCCCGTCTGGAAGTCTGCTTTAACTAAGAAGAAACGCACTGAATTGGAGAAACGGGGGATAACTCCCGTACCACTCAAGGATGGTGATAAAGATCACAAATAAGGAGCAGGGAAATGGATAATTCTAAAGAAGGTGAGTATCCCCTAACATTCCGTATAGGCATAAAATAGGATCAGAGGTTTAATAGTGGAATTTTATCACAGTTGGAGATGCAATTGGTAATTAGCCGGATGTATAATGCTCTTAGCCGATGGGCTAGGAGTGAATTATGCGGAATTGGATATTTGCTCTTGAGGGCATTAATGCCGTGCTAGGTATTGCTGTTGGAATTAACCAAATAAACCAAGTGCCTGAATTATTAGGCTTGCCTATCGGGGCTTGGTTTATGATTGTGTATGCCATATTCGCTATAGGTTGTTTCATTCTATTCTGGAGTGATAAGACATTAGAGAATAGCATCTACGCTAAGGTAATGGTGAGTATTAACAATGGGAAACAGGCACAAGAAAAAATAGACTTAACTCCACATGATAGGATATTCTTGGAGGGGTTGTCTGATCAAATGTTCATCCAACACGGTCATAGTGATTCTAATGGATTATTAGCTGATTTTGCAGAAAGGGTTCCCTTAAATGAATTGCTAAATAGACCTTGTAGCATATGCCGACAGAATCGGAATATCAAATCTACGATAGAACTAGAGAAGATGACGAAGGGATAGGAGCAAGGAAGATGCCTAAATCGAAGCCGCAACCGCCATTGACTAAGAAAAGGTTTATGCGCCTTCTTACGAAGGCCGCGCAACCTGTGTCAGAGTGGAGCAAGCCCGATCAAGAAGGGAAAGAAACATCGGTTGATCGTCTTTCCGATGGTTGTAGCGATACACATAAGAGTCAAGATAAGACTGAAGGTAAAGAGGACTAACCGAGTGATTAACTCCGTCAATGCCACGTTTGATATTGCTCCAAAGCGATTCAACCGTGTTCACATGGGCAATACCAGACACGTATTGCTTCGCGGCGTGTTGCACGATCTCATGGGCATATCCAAGTCTCGCAACCTGATTATAGGACGGGAGTTCGTCGGTAAAGATAACCGTTTTGTCTTCTTTAACAATTCGTTCCTGAATCATAGGAAGCAAGGTATGGGCTTTAACATCGGGAACCACCTTAGCGATAGCGTTCCCGTTCCGTTCCACAAGCCCCATGACGACCGTTTTGCCCGAAGCGCCACGACCACGCTTACCGGCCCGTTTCCCGCCGATGTAAGTCTCGTCAACTTCAACCTGACCACAAAGCGGGTTAACGTCTTCGGCCATGAGTTTGCGAACCTCTTTGAAGATACGCCATGCGGTTTTGTAGGTAACACCCAATTCCCGTTGCAGTTGCTTGGCAGAGATTCCGGTTTTAGTGGAAGACATCAGGAATATGGCATGAAACCAAGAACGAAGCGGGGTAGCCGACTTGTGGAATATAGTTCCCGAAGTAGGGGCAACGCCCATGCCGCAAAATTCGCAGGAGTAGAACTTCATATCGGCTCTCTTGTAATGCTTAGTTATCTTGTCACACTTCGGGCAAAACACGCCGTTCGGCCAGCGAGCCTTAAAGAGAAGTTCAAGGCAAGCATCGTCAGTAGGGAACATCTTATTGAAGTCTTTGATAGTGTAGGTCTTCATGTTCTAATCTCCCCTCATTTACCTTACACTACCATTATAGAGGATAAACTACGGAATGTCAAGGGATAATTGCCAAAGGTTTTCTAAAATATATATGGTAGGTGACTTGACAAATGATATTGTTGGTGATATATTACTAATTAACTAAGACAGATAAATGTTTTGGGTTTACGAAACTAAGGCGGGGGGAACCCTGTCGGATGCAGAGGTCTTTTTGAAAGAAGATGAACGCCCTCAAGGGACTCCTAATTATGGCAATCGTGATCTATGTGGGCGTGGCCTTAACGGGAATAAGGGCCATTAAGCCGTGAGGCTTAATGCAAACTCCGCTAAACGGTGAAAAGCTGAAATGCCAACGCCGTGCTAATCCCGAAACTGAATCGGGGAAATGTGTAACGATCATAAACGGAGCATCTCTATTGAGATGATGACATGATCTGAACTGAAGTGAAAGATTAAACTTCAGATTAACAAAATGTTATCCCTAAATTAATACTGGGGCGTTAGTCCGTGAGGACTAATGGAACACCCGTCAAAACGGCGAAAAGCTGAAATGCCAACGCCGTGCTAATCCTGAGAATGAATCAGGGCCATGCGTAACGACTAGATGGCGGGCATCTCCAATGCGAGATGATGGCATAGTCTGAACTTAACTGAAATAGGCTAAAGTTAAGAGTAACAAAATGTTTGGGTATTAATACCACGGTAGCCACGATCACAACCCCCACCTATAGCGTGGGTGTCAACGGAATGGTTTCCGTCCTGCTCATCGTATTTGTCGCCATGCTGGTGTATGGCATGATCAAGCAGTTCGACTTCTAACCTTGGCAGTAAAGGGGAGTCAGAGAAAAAACCGGCTTACAAGTCGGGATAATACTCTGATCCCCCTTACTTGCAAAATAAGAGGGGTGTGAAATGGGATTATACAAAAGAACTACAAAAGCTGACAAGTTAGCTAAAGCGCGAACAAAGCGTGAGGCTGATAGGGTTAAGAAAGGTAAGGGGAAATGAAATGGTAATGGCATATGGTACTAAGATGGGGGCTGAGTTAAAGAAAGGGCTTACAAAAAAGAAAAGACGTAAGCCAACCAAGAATAAGGTGCGTAAGTCTGCTAAAAAGAGGTAGCACAATGGCAAAGTTAAGTTTATTTGAAACTGATACCCGTAAGGGGCGTGAACGCGAACTAAAAAGGAACGAACGTGAAATAGCAAAGCGTTTGGCTATGGAACGGAAACGTGCGGAACACGAAGCAGAAGTTGCGCGGGTGATGGAGATTGAAGGCGATATAGAAGAATCGAGGGGAGGATATAGCAAGTTAGAATTAGCAGCAGCTAAGGCAAAACAAAAGGAAGAAAAAGAGGCGCGTAAAAGACGGAAAGAGAGACTTGGTGAATATGAAGACATCACGACAAAGAAGGCAATTAAAAAGGTTAAACAAGAAATAGCACTTAAAAAAGCAAAAGCCAAGTATTTACCATCGCGCATTGTTAAGATAGACAGGTGGGGGCGTAAGAGGGTCAAGTCTGTTTTTAGTAAAGATTCCAAGAAGAGAAGTCATGGCGGGATTCATTTAATTTAGTAGGGCTATTTGATATGCCTGTAATGATTCGTAAACTCCCTTTGAAACGCAAGTATAGAGTGTATAACGCGGGCCGAATAGTAGCCCGCGCTACTACTAAAGATAATGCTGAAAAACAGGCTCGTTTGCTTAGGGGAATTGAGCATGGAATGGTTCTACGGAAAAGGAAATAAATATGTCAGAACCCATGCTTCAACCTGCTCCGCTTCGGTTTGAACCGCCGCCACAACGACTTACGCCATTCAATCCAATAACAATTGGACAAGGTGGGGCGACTACTGCAATTTTAGCTAAATATACTACTGATGGAAAGTCTTACGATTTAGCACAAGCAATAAAAGACGGCATAACTCCCGATCAACTGAAAGGCGTTGGGTTTACCGATGATTCAATTGCACAGGCTCAGACTTATAATAATGCGATAACTACTCTTGCAAAATATACTTCTGATGGCAAGAGTTATAATATCCAGCAAGCGTTAAGAGATGGCGTTAAAGCCGATACTCTTTTGGCGGCGGGATTTTCTAAAGATCAGGTTAGCCCTCAGTATGTTCCGTTGCCGTCAAATATTCCAATCGCTCAAACTGTTAAGGCTGATCAGTTGCCTAAACTTTCTACTGGCTATAAGTGGGTAAGGGTTGCTGATGCAGCATCGTTTGGTGCGCCAATAACGGTATTAAAGCCTGTCCCTGGTGCTCCTGATAGTAGCGAAGTATTTACCGTTGAAGAACTTAATCAGGCTAAAGGAACCGCAGAACAATGGCAAAAAGCTATTAGTTCACGTGGCGGCATTAGTCCCGGCGCAACATTGGCGGCGGGTATGAACCCCGCAATGATGGATACGGTGCGTGCTTTTGCCGTTGATATGAAACCAGCAGAAGTAGAATCTCTTATCAAGTATGTCTTTGGGCCTGATTACGCAGCCGAATATCAACGCTATGCAATGACAGTTAAAACCCCTGAAGGCGAAGCGAAAATAGTAGCCGCACAAAAGGCGGGTACAAGCCTTGATGCACAAATAAAAGCTGCATCTGATTTAGCAACACAATTTGATATTGATTTAGACAAAGCATCGCCGGAAAGTCGTGCTAGGATAGAATCTGTTGCTAAGGCTGCGGGATTCACACCAGAGAAATATGGAGAGTACTATGCTCGTGATTATTTAGTCGCTCAGACTGCAAAAGAGTCTGCAATAAAAACCGCCGAGGCAAAGGTTGAACGTGACATAGGTTATGCCATATCGCAAGCAAGTTCAAATGAGATTGTGCCAAAGGATAAACCTACTAGGATAGTCCAAATCAGGACTGTAACACCTGATATACTTGGCGAGTTTACAGGAACTAACGTTGGGGTTGGCGATAAGATAGCGACATTAGAATATGGTTCTATCATTCTTGTAGGATCAGGCACAGATGTAGGTCAGGTTCTAAGCAAGAAAGACGTGGCTAAAGCTGATCTAAGGCCAAAAATTGAAGCGCAAGCAACCGAAGCATTAACATCTGTCTCTAACGCTGATGCTAAAGTAATATTAGATAATACTGCGATAACACATCCCGAATTAAAGGGTTTATCGGGCGATGCTTATGTAATGGCAGCACTTAAAGCAGGGGTAGATGCTCCGATACTTGTTAAGGCGGGATATTCTGCGGATATGGTTAATAATGCCATATCCAATATGGCGGCAGAATTTCAGGCAAACAATACACGTTTGCCTGATGGCAAGATGATCCTAACGTCACAATTAAACTCTTATAAAGAAACGGCACCTGATATTTACAATGCGTTGGTAACAAAAGGCTTTGTTGGAGTCAATGAGTTAGTGGCAAAGCAAACTGCCGCTTTAGCGCAGATACCTACTAAGCAATTACCAGGGCCACCTGCTCCTGAAACGGGTTTTGCTGGATTAATCGTACCTGACCTGTATGCTTACCTTCAAAGTAATACTGATATAAAAACAGGCATTGTAGACCACAAGGCAATACAAACCGCCTTTGATGCTGGTTTCGATCAGGAGGCTGTTCTTAGTATTGCGGATTCTATAAAACAAGCGCAAGCCCCATCAGGGCCATCGCCAGAAGGATCAGTGTGGCTTAGTAGTCAGGCGATGAATCCGAAAGACCCTAACACATCCTATGCTGTGAAGTATTCTTTCGGCGGTCAGACTTTTGTAACTGAAGTTGCAGGAAATAAGTTAGGGTCTGCAATGGCTAGTATGGTAGTTAAACCTACGATTCTAGATGAAGCCAATGTATTGTTAGCAAAACCAGAAGCGCAATTAGGCATATTGGCAACGGGTGGTATTACTGGCGTGGCAGGTAAGATTATCAATGTTGTAGTAGGGACAGGAATACTTGCGGCAACAGTTCCGCAACAAATAAAAGATATACCCAATATGCCCGCAGATCAGCAAATATCTGTTTTTGGCCATCCTGTTACATTAACAAAAGCCGAGCAACTTGCCATCTCTGGAGCTATGGATGCCGCAATAATAGCGGCAACAGTATCAGGAATTAAAGGACTGAAAAGCCCTGAAGCAACAGGGCTTAAAGTTGCATCTGTAGGTCGTGTTTCCGATCAAGTTGCCAATAGGTCAGAGGTAATTGATAATGCCTTATCAGCAGTAAGCAAAGAAAAGGCTGCGATAGATACAGCTAGCCCTATCGGTAAGGCCGTAGTAGATATAGAGGGTTTACCTAGTGTATTAAAAGGCATACCGACAGGTATAGATAAGGCAACTGATACAATTGTCCGCTCATCATTAGAGGGTTCATACAACGCATTTTTGAAGACGGGCGAGTTTCTGGACAATGCTAAAACTGCCGCTCAAAGGACGTTGAATAATCTGCCCAATATGACTGAAGACGCGATTCGTGCTTCTCTTGAAGGATCGTACAATGCTTTTTTGAAAACGGGTGAGATCATAGATAATGCTAAAACAGCTACCCAAACAGCATTAAATAATATTCCTAAGAATATAGATAAGGTGAGTGGTAATATTGTCAGAACCTCTCTTGAAAATTCATACAACGCATTTTTGAAGACGGGCGAGTTTCTGGATAACGCTAAAATGTCAGTTCAAACGACGATCAGGAACCTACCTAATATGAGTGAAGATGCCATCCGTACTTCTCTTGAAGGGGCATTTAATGCGTTTCTTAAGACAGGGGAATTTCTAGATAGCGCTAAAAATAGCACACAAGAATCAATAAAGAGTATTCCGGCAATCGTAGATAGAATAAGCGAGAATATTGTCCGCTCATCATTAGAGGGTTCCTACAACGCCTTTTTGAAGACGGGCGAAATGTTGGATAACGCTAAAACGTCTGTCCAAACGACGATGAAAAACCTACCAACCATGACTGAAGATGTGATCCGTGCTTCTCTTGAAGGCTCTTACAACGCTTTTTTGAAAACGGGTGAGATCATAGATAATGCTAAGACGGCCACTCAAACAGCATTGCAGAATATCCCGTCTAATATAGATAAAGTAAGCGACAGGATAATACGCAATTATCTTGAAAACTCCTACAACGCATTTTTGAAGACGGGCGAGTTTCTGGACAATGCTAAAACTGCCGCTCAAAGGACGTTGAATAATCTGCCCAATATGACTGAAGACGCGATTCGTGCTTCTCTTGAAGGTTCTTACAATACTTTTTTGAAAACGGGTGAGATCATAGATAATGCTAAGAATACTCTGAGTAAGATTAGCATCCAAACTCTTGAAGATGATATTGTTGCGGCTCGCACTCAAAAGCCACAACTTAACGCTTTGAAGGGTATTACCAATGGCATTAAACAACTTGATAAGGCTTTATCAACGAATGACTCAATTGCTATAAGTAGGGCATTGGGTGATGTAGACAAGTCAATTGCTGATGCTTCTAATGTTATAACAAGCGGCGATACATTAGCCAAGTTGAAAGAAGTACAGGGAAACTTGAAGTGGCTCGCCGGACTGAATAATGATATAGCGAGAGCGATGCAGGATATATCTGATGGTATTGCCCAAAATGATTTTGCGCTTGTTACTAGAGGTGGTCAGCAACTTATCAATATAGCGGATAATGATACGAGGTTGCCAGTAGAAGTTTTACAATCAATGAGGGATAGCGGTTCGTTTATTATTGCCAATGCCAATGATTATGCCAAGATACTTTCAAAGACGGCGGAATTGCAAGCAAAAGATGTCGCGAAAATAAATCAGGCTATAACTGAGGCTCTTAATGATACAATTGCTATTTGGCAACGAGAATCGGATCAGATATTAAAACTGAAATACTTTAAGTCTCTTGAAGATTTATCAAAGAAAGTAGCGGATGCCGAAAAAGCGATGCACCCACCTCTCGATGTTGCGATGAAGGCGCAAAGTGGGATTTTATTTAGTGATCTCGACAAAATCTTAAATATGTCCGACGATGAATATAAAGCGTTATGGGATGCGAATAGGGCGAAATACACTCTTGCTGATTATCAGATTAAGGATATAGAACTTCAAAAGACGCAAGAACAACTTAATAAAATCCGTGAGGCTTGGCAGAGTTTTAGAAACATTAAATCTACACTCACCCAATCTGATATTGAGCGGATGATGACGGCTAGCGATGCCGATTATGAGGCTTTTCTAAATAAGGGAACATTAGCCGATTATCAGATTAAAGATATTGAACTTCTAAAAGTACAAGAGCAACTTAGTAAGATTCGTGAGGCTTGGAAAAGTTTTGCTGATATAAAATCAACACTCACACAAGAGCAAATTGAACGCTTAATGTCAATGAGTGATGCTGATTATAGCGCATTGCAGAACATGACACTAGCTGATTATCAAGTTAAAGAAATAGAGTTGCTCAAATACCAAGAATTGATTGATAAGATACGTGATGCCCAAAAGAGTTTCGCTAATATAAAATCAACATTTACGCAGGAGCAGATAGAACGCATGATGACGGCTAGTGATGCCGATTATGAAGCGATGTTACGTAGTGGTACGCTTGCAGACTATCAGATTAGAGAAATAAAGGCCATGAAAGATATGGCTGATAATCTAAAGCGTCTTCAAGAGATTAGGCAAGTAAAAACAGAATTTGATGCTTGGGCAAAACGTCTTGAAGGTATGACCGATGCTGAAAAAAATCAACTTATCAATGATTTGAAAACTGGCAAGAAGACAGAACTTGATAAGTTGATGGATGATATTAATCAGTACCTTGAAGATAATAAGGGGAGTGGGTCTCTTACCCCTGAAGATCGTGCTAAACTTGATGATATTGATAATCTACGCGAGAAACTAAGCAAACCACTTGGAGAAAAACCACCCGAACGTGGTGGCGGGATAGCGACTGAGGAAAAGGTTGAAACAAAGACAGAAGTTAAGCCGGAACCTAAGACGGCAGAAGAACTAGAAAAAGAGTTATTCCCTGAAACTAAACCGAAGGAAGAATCAACAACTGGGGCTAAACCTAGCGAACGAACTAGTGTTGGCGAACAGGCACCTGTTACTGAAGCAGTAAGTGGATTAAAAATACCTACGGTTGAACCTATTAAATCGGATATTACGATTAAACCATTCCCGATTGTTCCTACTCCGTCTACTCCAAAGACTCCAATGGAACCAACTCCGATGCAACCGTTTCAGCCGTTACGGGTTACTACTCCTGTAGTGGCACCCGTTAAAGACCCCTTCAATCAACCTTATGTTGATCCATTCAAAGACCCGTTTGCACAACCCAAGAAAGAGCCAGTTAAGGAACCTACTCTAGAACCAATTAAAGAGCCGATCAAAGAACCTGTAAAAGAACCAGAACGTGCGCCTATGCCTGCTTTTGAAACACCTTCACCTATTCCGACACCTACTCCAGTTCCGACTCCGGTTCCTCAGCCGCAACCTCAACCTCAGCCACAATTACCTAAACCGCAACTTCAACCAATAGAGGTGCCAGTTAAGCCATCTAGGGGTATCGCTATTCCCTTACCTTCTCAGCAAAAGATAAAAGAGGCGAGAGACGCTGGTGTCCCTGAAGGGTCATACGAGTGGCGGCAGGGAACAAAGTGGGTTTTCCTTCCGCCGCCCTATGAAGATATAGATAAGAGATTCTTGGATAATCCGATGCCAGGGACATATCGTTTCGCAACGGGGCGTGGAAGTGCTAAGGCGACTATACAAGTTTTAGGTGGTATTCCTACCAAGCCTGCTACAATTGATATGGGTTGGGCAACCGTTGATGTAAAGATACAAAACGGTATTCCTATGGTCGAATTTACAGGCGGACAAGAAGCCGCTAACACTCGTTGGGAAGCAGAACGCGCTAAAGAGGATGAACAGGCGCAAATTCAGGCAAGTCAAGTCCAAGCAATACAAGCACAAGCGGGGCAGCCACAACCTATGGTACCATTCCAGTCCCGGCCCGCGTTGATTAGTGATAAAGAAAAACTATTGCAACCATCTGAAATGTTGTTAAAAAAACCTAAGACAGTGGCTACTGAAAATATAACTCAAGGTGCAGTTAAGAAGTCTGTACGGGTGAGTGATCAATTAGTGGCGGATCAAGTACTAGAAGGTGCGACCACAAGCGAAGCATCAACAAGTGATTCTCTATTACAACCATCAGAGTATCTTATTCCTGGTTCTACGCCAGTAACTTCGGGAGATGCTACTGGACAACAGGTTTTACCACCACCTGATATGATACGTAGGCAAAGGGTGTCTAATTTGCCAGAACTTAAAAAGAATGAGTTGATTCAGTATCATACTGGTAAACTTAGGATAATATCTGTTGATCAAGATTATATCAGAAAACACCCTGATTTATTTCCAGGTGGCGAAGATTTTACGATGGATGGGCATCATTATGTGTTCTCATGGATTCCTGTAAATGAAATATGGATTGCGCAGAACTTAACTGACTATCTTGACAAAAAGGCCGATCTAGTTCATGTAATCAGTGAGTATAACGATATGGCAAATGGTATGGACTATGATACTGCCCATGCTAATGCTAACGTCAAAGAAGAAAAGGGCAGACGCAACCCGAAATTACTGGATAGTCTGATAAATATCGAATTGGCAAAAATACCTAACTCAGTTTCTAAAAATGAACAGATTAATTCAACACAAGAACAGTCGTATGAACCGCCGAAAAATCAAGCACCAATATTCAGAAGACGTGTGCTAAATCCGATTGCATCTGATATAATAGAGGAAGAACAAGATGAGGAACCCGTAGAAGAATTAGAGGAAATTCCAGTAGGACGGCCTATGGGAGTGACTAAGAGACGTAAGGATTCCGAGCCAGTAGCATTGCATTCGTGGTATTATATGGGACAGAAGTTACCCGATCCTGATTTGAGTGTAAACTTGTAAATGGTAAAAAGGATATTAGCAATAGCGGGTGTAGTTCTAGCGGCATCGATGCTGATAGCCATGCCTGTTTTTGCTATATCCAATCCTGATACTATTGAATTTGGTTCTGGTACAAGCGCAACAAACCGTTATCAAGTTTTTGCTAATGTGTTAGAAACTGGCGATTTCCTTTTCGCAGCAGAGGGATTAGTCAGTTATAACACTACACCTACAGATTACACTGCGAGTCAAGCCTTTTTATTTGAAGTATTGAATACTGCCGCCAATGTTACTTTGTTTGCAATCCCATTAACATCTTATGGCGATAGGCCAATTGGAATTTATATCACGGCGGCGCAAGCGGTAACTGCAAATATTACATTTGGCACAGCCTATGTGGTGAGAATAACAGGCAACCCGTTGGTATTCGCATCTCCTACGGGGAACACGGTAAGTAAAACATTAGCCAATAGCGATTATAATAATGAGACAACGTCCGGGGCAACTCCTGCAAGTCGTGGTTATCTTGATCCGCTAAGACTTTGGTGTTTGAATGTTGTTGCGGCTGATATGCAAACATACGATATTAATATTACTCACATTATTACATCGGCAACCCCGTATTACGTTTATGTGCAGGGATATAATTATCTCACCACTCTAGGCGGCAATCTGTTCATATCAGGAATTAACAACCTGAATAATATGTGTCCTCTTTTGTTCCAATCATCCATACAGCAATTAACAGCACCAGCGCCTACAGGAACAGGTGCGTATGCTGCTACCTTAAATCCGTTAGGGCAAATGGGTGGAACGATAGCAGGCGGATTAACAAGCATTGGCAAGTGGATAGGAGTTGGCGGTGATAATGGCGGTGCGGTAGTTTTACTTATCATTAGTATTATCGTGTGTGCTTTTGTCTATAAGAAAACCCAAAGCGGAATCGTGGTATTGCTATTAGGAATTGCAACACCTATAGCTGGCGTGTTCCTTGGATTAATGTCAATGGCTATCATGTTTATCGTTGTGATTTTTGTCGTGATTATTATGTTGTATTACTTCTTCAGTCGAGGCATACTTTGAAGATCGTTACTCGTGCAATATTAGCGTTATGCTTGGCGTTGATTTCATTTCTACCCTTGATTGAGGCGAAATCAGCGCAAGCATCGTATAGTTTTTCCTTCCCTATTACCATACAGGATACAAGCAACGTATCTAGAACCAATGTTCCAGTTATTCTTAGTTTCGGCGGAACACAACTTGTCAATGCGGGTTACATAACCAATGGCTTAGATGCAAATATGCAGAACGGGTCTACAAACGTCCCCTTTATGATGGATACTGTAAATGTTACTACGGTAATTCCAAGTCTTCCGGCGGGCGGGTCTATTCCTCTTAACTTACTTACGGGGTATTCACCGACACAGACTTCATTTCCTATCATAGTGGGGAATGGGGGCAATATTACTATTTCTGATGACCCATCGTTAGAGTTAGGGGGTGGTGATTTTGGGTTGGATACTTCGGGATATGTTAATGTTAGTGCATTAACATCCTTTAATCAAGCATCATATATAGGTGGTATAAACGATACGGGAATATTATATGACGTACAATGGAGGGCGCAGACGTTTACAACCCCTGATTATGTGACTGATATTGGAACGGTTAAACTGTATCTCAAAAAGGTGAATAATCCGCTTGGTAATGTCACTGTGCATATCAGGCCAACGTCGTTAGGTTTGCCCACTGTTGGAATTGCTACAGATATTACAAGCTCAAATGTTTCTACTGGAACAATAACAGGTGCTTATACAGTGCTGTCGTTTACGGGATTAAATGCAGTTTTACAACCTAACACTGTTTATGCTTTAGTGGCTTCTGCTATTACTGCTACTGTTACTGATTATGTTTGGTGGGAAGGCAACACTAGCTCTGGCCCCTATGCGGGCGGACAAGAGGCTACATCGGCTGATGGCGATGTTACATGGTCTGCAAATCCGGCGAGTGATCTAAATTTTGAAGTTGATGCTTATATACCCCGTAATGTAATTGAAAAAATCGGAGCCGTATCTCTTATAGAAACTGGATCAGGTGGAGTAGTCAAGGCTTCATTAGGTAATAATCTTGCGAATCTAACAGCGACAGGGTTAACGAGTAATGATACTCGTTTACAGATATTACAGTCGGGGGCAACGGTATCGTTATTAGTTAATGGAGTTGTCAAGGATTCTCATGCTGCGGTAGCCATACCGAATAATGGGAATAGTTGGGCAATCAGCCAAAATATGTCCATGCCTTATATGACATATTATAAAGAAATAGTAGGGGCGACTGAAGTAATCCGTTATCAGCCTAACACAATGGTAGTAGGAACTGCGTTGCCCAACCTTGATTCAGGTGGTTTATATCCTGGTACAATAAACCTTGGAACAAATGATCACATAAGTATCATCTACGGGCAACAGACAAGTAATCAGCAAATTCAGGTATCAACTAATGTAACGCCTGGATTTACTGTCCCTGCGTTTCCTATGCCTCAAACATGGTTTGCGGCGGGTGAAAACTTACAGAAATATGGAACTGGTTTGGCAGTAGGTGGCGGTTTGGCTTCTGTTGTATCCGGCAATGCAACAGTAAACGGATTAGGAACAACTTGGACATCATCGTTAGTTGGTAGAGTATTTCAAATGAATGGGACTCCATACAGCGTCAACATATCTGCGGTAAATAGTCCTACGTCGCTTACGCTAACAAATGTGTATCCGTTTGCTACGGCGGGGCCAGCAGCATATACTATTATGGCTGAAAACCCACCACCATTCTATGATTTATTTTACGAAATGGCGACACAGGCGGGCATTCCAGTACAAACATTATACTTTGTGATTGTGTTTGCCTTTTCATTTATCGCTGCGTTATTTGCTATTATGTTCACTAAGTCAGCTTTATTGGGTGTCATGGTTATGACCATTATGCTGTTTCTAGCATCAGCCGCTACCATCGTTCCGATGTGGATACCATTCTCTATCCTTGTGATCGATTTTGGTATCATGTATCTGTATCGCCAAATAACCTATTAGGAGAAAATATATGTCTAATATGCCGAAAGGCTTACCATTCTTTATCATCGTCTGGATCATAGGTATCATCTTGGGTTCCACCTACGATTACAACAATTCCCCTACTACATGGGCGGGGAGCGGGACAGGTGGCTATGCCGAAAACCCTCAAACTACAATGAATAACTTAGGACAGGCTAATCAGGCTACTCAGCAGTTGCCATTGGTGGGGCCGGTGTCATTTATTGTGGCGGGAGCCAACTTTTTTATGTCGTTGTTTAAGATATTGACGTGGCAGTTCAGTTTTGTGCAAAATTTTGCGATTGTTAGCTGGATTTTGACAGCTTTTGGTGTTATGGGGTTAGCATCGCTCGTAATTTTGCTTTTTAGCCTAATTCGTGGCAATGTAAGCTGGGGCTAGGAATTGTTATGGCAAGTAGGCGGGTACTTGACAAACCCTGTAGATGTAGTATAATAGCCTTAAATGAGTAATGTAAATGCAAAAATAGTAATAATGATTGGCGCGGAAGATAAAAAGTTATTGGAGAAAGAGGCAGATCGTTTAGGTTTGCCTCTTAGTACGTATTGCCGGATGTTGTTGATAAAGACTATAAAGGATAGAGATTGATATGATCATATCAGGGCTTAAAGGAAAAGCGGGAGAATATAGAGTGGCATCGGAGTTAATGGCTAGGGGTTTTGCCGTTTATATGCCAGTATATGATCATGGAACTGATTTAATGCTAGGGAGTGGTGTGCATATTCAGGTTAAAACTGGCCAACGGATATCTAGTCAGAAGCCATATAACCACACAAGGTATAGTTTTAATATTAGGTCATCAAAAGACAGGAATCATGCTATCCCTAATTCTTTAAGTGGGGTAGATTTTGTGGTGTTATGGGCGATGGAAGATAATGAGTTCTACATAATTCCAGCAAAACAGATTAGGGGTAAAACCAATATTGGGTTTACGGCAGATACAGATAAACGCACGCAAGTGAAGTGGAATCAATGGTTGCCATATCTCAATAATTGGGACATTCTCACATTAGGGATGTCGGAAAATGGTATTTGGAAATCAGATCAAATTCCTGCAAAAAGAAATATTGAACAAAAAGAATGTAAGCAATGTGGGCATAGATGGCAACCGTTTGTGGAAAATGCCACTAGATGTCCAAAGTGTCACAATAGATGGTATTTGGAACAAATGCGTGAAGTTCATTGCAATCAATGTGATCATAAGTGGCGCACTAGGATTGATCCTGTTTGGTGCCCCAAATGTCATTCAACTTCATGGAATAAAGAAAAGAGTAACGGATACGATATAGATAGAGAAAAGGTTAGGAGTCTTTACCAAGAAGGGAAATCATTCTGGGCGATTGCTGACATAATGAAAATAAAATACAGCACAGTTTACGCAATTATTAGGAGAGCAGGATTGGTTCGTACTCAATCAGAAGGCAGAAGAATGAGTCGCAATCATAATATGCCCTATATAGATGAAGAAAATATTAAGAGTTTATATGTTCAAGGATATTCAACGAATCAAATAAGCGATATTGTCAAATTAAATTCTGGAACGGTGTATCAGATAATAAAAAGGGCGGGGATTATCCGTTCTCGTGTTGATGCTCTCAACATGAGATGCGCTAAAAAGATGGAAGAGCGTGCTTCTGCCCGATTAGTTCCTTCCGATCAAGGTGGCAGTTATCTCCCAAACAATGACGAATGTGAATTGCCGTTACTGGTTGATTCTGTAAAAGAGGTAGTTGTGAGCCATTAATCTGGTATATTAGTATTTGGAGGAAGCCTTGAGTTCAGAACAATTAATTGCGGTATTGGCTGTAGCCGTTCTAGTTATGAACTGGTTTACAGCAAGGGATAAAAGAGATAAAATACTTTGTACCTTTCGGAGTGCAAGTAGGCAGAAACAAACCAAGTGGGCTAAGATTGATGATATATATGTCAGGTTCAACCACATGAGATTTGTTATAATTGAGAAATGTTTGACCTATCAATGGTATACCGGAGGTCTCTTTGGGTGGTTAAACCCCATGCGTGTTCCAACTCTTGATTATGATGAAAGTAGCGAATACCCTCTTAACCCTGATAACTTAGAAGATACTCACGTAATAACGCCGCGTACTCGTGATCTTATCAATAATCGGGAACGGTATGGGGCATTTGCACAAGGGATCAATAAGGAAGTGGGCAAAAAGGGCATGGGAGGTCTAACGAGTTTTATACCTTGGATAGCTCTGCTTGCTGTAGTAGTAATTGGGTTCATGTTCTATCAGGATCATCAGTCTAACGTGGCTTTGTTCAATCAGGTTCAACAAATTCAGGCTACATTGAAATCGTTGGTGAAATAGGTGGTGTTATTAAATGGCAGGGCAAAATAGAGACGATATAGAGCCACAAGATGAAGAAGGGGCTGCGGGCGGGCATGATGTTTATGACGAATTGGCTACCGAAGAACCGGAACGGCCTATAGAGATAAGTTTACCAGTGAGTCCTAGTGGCGTGGCTGGTGCGCCAATGTCACTATCGGATGCCGAAAATTCCCCCGATATTTCTGATTTGCAAGTTACCCTCAAATACCTGTTTCCTGATTTCAAAGACACGATACTTGCTAAAGTTACTCAATCTGTTCGGTCTATTATGTTTTCACGAGTAACACCTGATATGATACTAGCTCAAATGGCTTTGACCATAACAAGTATTGTAGATAGAATGGATGCCTACAAAGAAGATATAGATGTTCAGGCCATTATCAACATGGTTTCTACTGCGTTTGAGATTGGGTTAGAGGGGAGAGGGAGAGCGGAGATCGTGCAATTGTACGGAGCACAAAAAGAAGCTGCGGAACTTGAGGCGGTAACGAAAGGTTTGGGGCTGAGTTAACCTAAAATGATTACAGAACAGCGAAATACAGCACAAAATGCAAGCCAGCCATTTACTTACGCTAAAGTTTGCTTAATAGGCGGAGATCAGGGATCGGGAAAATCTAATACGGGAACAGCCCGTACGATTGATGATGCCATAAAACATATCGTAGCGATAAAACGAGTTGAAGACAAAAAGGAATTTCAAGCCAAGTCTCTAGACAAGGATGAAAAGGCATGGGTTATTGGCAAAGGGTATCGCATTACTTACGATACTGTAAAAGTTCGTACTGGTACTGGTTGGCGTATCATGCAAATCCCAAAGAATTTCATTATTATACCTAGCATACATATATATGCTAACTTCCATTTATACGGAGTTAAGTATCTGTATCTGACTTGGCCTCAAATTATAGAGATGTTGGAACACGAACAAATCTATGATGGTAGGCTAGAGATAGACGAATTTCATATGTTTGGCAACGTCAGAGATTGCATGTCCTCACTTGGTAAGGTTCTAGCAAAAGATTCGTACACTTTTCGTAAGCGACATCTTAATGTTGATATCATGTGTGCCAGTGAACGTCTTGCCGATTTTGCGGTAAGATTGGTAGTAACGGAACGAAGATTGTGTACGTATGATGATCGTACAGGAATGGTAACGAACACTATTACGGGCAAGAATTATAAACAGCCAAAAGAAGTTACATACCCTGCATGGCAATACCGGAAATACTTTTGGACTGATGAACAATTCCATGCTCCGAGTGGTCAGGTTAATAAGGCTATAGCACAGGCAAGATAGACATTCATGTTATAATAGAGTGTGATGAACAAGATAAAGATAGTCATATTAGTTGTTTGTTTGGTACTATCTATCTTGTTGTCTGCTATCCCCACTCAGACTCAAGCCGCACAAATTATCCCTGTTAATACTGTTAAGTCTTACGGGTATTCTCCTCCCATAACGGAACAGAAAACGCCAACAACTTATGAGATTAGTGTTTCCGGTGACAAAATCACAATAGGTGATGACCAAGATAAAACAGGAACCTTTATTCCGAAAGTCACCATCAATCGTTGGGAAGAAGCTCAGATAAGTCTTACCCCACAATTTGTTATTGGATTTATTTCAAGTAGCCTATCAGATGGCAAGATCACAGGTAGTGATTCTAGTATTTCCATAGATTACAAAGCCACTCCGCTCAAGCCTCCTTATAATGATGCGGGTGGATTGGACATGATAATCACCCTGAAGTCTCCACCAAAATCCAACATATTTCCCTTTACATACGATTCTCAGAATGCGACTGCTTATCTCCAGAGGGCACTTACTGAGGAATTGAAGATTGGGCAAGATGGCATTGTGATGCTGACTGAGACTGAGGCCTATGATAAGGATGGCAAGGTTCTTTACCATCGGCCAGAACATGTGGTCAATTCGATCTTCTTTGACCACGCAACTAAGAGTCAGTGGTATGCTTCCCAAGCAGAAGCCGATAAGTACAAAACTGGACAGGTTGGTTTTCTATATCGTATGAAGGCCACAGATGCCAAAGGCAACTGGGTTTGGTTTAATTGGAGTCTCGGGCAAGGGACTGTTATCGGAACCATTGACCATAAGTTCCTTGACTCAGCAGTTTACCCTGTCATAATTGGGCCAGTAGGAGATACTTTTGGCTATACCACTGCTGGGGGAAGTGATGCAAATACAGCCGCCAATCGTTTAAGAGGTGTTCTGGGAACTCCAGCAGGTGGCGATGGCACAGTAGACTCTATTACAGTCTGGGCTTACAATGGTGGCGGAAATATCAACTTCAAACCTGTTCTCGTATTACAGTCATCATTGGCAATAGTAGCCAACGGGGTCGGTAATGTTGGAGTTATATCAACTTCAAAGGCTGAATATACTGCTACTTATACCATCAAACCCTCAGTAACCAACGGAGTTGCCTATTACGTTTGTGTTGTTGCTGAGAACAACTATGATCGGATTTATTATAATAGTGTTGCTGGTGGCCATATCTTATCAGATACCACAAACAGTTATACCACACCTACCGATCCAACAGATGGCACTCCGACAGCAGATTTTAAACTATCTATTTATGCCACCTACACGCCTGGTGGTGGAGTGGTTGCGCCTACAGTCACGACGCAGAATGTCACTTCAGTCGAGGCTACTACCGCTACGGGTAATGGCAATATTACAGCAACAGGTGGCGAGAACTGTGATATTCGTGGCATCCAGTGGGGGACTTCAACGGGTAACTACACTACCAATGTCACTTCGTCCGGCAACTATACTACAGGGGCATTTACAGAAAACCTAACGAGTTTACCTACAGGAACTACAATCTATGCGAGGGCGATGGCCCACAACTCGGCGGGCTATGGATATGGAGCAGAAGTAACATTTTTAACTAAGCCTTCGGCACCAACGGGCGTTAGCGCAACCGATGGATCAAGTACTTCTAATGTTACTATTACATTCAACGTATCAACAGGTGCGGATGATTATTATGTGTATAGGGATGGGGGATACTTAGCGGCGACAGGGAATACGACTTCCCATGCCGATACCACGGCGGCGGCGGGAACAATCATCCCTGGAAAGGCATTGGCTAGTGACGGAACTTCATCAACCCTTGTTACTCTAAGTGTTAGCGGAGAGTCTACTAATAACGGTACATCTTATTCTTATACTGTGGTTGCGAACAATGCCTCTGGCAACTCAACCGCGAGTGCTGCTGACACAGGATACAGGGGTATAGGGGCGATTACATATCAGTGGCAACGTTCGACAGATGATAGTCCTACGGGGTTTGCGGTTATTGTTGGAGGTACAACTAATCCATACGATGATGCGGGTGGAGTGGTCTATCCCGATGGTAGATATTATCAAGTAGTAGAGAATGCTACGGGGGCAGTATCTTCACAGAATAGCACATCAGATCGTGGGTATATGGCGGCGGATGCCCCTTCTGTTAATACGTTAGTGGCAACTGATGTTGAGGATACTACGGCTACAGCATCAGGTAATATTACGGATACGGGTGGCGAGAATCCGAGTATTGAAGGAATACAGTGGGGGACTTTAACGGGGACTTATACGAATAACATTACTAATTCGGGCAACTTTACAACGGGTCAGTTTGATATAGGTTTAGTCGGCTTGCCTGAAGGCACAACGATCTATTATCGTGCGGAGGCTTATAATATTTCTGGTGGTTGGGGTTATGGTTCTGAGATGACATTCTTAACTAAACCAGTCGCGCCTATTGGATTGACAGCGAGTGATGGCACCTCGACTTCTAATGTTACGGTGACATGGAATGCTTCTACAGGCGCATCTGACTATCGTTTATGGCGCGATACAACTGACTTAGGTTTTGTGGGTAATGTAACAGCATATGAGGATGTGGGGGCGGGTTTGCCTTCTGTAACATCAGGGGCGGCTACAGCAACCGATGGAACTTCAACAAATAATGTAACAGTTGGATTAGTAGGGGCCTTTGGTAATGTTGGTACTACTTCAACTTATCGGGTACAAGCCTATGATGCAACGGGTTATTCCGTTAATAGTACACCAGATGATGGTTATATCGGAGTTGGTGCATTGACCTATCAAGTTGATAGAAGTGCAGCTGATGCCGACAATACTTATTCGCAGATAGGTGGAGCCACTATTGTTCCTTATTCCGACAATGCTGCTCCTGCACCAACATTAGTGGCAGGTAATGCAACAGCATCCGATGGTACTTCTGCCTCGTATGTTACTTTGAGTATTGCGGGTGACTCTACGGCTGTAGGTGATGGGAGATATTGGAAAGTAGAGGTTAGTGCGGATGGTGCGGCAACTCAGAATAGTACCTCTGATAGAGGTTATATCGGGGTTGGTGCAGAGGCATTCCAATGGTGGTCATCGGCAGATAATATAACCTTCAATATAATAGTGGGGGGCATAACTAATCCATATAACGATACAACTGCGCCTGCCGATGGCTCGACAGTCTATTATGTCTGTGTGGTTAGCGCAACTGGAGCAACTTCGCAAAATACTACGGTTGATACAGGTTATAGAATGCCTATATCGTTACCTACCGTTACAAACGGAGTTGGAGCAACCAACATTACGGTAACTGCCGCACGATTAAATGGCGAGATTACGAGTACGGGTAATCAAACTCCGACAGCCGTAGTATATTGGGGGGAAACAGATCAGGGAAATAACGCGGCGTTGTGGACTAACAATGCGACAATTGGATTAGAACCAGTAGGTACATTCTATTATGATGCTGGCGGTTTGATTCCAGGCACTTTGTATTATTATCGAATGAGTGCTAATAACACGGCGGGTACAGCATGGGCGGCGGCTTCAGCGAACTTTACAACATTGGCTGTATTACTTGCTCCAACTAACTTTCTTCTAGGCGATTTAGGTGCGAGTACCGCTACGGGAAACTGGACAACGGGAGTCGGGGCAACGGCAACATATGGACGGTATAAGCGTGACAGTTATCCAACGAGTAGAACAGAGGGCGAGTTATTCTACGGTGGCAATGGAACTAGCACGAATATTACTGGCTTGAATTTGGATTCAGTGACATATTACGTAACATTATGGGGGCAGAACGGAGTAAACTTTTCAACAGATGTAGCACAAAATAAAGTAGGGGGTACAACTATGGGAATGATTTTAGTCTTTGCGATTATAACTAGTTTTGGGATTGCCTTGTGGGTAATAGGACATCGGGAACGAGAGTGTGGATTTTACTTTGCATCATCGTTCATGTTCATTGTTGATTGGGTATATATGAGGAATAATGCAATCATTGGTATAGAGCCAGGAACAGATGCTCACTGGATGCTGATGATTGTGATTATAGCGGTAGCGGCGTTTGTGGGTTGGCAAGGGGTTACATCATTACGCAATAGAGGAATGAGGGATTACTTTGGCGGGAATGATGGGGGCAGGAACGCAAACAGATCACTCGGTTTTTTTGGGCATGGTGGTGCTCCTGATAATCCTAAGTCACATCGTGAAACAACAGATGAATATAGTGCAAGGCTTCATAGAATGTTACACCCCAATGGCCCATATCGCAGAGGTAGAAGGTAAACCATGCGGATATACCAACTTACCCCTCTTGGGGATCGTCTTTCTCATTCAACCAAAGGAACCGGCAGTCCAGAATGGAAGATTATCTACCACTTGAAAAAAGTGCATATGGCTGAAAAACGCCAGATTGAGAACTTTTGTGGGTTAGGCCCAGGTGAAGCAACATCAGCATTGGTATCTTTATCCAATAGACATATTATACAGGAAGTAACGGGAGGCGAGTAATATGGGGTTTTCATTGATGCCTCAAAAATCTCTTGCCGATATGGAAGAAGAAGAAGAACATCTAAAACAACAACGGCGTTTACTTGAGGAAAAGGTTGCCATTAAGCAACTGAAGGATAGATTGGGACAGGGGGGGTGGAAGTTGTTTAGTAGCAACGGCAAAAAGTCCGGCTTCAGTTTGCAGTCAGCTTTAGCGTGGTTGCGCAATCAAGGGGGCGGGAGTAAAAAATGAAGCGAATTCATCTTATTCTTTGGCTACTTGCTATGTTATGTTTGTGTATCAGTGTGGTGGGATGCCAAATATCAGAACATAAAAACGGTATAGTCTATAGTGGCGAAATCTTACAGAGTAGCGATAGCGTTAGTATGTATCAGATAGACGGAGGTTTTAGTGCTACGATTCATTAAGAATCATTGGGGAATCATCTTAGCAGTTATCCTACTTGGAATCGTGTACTACCTTGATTCATCAAAGTTTTTGACTTGGATTAATGTTGATTCTGACGGCCCTGAATATGTAATGGATGCACGATTTTTTTTCCCGGCCCACCACACGTCTGCGCCATTATTTTTACTCCTAGGCCATGTGTTCTTATGGATACCATTCGGTTCTGAATATTGGCGAATGTCGCTCATGTCAGCCATATTTACGCTTGGAGCGGCCATTTTTATCTACTTAATTGTACGCCAATTAGTCCAGAAACACGCTCGATTTTACGGTATTCTAGCCTCGGTAATCTTTGGTGGCGCGGCTCTGGTTATTGCACAAGCAACTATTGTAGAAACTTACTCGGTAGTGACGTTCTTCTCGGTTGCCGCCTACTACTTTGTGATCAAAAAGAAGTGGTATTGGGCAAGCGCGATGATAGGGGCGGGAATCCTAACTCACCACTTGATGTTCCTTACCTATATAGTATTGTTTGTGTTCCACAAGGAACTTAGACCTTTCAAGTTCAAACCGTTCAAGATTCAGAATGTCAAACCTTTTCTAATCACTTGCTCGTTTCTTATTTTGTATGCTTATATGCCTCTATCCATTCGGTTTACAGATCAACCGAATATGTGGGGGAACACTACCTTTTTAGACTTTTTCAAAAACAATATAGCTGTCTTCAATATGTTGGTGGGGCAGTTGCCTATTTATGAGTTGCCGAAACGGATACTCGAAACATTCGGCGTGTTAGGAATTAGTTTAGGATTGGCTACGATTCCGGTGATTTGGTTTCTGATTAAGCAGAAGACGTGGAAATCGGAATGGCTATTCTTGTTTGGGCTACCTGTGTTGTACTTTTGTACAGATTTGGCCCCCCAGGTGAGCAAATATGCCGAGGCGTCGATTGCTTGGGGACCGATTATAGCTGTTATCGCATTAAGTAAAGTCAACTGGAAATGGACTATTCCCATTGTGTTGTCTGCGATTACGTTATTGTCTTATAACAGTTGGTATTTTAATGTTGGAGGGCATCTTGATAAAAACTATGCCGCCCAACAGTTCTATGATTATGAAATCCCCAAGATGCAAGATGGCGACATATTTGTTACTATGGCGGCGTGGGAATGGATTGAAGTTTACCTATATAACAAAGAAGAAGGGCATTCCATTAACCCAATTTGTATAGGCGTACTGGCAAGTGAGAAGTATCAGGATTTGTTACGTGAAAAGGGCATCAAGATTTCAAGTTTAATGACCGATGTTCAGCCAGGATCAGACTCACATGATCTAAATGAGAAGCAAGTGGCGGTAGCTATGTCTATCGTGGAACTTAATGATCATGTCTGGACTTCACGGTCTACTCAACCAGAAGTGTATGGTGCTGAGATTGTTCCCGCAAAAGGGAATGAGCATCTTATTACTATGTGGGTAGGGCAGAAGGATGTTGTGCCTCAGTGGAAGTGGAAACCGATGAATCCCTGGCGTATTATCGATGGATCGCGTGAAATTACCGATTGGACATTTATCATGCAGTCCACTTATTCTTGCATGTTCTTTGCTGAGTTTGCTACGTTTGGGCTGTTCCTTAACTACCTCATAAATAGACTATTCTTCAACAAGAGGAAAGAAGAAAAACAATTAGTCGCTATTGACAAATAGGATTACAGATGGTAATATAAGATTGCAAGGGATGATGAAGGAAAAGGTTAAACTTACCGTTCTGGAAGTAGTAATCATTCCTTGCTTAGAGATTTAATGTCAAGACATTTTGGGTATAAGAAATATCCAGTCAATATGATCGCTTGTGCTTGTGGGTGTGGGCAGTTAATAGAGGATAGGGATAAAAAGTGCAGACCAAGAAGATTCATACGAGGCCATGCTTTCCGGTCTTTAGAGGCTAGACATGTTTTGTCTAGCCGATTGAAAGGGAAGAAGAAGTGGCCTAATGGCAGAAAGTTTGGGGCAGAAGCAAGAGAGCATATGCGTTTAGGGCATTTAGGTAAAAAGTTGCCGGTATCAACTAGAATTAATATGAGTAAGAGTAACCCAAAGTATATGCTAGGTAAACATTTATCGGAAGTTACAAGGCAAAAGATTAGAGAAAAGCGTAAGTTCCAAATTTTTACTGATGAAACGAGAGCTAAATTAAGTGGTGAGAATTCAGGTAGATGGCGTGGCGGGCTATCTATTGTTCCTTACACAAAAGACTTCAATAAGGCTTTGAAGATAAGGATCAGGGATAGAGATGGGCATCTTTGTCAGTTGTGCGGGAAAACGGAGTTGGAGAATATAAGGGCGTTGACTGTCCATCATGTAAATTATGATAAGTCGAATTGTAGGGATAACAATTTAATATCGCTATGTTCAGTATGCAATACAAAAGTTAATAGTGACCGAGAATTTTGGATAGAATACTTTAGTCAGTTACTACGATATGTTGCGATTGTTAGTGATCAGCCGTCATCTATGTTGGTGGCAATATGATCAATCCGAAAGAACTATTTGGCAAAGATTACAGCGAGTTTTCCGAGGTTGATCCGTTCAATCCGCAAAATGAAGTGAGTGGTTATATCTCTCGTAAACCTACTGAATTGTACGGTGCGCTCATAATTACTAAGGTCAATGGGGAAGACGTTACCCCACAATTGATCTACGCAACGCCGAAAATGCACTATCCGTTTGGTGTTAGTGACGATGGCGTGAGACATTATAATTTCCCTGTAGCCAAATCAATTGAGATTTATGAAAAGTTGGATGGTACGAATATTTTATCCTTTTTCTATAACGATGGCGATACCCGATTCTTATCCTATAAGACAAGATTACGTCCATTCCTGAGTTCGGGCAAATTTGGTAACTTCTTGGATATGTGGCGCGAAGTTGCTAGTAGTTATTTTGTTGAGATTGAACGGGAAATGCACCGGAGCGGTTGTAACTTATCCTTTGAATTATTCGGAAGTCGCAATCCGCATTTAGTGATATATTCTAATCCGCTTAGTTTCGCGTTGTTATTTGGGGTTACTGAGAATGGGAACATTCTTAGTCCGACACGATTGCGTAATCCTGATTTACCTGTAGTTAACAAAATCGGGATTATAGATAGAGACTTTACTACTCAATATGAAGCCTTGCAAAAAGACTTAGAATCCAAACTTGTTAAACTAGAAGACGAATATTATCAAGGCATGGAAGGCGCGGTCTGGTATCTCCATGCAATCGATGGTAGAACTATTCAGCTAAAATGTAAGCCGGAAACCATAGAAACGATCCATTTCTCTGCGGGGGCTAGCGGACTATCCCGCAATATTATCGTGGCTACTTGTTGGAATGCCTTTGAGAATACTGATAAGATAACCATTGAACTTGTTAAGCAGTTACTTTCTGAGGAATTTGATCAGGCTGTGATTGAGGCACATCATTATCTCATTGAGCGATGTATGGCGGAAGTTACGGAACAAGCGGAATTTCGTGGTAAGGTATTGGCTGAATACAACGCGCTTGGTATGAATATCGTATTGAATAAGAGTGAAGTCATGCGGGCCTTGTCTGAAAAGTTCCCTAAGAACATGATGAAGAAAGTCTATTCTGTCATAGTAGGGAATGGATAGATGCCATTAGTCTCGCTGATAATCCCCACTTTCAATGAGCAAGAGAACATCGCGGGATTGATAGAGGGGATTAGGCGGTCTTTAGACTCTCAATTCCAGTACGAGATATTAGTAGTTGATGATGGTTCCGATGCCACGTCCTCTATTGCTGAGTTATTAGATGCAGATGTTATTGCAGGGAAACATAAAGGTCTAGGGCAAGCGATAGTTGATGGTATGGCATGGGCCAAAGGTGATGTGGTTGTTGTTATGGATGCGGATGGCTCGCACCCGACTGAATCGCTTCCCGCGATGATAAACCCGATACTAGATGATAAGGCGGATTTTTGTTTGGGAAGTCGGTATGTAAAAGGGGGAAGCGTTGTTGATTGGACTCTCAAAAGAAAAATTATCAGCAAAGTCGCAAGTCTCATTGCTTATCCTATTACTGGTATTCGTGATAACACTTCCGGTTATTTTGCTTGCTCTAGTTCTATACTTGATGGGGTTGACATCCAACCGTCTAGTTGGAAAATCATGCTTGAAACTCTCGTTAAAGCCAAGCCAAAACGAGTTATAGAAGTTCCGATTAGGTTTGAAGATCGTAAATATGGCGAGAGCAAGTTCAACAAAAAAGAAGTCGTATCGTATCTTAAACACCTTGTTAAACTCGCGGTTTTTAAGCACAAACGGTTTTTGAAATTTGTCGTTGTAGGAGCAACTGGAGTCGCTGTCAATTTTGGTATTCTATACCTTTTAACTGATAAAATTCATTTCTGGTATCTAGCATCAGCTACACTAGCAGTTTTGATTGCAGCATCGACTAACTATCTGCAAAACCACTACTGGACATTCAAGGAGAAAAGAGAGAACAACCCTAATGTATTTAAGGGTTGGCTAAAATATCTTGTAGCAGTTGGGGTGACAGAAGTTCTTTATCTCGGACTCATGTACCTTTTTACTAGCGTATTGGGATTCTGGTACATGGTTTCAGCAGTTTGCGCTTTGGGTATTACAACTATACTGAGATTCGTTACGGCTGATAGGTATATTTGGGGGACAAAGAAATAGTGGGCGATTTTACAGAAAAGATCAAAAGATGGTGGGGCAAGAAATCCAATACAGATAAGATTGTTATAGCATTGTGTCTTGTTGCCATAGTAGGGCTAGGGGCAAAAACATATACAGATAAACAATCTCAATCTACTCCCGAAATAGCGTTAAGCCAAGCCGTGAGGTTGTCGCAGAACGTCACCTTTTCAAAAGCCGTGATTGTATCCGATTCATCTTTTAGTCCACCTGCTAATGTGATAACATTTACTGTGTCTGCCAATGAAACTAAAGCCGTAGATGTTAAAGGTAAAGAGACCACACTGGTAAAAGATCAGAAAGTCATCGTTAACGCAGGCTCTATGAATATCAAGGAACTATCTGATATCGGCCTTAAAATGCCTGCTGAATATGTCCAGACTAGCAAGGCATATGATTGGGGGAAACTGGCAAACGATATGCTGTTTCCTGTATTGATGATAGCGTTACTGTGGTTTATGATGAGTGGTGGAATTGCTAGTGGGGGATATGACAAATTCAAAAAAGAGAATAATAATGTTCGTTTTTCTGATATTGGTGGGATTTCCGAAGTCAAGGATGACCTAAAAGATGTAGTGAATTTCCTTAGAAACAGGGATTACTTTGATCGTGTAGGGGCGCGTGTCCCTAAAGGTATTTTACTCGCTGGCCCACCTGGAACTGGCAAAACATTATTGGCACGGGCTTTAGCTACAGAGGCCAGTGTTCCTTTCTATTATACAACGGGTGCTGAGTTTCATACTATGTGGGTTGGTATGGCGGGAATGAGAATTAAGAAACTGTTTAAGAAAGCGCGTAAGACGGCGAGTATTATATTTATTGACGAATTTGAGTCAATTGCCCATGCTCGGAGTGCGGGTGGGTCAGATGCAGGGCGGGAATGGAATCATACACTTACGCAATTGCTTTCCGAAATGGATGGGTTCAAGCCGACTGATAGGGTGCTAGTGATTGCATCTACAAACCGTCCTGAAGTTCTTGACCCTGCGGCTCTTAGATCGGGAAGATTTGACCTGAGAATAAATGTTGGCTTGCCTAATTATCAGGAACGATGCCAGATATTGAAGATTCATACTAGGGATAAACCTTTATCACAAGATGTTTCAATAGAATCTTTGGCAAAACAAACTGGTGGACTGAGTGGGGCCGATTTAGCGAATATTGTTAATGAGGCGGCGGTTATTGCAGGTAGGAAAAGATCATATGAAATATCAATGGGGAATCTTGTTAGTGCTATAGACAAGGTGTTGGTCGGTTCGGCAAGAAAGAACGTTGTTATCTCAGATAAGGAACGCAAGGTATTGGCATATCACGAAGCGGGGCACGCTGTAGTATCTTCATTGATTGAAGATGGGGAGACGGTGCAACACATCTCAATTCTTCCTCATGGTTCTGCTGGTGGATTCACTAGAATGTCTAACGAGAATGAAACTGTGCTGCTCTCAAAGGCTAAGGCTATGAGTACTATAGCGGTTTTGCTTGCTGGTAGAACAGCCGAGGAAATAGCCATCGGGGATATTACGAGCGGTGCGCAATCAGATTTGCAAAGGGCTAATGCGTTGGCATTTGAGATGGTGGCTCACTTTGGGATGAGCAGTGAATATGGGTTGCGTTATCGTTCCCCCATCGAAGTCAAGGATAGTGGCGATGACCTGATAAACCGTGAAGTTAACACAATCTTGAATGAGTGCCACGAATCGGCAAAGAAGATTTTGAGTGGTAATAATGATAAACTAGTTAAAGTGGCCGACAAACTCCTTGAAACGGAATCATTGGATGGTCAAGAATTAGAGGCATTACTTTGAAGTCAGTACGAACGATGTGGGTATTAGACTTCGTGTTATTGCTGATTTGTTTCCTATGTTTCTATATAAATGGAGTGTATTGGACTATACCTGTATTCGTTGTGTGGTTAGTGATCACTGTTATCGTTGCCGTAAAGCGCCCTCGGTCAATATACGATTGGTTGCGGAAACACTAAATGGATAAGATGGAATCTTTGGATGGGGATGAATCAGTTAATCTAATAAGAGGCGATAGCAATGAATCATAATATAGCCCTTATGTTGGTTGGGTGTTCTCCAATTATATTTGGTATTTTACAGCATGAATCACTCGCAGTTTTTATAGGTATTTTTGTGGTATTTGCGGGGTGTGTGTTCTATCTCAGAGAAAATATAACAAAATCCAAGAATCAAAAATAACATGAACAACCGTAAGGCGCAATCCCCTGAATTTATTCATGGGGTCAAGCCGAAGTAAGATGCAGAATACAATAACTCAGTTAGTAAAGGTGCCCGATGGATTCAAGGTAAAACTTGACAGGCTTCTTGCGGAGTCTAGGATGGCCGTTGATCTCATGCTATCCGATAGAGATAGACATTCATCGAAAGACTACCCTAATATTCCATCGGTGATAGCCAAGAGCCTGATAACCAAATATCAACGCAATCCGAAGTGTCATTCTATAAAGAACCTCGTGTTGCCTATCTGTGGTGACAAAGGAAGGCAGATAAAGTTAGTTGATGGGGGGTTCCGTATTCCGTCAGTATTTGGCAAAGCGGTTATTGTAGCCCAATGGCGGTATCCGGTAGAAGGACATATTCGACAAGCCGAACTAATGCAACGTAATGGCAAGTGGTTTGTGGCTATTTCATATAACACCGTTGGTGCGAAGCCGATTGATACGATAAGCTGTATCGGGATAGACCGTAATTCAGTTGGCAATATTGCGGTAATGGCCGATGCTTCAAACGGGTATGTAGAACATCTTGGTTTCAATCCAGCAAGAACAAAGGAGGTGTGGAGAAACAGAACAAAGAATTTACAGAAAGAAAAGAGGAATAGGCTTTTAGCAAAGATTAGAAGAAAGCAAAGTAGGAGGGTGAAACTAGAGAATCATATTGTGTCCAAGCGAATAGTGGACTATGCCGCTTCACATTGTCGTGCTATAGCGATAGAAAAACTCAAGAATGTAGTTGCTAAAGGCTCTAAAATAAGAAAGTTCAGTCAAAAGAGCCAATGGAGTTTCTATCAACTTGAGTCGTTTATTCGTTATAAAGCAGCCTTGCGCGGTGTTGCCGTAATCTCGGTTCCTACGGAGTATACATCTCAGGAATGTTCGAGGTGCGGAAGTATCCAGAAACCAGATGGGAAGAAGTACGTCTGTAAAGTATGTGGACACATTGACCATCGTGACGCTAACGCGGGTTTCAATATCGCAAGACACGGTACAGAAATCCTAAGCGATGGAAAGTTGCAGGACTCAGTGAGCCTACAACGGGGTCTATTGGTAGCCCCCTCTCTGGGAAACGTGTATGCAACAGCATAACGATAAACAGAATCCCCTGTCTTCAGACATGGGGAGTATCAAACATCAAACTGATTGGGGGTTATTTATTGTAGGGATTATAAAAACGTCTGAGAAAACCCTGCACTTTAGTGCTAGGGATGAATCAGCGTATTGACAACAGTGTAGATAAATGGTATGCTATAAACATGGAATACGAACATTCAAGGAATCAGGTCTACCTTTTGAACTATCACCTAGTATGGTGTCCAAAGAGGCGGCGTTCGGTGTTGGTTGGTGGGATTAAGGATAGGCTGATTGAGATATTAGGTCAAGTGGCAAACGAGAAGAAGGTGAAGATATTAGCATTGGAAATAATGCCAGATCACTTACACTTGTTTGTTTCTGCCTATCCGCAGATGATGGTACACAAGTTAGTCAAGGTTTTCAAGGGGCGAAGTTCTTGTTTCTTACGGAGAGAGTTTCCTGAACTACTAAAAATACCATCACTTTGGACGAACAGTTACTTCGTATCTACTGCGGGCAATGTGTCTAGCGAGACGATCAGGAAGTATATTGAGGCACAAACTAAGAAGTGAAGAAAACGTACAAGTATCGAATTTACGCAAGTGCAGAGACGGCAAGCAAAGCCGAACGATGGCTGAACCTATGTCGGAACTTGTACAATTGTGCGCTTGAAGAAAGGCGTGAGGCATATCGACTACAACGCAAAACTATTTCGGGCTACAGTCAAGCGAACGAACTACCGGAGATAAAGCAAGCCGCCCCCGAATACAAAGATGTTAACTCTCAGGTTTTGCAGCAGATTTTAGAGCGATTAGATCGAGCCTACAAAGCGTTCTTTCGTAGGGCAAAGGCACACGATAGTAAGCCTGGATTCCCGCGATTCAGGGGTAAGGATCGGTACGACAGTTTCACGCTCAAGAATACAGGTTGGCACTTAGAAGATCGTTATCTTTGGGTATCCAATGTAGGCAGATTCAAGATGCGACTTTCGAGGCCGATTCAAGGTATGATTAAGACGATTACGATTAGGTGTACTCCAACGAACAAGTGGTATGCTTGTTTCAATTGCGATAATGTACCTGAAAGAAAATTGCCATTCAGTGATAAGGTAGTAGGTTTAGATGTAGGGATAAAGTCGTTCTTGGTTGATTCTGAGGGGAATCCGCCTAAAGGGAACCCCAAGTTCCTGAAGCATAGTCTCAAGAAACTACGGGTTAAGCAGCGTAAGTTAGCACGAGCGAAAAAGGGTACAAATAGGCGTAAGAAAGCGAAGTTGCAAGTTACCAAACTACACGAGAAGGTTGCCAATCAGCGTCGTGATTTTCATCACAAGTTAGCCAATGAGTACATCAAGAACTATGGTGTGATCGTGTTTGAGAAACTACAAATCAAGAACATGGTCAAGAATCATAAACTTGCGCGAGATATAAGCGACTGTGCGTGGGGCCAATTCTTTGAGTTTTTAGACTACAAAGCGGAGGAAGCTGGTAGGATAATCTTCAAAGACAATCCCCGATACACATCCATGAAGTGCCATGTCTGCGGAGCGATCAACAAAGAACTGAAACTGAGTGACCGAACATGGACTTGTCTCAGTTGTGGCACGATACATGACAGAGATTTCAACGCAGCAGTCAACCACAAGAATGAAGGCATCAAGTATTTAGAGAGGCTTGGGCAGAGCCGTCAGGAGTTAACGTATGCGAGTACGCAAAGCGTATCCTGAGAATCCCTTGAATTTATTCATAGGGAGTGTCAAGCTTGTTATTTATGCTAGTGGGTGTCTGGTAAGTTGTATTATGGGATGGGTCTTAATACCTATTGCCGCTAGTATTTTGGGAACTTTGGGGTTTTGTACTTGTATCGGTTTTGGGGTATTGTCTATAGTGACTTCCCTAAAAAAGTGCAAATGAGTCATACGTATAAACATAAAAAGAAAGCAATAGAAGATTATTCGGGATGGTATGATTGGACTAAACACAATATACCGTCGTGGTACAAACGTATGAATCAAGGGAAACAACGGGCTGAAGAAAAACAGGCATTGATTAAAGGCGACGATATACCTAACTGGAAACATGGCAATAACTATTATTGGTAAAGGAGATAAGGGCAAATGTCAGTGACAGTATTTACGGGTGAGGATTTAGAAGCGGCAAAACTTACGGCTGTTGCCTGGGTAGTTGATGGTTACGAAAAAGATAAACGCAAAGTGTACTCAAGTATAAAATTGTACGGTATTGAATATGAGCAGGTTAGCGGTGCTGTTGTATTGGATGATGGGTTGCACAATGCGCATGTTATTATGGTAGTTGATCACCCAATGTCTAAAATGATGAAACTTGCTCATATGATGTATTACCAAAGTCGGAAGCGCAAATTAGATTTGGCGTTGGTTCTTAAATATAAAGACAAGTCTCTATTGAGCATTTGTGATAAACGGTATGATTGTCGGATGATAAAAGAGGGCAAGAGAGTGGAATGCCATATTACAGGGAAAGATTCACGCACTATGGATATAGAATACGACTCCGAGAAATATTTGCCATATATTCAAAGTGATTTACAGGCGGCACTAAAGGCGTTATATCCTATTAAGGCGAAATGAAAAAGGTATCACTTTACCTTTTGCTCTTTAGTCTGATACTCGTAGCCCCTTTGATTCAAAACCACCACACGCAGATAGATAAGTCTACAGATATAGTCCAGCATACCGCCGTTATCCAGTCCATAGTAGATGGCAAATCTTTGCCGTGGATTGTTTATGTAGGTGAGGTTGTCGTAGGATACCCCCTTGCCGGAATCGTCAAGGTTACAGGTGTTGATGTTCGCACAGTTTATGTCTGGTTTAACTTCATCGCGTTGATAGGCGCGGCGTTAAGCCTATTTTTTGTGACGCGAAAGTTAGTCGGAAAAACAGCATCATGGTTATCTATCCCCATAACCATGTTTTGCTCCGTGAGTTTGCTTGCTCAGTTTACAAGCGGGATAATCTTCAATGTCATAAATATGTACATTATTTTGCCGTGGGCCTTGTACTTTGTGGTTAAGTGGATTACAAAGAAACGATGGCCTTATTTACTTTCCTCAATTATTATGCTAGGCGTGTTCTTTATTTTTCATGCTACTGGAATATATCTACCCTTTGGGATGGGATTGTTTTTTGCGTTGGCTATCATTTATCGGATATTCAAAGGACGGTATGCTAGTTTCAAACCAATAATGATGCTCTGTGTCCCGTTAGTGGTTATCGGTGCTATATTGGCGACGAAATATTTGCCGATGTTAAAGTTCATGGGTAGCGATATGGGGATGGATTATAACACGGTTAGCCTATTCCAGTTTGTCAGACTTAATTTGGGATATGTAACTACGGGGTTACTGTGTCTTGCGGGTTATGGATATATCACGGTGAGGAAACAAATTCAGTTATCTACTGAGACAAAACTATTTGGCCTGTTACTCTTATGTTTTGTGTTGCCTTTGTCGGTAGGAATGTTTTTGAATATCTCGGCAAGCTCGGCTAGGATGGCTCTGGACTTAGCCTCTATCATTGCCTTGTTGGTGGCTTGTATGCTTGGCGTGTTGATTGAGAGGAAGCGCGGTTGGTTACGCGATGCTACTATTTATCTTACCATAGCAGGTGTAGTTATCACCCTGTTTTCTTGGCTAATATCAGGATAATTATTACAGGGGTATTGACAAATAGCCTTGCTAATGGTAATATAAGATAGTGAAGATTCTACAAGTCTTTGATTTCTTTAGTCTACCTCATGGCGGTGGTACGGCAGACATTATCGCTAAATTGTCTAAAGCCTTAGTGGATAGAGGCCATGAAGTTACAATCTGTACGGGCGATTATGAGTTTGATTGGGAATTTATTGACTCTGTGCCGTTGTTTAGAGCCAACATCAGTGTGTTTCATAGTAGGCTGAATCGGTTTGGAATTTATTGGATGCCTGAACTAAAATCCTTTGACATTTCTAAATTTGATGCGGTTCACTTTCACTGCTATCGGAGTTACCAAAACTCAGTGTTATACCGTAAAGCGATAAAAGCGGGCGTTCCTTATATTGTTGATGCTCACGGTTCTACAGTAGACAAAGGCGCAAAAAACGTACTGCGTAAAGTATATGACTTAGCATGGGGTTACGATTCTTTGAAACACGCAAGCCGTGTAATTGCGGAGACAGAGATAGGTGTAGCAGAATGGCAGAAACTTGGTGTGCCAGATTCTAAGATTACACTGCTACACCCTTTCATTGATATACATGAGTTTGAGAACTTGCCGAAACGAGGGGAATTTAGAGACAAGCATCATATCGCAGACCATATTGTTTTGTTTATGGGGCGGATAAACAAAGAAAAGGGGCTATCGTTTTTGGTTAAGGCTTTTGGGAAACTCAACGATGTTAGGCCAGATGTGACGCTAGTTATTGTGGGGCAAGATGATGGTTATCAGTCTAAATTAGAAGACCAGATAATATTTGGTGAAGCATTGTCTAATAAAGTTGTTTTTACGGGATTTTTGTCAGGGCGTGATAAGTTATCGGCATTAGTAGATGCTGATATGCTCATTCAACCATCTAGAAATGAGGCAGGGGCCAGACCATCACTAGAAGCCTTGATGTGTAATATACCCGTAATTGTTACCGAGAATACAGGGGCGGGATTAGAAATCAGGGGTATGAATGGTGGGTTTACTGTTCAATATGGTAATTGCGATGAGTTGGCTATATATATGAGACAAATACTTGATGATCCTACATCCGCTCAAATTAAAGTTCAATGTGGCAAAGAATATATCAAGGCTAATTTGTCTCTGGAAAGCCAGATAGTAAGGTATGAAGCGTTGTATAATGAGGTTATGGCATGAATTGTCTCGTAACTGGCGCGTCTGGCTTTATTGGTTCCCATCTATGCCGTAAACTCATAGAGCAAGGTAACGAAGTAGTCGGGTTATCCCATTCGGGTAACATAAAACTGTTGGGATCGCTGATGGCTAATGACAACTTTGTTTTAGTATCAGGCGATATACGAGATAAGGAAAGAATTGACGAAATTATTGCTTATTACAAGCCTAAGACAGTTTTTCATCTTGCCGCGTTAGTGCCTTATGTTTCTGGTGAAGATGTGCTAGGTGTTAATGCTACGGGGACACGTAATTTGTTGAATAGTGCTTGTGCCAGTGGCGTAGAAGAATTTATTTACGCATCCAGTATGGGCGTTTATTCCGTGCCACCTGAAGTTCTGCCTGTTCCCGAAATACATCCCACTAAACCTGATACAGCCTATGGAATGTCTAAAGTCATGGGCGAGCTTTGTTGCAAGGCTATGTCTAGTTCAATGAGAACAGTGATTGTACGTTACGCAGGTGCTTACGGTAAGGGAATGGATCAAACTCGTGTAATCCCGTTGTTTGTCAGTAAAGCCTTGAATAATGAAACACTTAAAGTTCTTGGAGATGGTAGACAGAGTAGCGATTTTTGCCATGTTGATGATATTGTGCAAGGAACAATTCTAGCGTGGCAAAAAGGGAAGTCGGGCGAGGCTTATAACATAGGATCAGGGAGAGAAACAGTATTAGAGTATTTGGCTATGGATATTGTTGCTATAATTAAATCACAATCAGGGATAAAAATAATGGGTAACAAAATGGATAGACCATTCCGATTCTACCTTGATATTGACAAGGCAAGACGGGAACTTGGGTATGATCCTATGCCGTTTATTGACAGATTGAAGGAATATATTGAGAGTGTCAAATGAGTGACGAATATCCTACTGATGAACAATTAGACAAGATTAAAAATTGGGATTATAAACTTGGGTGGAAGTCCTTAATCGAGTATGTTGAGCTTATTTGGTGGATGCCTGATTGGGGATTCAAGCTGTATAAGGGACGGGATAACCTATTCAAGAATCGTCGTGTAATGAAGTTGCAGTTGCATACTGGCGGTTGGAGTGGTAACGAAGAAATCATTGGAGCGTTGCAACAGAACTTCATGTTCTGGTCACTGAGTTTCTACAAACAGATTGTGGGCGGACATTATTGGTTCAATCTCAAGAGTGCGTGGCTACCACAGAAAGATAAAACCTAGTGGATAACCCACTCGGTATTATTGGAGGGCTTAGTGTTTCATGGGCCGTCAGACACGAATTATGGCATTACGTTCTATCGTTATCTTTCTCGTTGCTACTGCTGTTGGGTCTACGCTTCCTGAATTTGGTGACGTTTTGGCCGTTCACCTTAAAATCGCACCACACTTCTTTAACTTCGCTTTTCTTATTCTTGGTGGGTTGCTCATTGGTTTGGCATGTTATCTTGGACATAACAGTAGTCGCAAACTATCTTAGATTCTGGTGGTGGCCGATTTGAAACACTCAAAATGGATTATTCTAGCGATTATTGCTTTGTGTATCGGTGTTTCATTTTATCTTCGTGCGGTCATTCCTCACAACGAAATCTTCAGTAGTTTGGGTATCAAGTATTCCTCAAACGATGCCTATTTTTGGGCACATCACGTTGATTTATTTGCTCTCCACTTTCCCAATATACCCTATTTTGACCCATATTTTATTTATCCTGGTGGGGCTTTTGTCGGTGGGATGCACTTCTTTGGTTGGTTACTTGCCGGGATTATCTGGCTTGTAAGTTTTGGTCATCCAACCCCGCATATTATTGATACGATTTCTGTCTACTATCCGGCTGTGCTTGGGGTGCTCACGATTATTCCTGTCTACTTTATCGGCAAGAATCTTTTTGGTAGGGTTGCCGGATTAGTCGCGGTTGGACTGGTTGCTATTTTACCAGGGGAATTTCTAGGTAGGTCACTTTTAGGATCAACCGATCAGCATGTCATGGAAACCCTGCTGAGTACCACTTGCATGATGTTTTTGATTATAGCGATAAGGCAATCTGCTATACGTAAACTCGTAGTCTACAGTCTGTTATCAGGTATCTTCTTGGGGTTGTACCTGATTACTTGGGGCGGTGCGCCTTTGTTTGTAGTGGTTATCACGATATTTGTTGTGGCTCAGTTTGTCGTGAACCACATGAAGCGGGTTGATTCTGGTCGATTAACATTAGTTAGTTCTATCCTATATCTGGTGGCCTTTGCGATGTATACAAGGGCGGCTATCCCGCCAGAATTTATCATGGCTTGCCTAGTGGTGTTGGCCTTGCCAGTTGTGTTGTTTGGTCTATCTCGTTTATTGAAGAATTACCATGCAATCTACTATCCCTTTGTGTTATTTGGGGTAGTCGTATTGGGGCAGGCAGTATTCTATATTGTAAAGCCTGACTTGTTTATGTCCATGCTTGGAAACTTTGGTGAGATATTCGGGCCGCAAGGATCATCGGCACAGACTACGCTTGAGACTCAGCCTTTCTTTACTTTGGGCGGTCAGTTCACTACTGCAATAGCATGGGGCAACTTTACGACAAGTTTATACATCGCTCCGCTATCATTCTTGATTCTCGTGGTATTATCCTTGAAACGTAAACTTGTCGATCCGACATGGCTACTGTTCGTTGTCTGGACTATCGTAATTCTCATGGCGACTATCGCACAACGCCGGTTTGCCTATTATCTGATCGTTAATATTGCGGTATTGGTAGGTTATGTGTCGTGGTTGCTTATCAAGTTATGTATTAAGAGTTACAACAAGAAAAAGAAACTGATACCAAACAAGATAAACTATGTCGGGGCGATCTTTGCAGTAGCGCTTGTGTTAGGAGTAGTATTTGTTCCTAACATTAGTGGTGCCAAACAGACGGCAGTCCAATCTCAATTTGCTCCGTCAGATGCATGGATGGAATCTCTGTTATGGATGAAGAATAACACGCCAGAACCCTTTGGGACTGATAAATATTACGATATAGTCAAACCGGATGATCCTGTTGGTTGGAGGTTTGAGTATCCGCCAACTGCCTATGGCGTAACCTCGTGGTGGGACTACGGTTATTGGATTACTCGCATAGCTCACAGAATACCGAGTGCCAATCCTTCACAAAGTCCAGAGCCAATCAAAAAAGTGGCTAACCTATTCTTATCTCAGAACGAGTCTGATGCTCAAAAGATAGTAGGCGAGTTGAAGTCTGAATATGTGGTTCTTGATAATCTTACTGTTACGAGTAAGTTCTATGCGATGGTAAATTGGGCGGGTCAGAACCTTGATGACTACATGGGGATTTATTACGTTCCTAACAATGGGAAGATGCAGCCGGTAAGATTATTTTACCCTCAATATTACCAGTCATTAGTTGTTAGGTTGTATAATTTTGATGGCGAGGCTATCAGTAACGGACGGACAATCGTTATCACCTATGCTGATAAGACAGATGATAAAGGAATCAAATTTCAGCAGGTTATAGATTCTCGTGAATTTGGTAACTATAACGATGCCATAAGTTATATGGGTGGGGCAAGGAATCGGCGGGTAGTGGGAATCAATGAGTTTGCAAGCCCTATACCATTAGATAAGGTTGCGGAATACAAATTAGTGCATAGTTCACCCCAGAAAGTTAATGGGCAATCGGAGATAAAGATATTTCAGTATATTGACAAATAGACTTGCAGATGGTAAGATAAGGTATGGATATAAAAGAGATTGAATCTCTCGCCAAGCAGATTAGAATAGACGTTCTGAATATGACACACGATGCCAAATCATCGCATGTTGGTAGTTGTCTGTCGTGTGCGGATATACTAGCGGTGCTGTATGGCGGGGTTATGAAAGTAGACCCGCAAAATCCTGATTGGATGGAACGCGATAGATTCATTCTCAGTAAAGGCCATGCTTGCGCGGCTTTATATTCAGTATTAGCTAATCGTGGTTTCTTTGATAAGAGCCAACTAAAAGACTTCTATAAAAACGGTTCTTATTTTACTGGACACGCAAATTGGAATGTATATGGCGTGGAAGTTTCGACAGGTGCGTTAGGTGATGGACTATCAATAGGTTGTGGCATGGCACTTGCTAATCCTAAATCTAAAGTCTATGTGCTGATGGGGGATGGCGATTGCAACGAAGGAATGACATGGGAAGCCGCGATGTTCGCCGCGCAACATAAATTAGATAATTTAGTGGCAATCGTTGATTATAATAATTTGCAGGCACTTGGCAAAGTAGAAGATATTAGCGGCCTACGATATTTATATCATAAATGGGAATCATTTGGTTGGAATACATTTCAAGTGGATGGGCATGATATAGATAAAATGAAAACTATATTGCCGCCTAATCCATTTATGAGATGGCGACCATCTTGTATCATAGCGGATACCGTTAAGGGCAAGGGTGTCAGTTTCCTTAAGAATCGTGTTGAGTCTCACTATAAGTGCTTGAATGATGCTGAATTAAAGTTGGCGTTGGAGGAATTGAAATGAAGGCTTTATTGGTAGTAGTTTTGATGGGATTTATCTCCTAGATTCTTGGCGACATACCGGATGCTACAGAAAATTTGATCAATAGGATTCGGCAACTTTGGGGCCGATAAAAAAAGGAGGGTTATGACAAAGGAAATCACAGTTGATGGAGTAATCTATGTGCCAAAGGATCCTAGAATGTCGGTTGTTGATGGGTTGCCATATTGCATAGTGCGGACATATTCGGCTGGTGTTTTCGCTGGATACGTCAAGTCAAAAGACGGAAAGGAAGTCATTCTACTCTCCGCACGGAGGTTATGGTATTGGGAGGGTGCCGCGTCCCTTTCACAGTTAGCGATGGAGGGGGTCAAAGTTCCCCAAAAATGCAAATTCCCGGTAGAAGTAAAGGAAATTACACTCACCGAAGCCATTGAGATCATACCGTGCACTATGGCGGCGAAGGACAACATTGAGGCAGTACCTATATGGAAACGATAGACAAAATTTTTGGTGCCGGTTTCGGTGATGGTGCCGGTGATGGTGATGGTTCAGGTGCCGGTTTCGGTGCCGGTGATGGTGCCGGTTTCGGTGCCGGTGATGGTGCCGGTTTCGGTGCCGGTGATGGTGCCGGTTTCGGTTCAGGTGCCGGTGATGG
>Ga0265297_10002044_pt1 | contig 43189 bp, 65 predicted proteins | sample Munlanlwell13791_FD_192502 | JGI IMG/M metagenome (GOLD analysis project Ga0265297, IMG submission 192502) | Leachate microbial communities from a municipal landfill in Southern Ontario, Canada - Leachate well 137-91 | ecosystem: Engineered > Solid waste > Landfill > Unclassified | place... | reverse complement strand
ACGGCCCATTGTGGTAGGGTAAATGTCCCGTCACTGTTGAATGTTCCTTTGCTAAACAAGTAACTCATCCAACCAGACCATTGATCGTGACATAATGCAGCGAGTTCTTCTTGTAAGTCCATCTCCCTCTCCTACGCAGCCTTCCCCTCGGCCCGCGCAATGGCGGCCCGTGCTTGTTTGATAACATACGTACTAAGAACGGCCCCAACTGGCTCAGTTAAATTGCAAGCACCACTCGTGTAATCCACATGGTCAAGAATAACTTGAAGCCATTGGCACAAATCATTCACCTGCGTTTCAAGTTGTACCACGCGCTCTTGCTGATGCTGTTCTACCAGATCGACTTTCTCGCAAGCATCGCAATGTTCCCGCAAAGTCTTACCGTGCGGACAATGGGTCATCGGATAACTATCTACCATAGCACTCCTTTTCTGAGAAACAAAAAACTCCCAAACTTTGAACTTAGACGGCTTCGGCGAGCGTTCTTTCGTGTGGACGTAAAATGTCAACAATTAAGTTCTTCATAGAAAGTTGCTCCAAATACACATGCCGTTCTCACTAGTTCAATTTCGTAATCGCTTAACATATCAAGATGATTGATTCCACGTGCGGCAATGTTAATTACAGCACCAATTAAGCTCCTTTTTCTCTTTTTGGTTAAATACTCCTCTAATTTATCATCATCCGATTTCAAAATCCCATTAGCTATTTTTGTTGCCGTATCAATTCCTGCTTGTAGCCCTTCCAGTAACCTATCGTTTGATTTTCCTACAGGAACAAGTGACAAAACAGAATATAATTCACAAAGATTCCTTTTTCTATATCCTGAAATAACGTCATATACAGCTTCGTCGGCTTCATTCTCATCTCTAACATAAATAAGTCTTACACCATAAGAGATACAGGCAATACGTTTTCTAGTATCATCTGCTAATCTTTTTCTAAATCCATCATGCGATTTGTGAAAATAAGGAACATAAACATAATGTTGTTCTCCTTGAACTTCGATAGCTATATTCTTTTCCTGAATATAAAAATCGAGTTCGAGTCTTGTCCCGCGCTCGGACACCAACCATTCAGGTCGAGTATTTTCAACAAAGCTTATATTATTAAACAATAATTTGTTTGAGATATACCTTTGAAGCTTTGATGTCGTCAAGAGTAATCATCTCCAAGAAACAAAAAACGGCTTTTGTTGTGCGCTCCCTGCAATAGCAAGGGCGGGCGTGCCCTCAGGGTAGAGGGAACGCACAACAAAAACCGTCTTTTGGGATAATCGTATATTCATTTTTAACGCTATTGCCTTTACCCTGACTACTTCGGCGTATTTCGTTTTAGGTCGCCCTTCCTAAAACCGCTGTACTACTTACAAATCGTATTATACTACAAGTCATTAAATTGTCAAAGAACTCTATCTACCTCATAGTATAGCACAGGTTATGCTACTTTGTCAAGTACAAACGTCAATTTCTTCTCCCCCACCGCCCGTACCTTATCCTCAGTAACCCACGCGCTGTTGCCAAACCACGCCTCGGACTGCACGTGATACATCGTACCCTCTTGTCCGGCCATTCCCGGAAAAGCTGAGTATGGAGAAGTGGCAAGCACTACGGCCTCTACCTCTATGCCGCACTGCGAGACGATGACGGTATCACCGGGTTTCATTTGGCCTCCACATATTCCCGCGCAAACTGAATAACTGCCGTTATATCATCGCCGCTAATTGGTAGAATCAGACCGGCGTTGATCTCGTGCCAGGCGTCGTTCATCGCCTGCGTCGGCATAAAGTCCTCTTGTTCTACTCGCTCCGGCAGGTCGAATGGAAACACCGCTGGCACTCGTTCCAGGATACCATAAATGGCCGCCTTGAGAATGATGTCGCCAAATTCATCGCTATACCGCTGTTGGATAAAGTGAATGTGGCCGCCGTGTATCATCCCGCCGTCCTGCTTATGGGCAGAGAGCATCGCTAAGTAGTCGAGAAAGTTAGCAGCGCCGGAAGCTGAGTAGGATAGGCGCAAAGTATCGATGTCCATTACCGTTCTCCTCCATACTGAGCGGGTGTCTTCTCTCCTACGTTACTTCGCAAATCGCAAACTAACGGAGACTTTTTTACACTCCGCGCCTTGAGCCATACGATGCACCGCGCCGTCGCGTATGCTTCAGCCTTCGTTGCGAAGTCCGCAAACAGCAGCGTCACATCGGCCTCGGCATCCTGTGCGATGGCACATACCTCCATATCCAGCCACGTTGGATTGAGCGTGCTATGTTGATCGTAGCGTTCATAGTATGACCAATGCCAGTTGCTACCGTCCAGTGTCCAGGCATCGGTTGGATCGTGCGCCGGGTCGAATAATTTATTCGCCCATGCCTTCTGATCATCGTCAAACAGGATGCAATGTGCGCCGCCACTAGGATCATCCCACCAGCGTTTGTGCTTGGCGTCCTGTGTCCAACCTAGCTCAGTAGCAACGGCGCAGTTAAGGGCATGCCCGCGCAGGGTGTCGAGGTCAGTCTGCGGCTTCATACCTGACTCGTATTTTTAGATTGGCATGACAATTAGGGCAAGGAATAGTATAGTTGCGTTTTGCCCACACACCATAGATCGGTTCGTCGTCAACAAGCACTTCCTCGCCACAAGCACACGTGACCTTTATTAAGAAGTTTTCTTGCGGCGGTTCATACTTCACTAGACTCTCGCGCCAAGGGACAGAGGCAAAGCGGTCTTCAAGAAGCCGTACCCGCATTGGCTCGCCAACGACTTTCCACCAACCGTTTGTTGAAAATATGTAAGGTTCTTCATTATATACATATACGTTTCCGTTCTTGTCCTTCGCTACATACTCAGCCCCCAGTGACAGCAACCTAATCGCAGCCCATTCCTCAACAGTAATGGTGGGTAGCACAGGCTTGCACGGCTTATGTAATTCAAAGGATACGCTACAGTCTGCGAACGTATTTGCATCTACAGTAGTAAAAAACCGCACAGGCTGTGGACGTTCAAAGATGAGCGACTGCCAGTCTGGACATTCGGAGCCAACACACGCAAGTAGTACACGGCCATCTAGTGTCGTCCAATATGCCATACCACTGTTATCAGGTTTTGATGTAAACCCACCCACCTCACCATCTTCATCTACTGCTACCCACTTCACCCACTCCGGCAGCGTCTCCCAACTCAACCTCGCGTTACCGCGCTTGAAGAACCACTTACGTTTAGTCATTGTTTACTCCTTGCTCCTTCTTGATATGATACAGTGTTGCGATGTCAATTACCAGATAGAAGCCGCTACGTAGCAGAAACGGTGTTTGCTTAGTCAAGGCGAAGTAGATGATTGATAGAAGTGTCGTGCAGGTAAAAATTATCATTGCCTGCTTGCGATGTTTGATGTTCACACACCATCCGATGAGTGCGCCACCGTTGATAATCCAGCTTACCAGGTCTAGTACAGTCATCGTTTTCCCCTTATCGCTCGTGCCAGTTCACGCCACAGATTCCCACACTCCCATAACAGGTCTGCCTTTGCCCACCCGAACGACCCGAACGGATACTCTCGATATAGCTCATAGGCAGCGGCCCGCCTGTCATGGGCGCGTCGTAGGAAGGTGCGGCGCAGGTGGTACAGTATCCAATTCATACTTCCATTATAGCGCCTGTTATAAGTTTGTCAAATAAACATAGGCATAACATAGCCCCCACCGCGCACGGCGATGAGGGCCTACTGCCGCATCCCGCGAATCATCTGCGCTAGGAATTGTGCGCCGCGCCCTTGCGGTTCCAGCTTCATCAGTTCAGGCTCGCACCAGAACACTGGCGCGCCCGTTGCATCCACGACCACTTGCACGCTGATAATAGCATAACCTTTTTGTTGACTCGCTACGCTCTGCAACCGTCGAATCACATTGAGCCAATCTGGTTTGATGTCATCGGTCAATGGCATTATTTCCACCCACCTTGTTTCAAGCCCTGTTCCAGCGCCTTGTTGACGGCCTCGCGGAATGGCACGTAGCGTTCTTTTAGCACCACAATCGTCCAGTTGCGGGCCGCAATGCCCTTCTTGATATACGCTCTTGGTCTGTAGATGAACTCGCCATACCGTCGCGCCGGTTTCACATCCAGCGTATTCGGCGTGCTGCCCGCGTCGTAGCCAGGTTGGAAGCGCAGCGCCCGCGCCCGCCGTGGAAACACCCAATAGCCGCCCCGTGTCCCGTCATTGACGCGCACCCACTTCGCCGCTGCCTCGGCATTGCCACCCACGCCCACTAGCAGTTGCGCGTCGCCGCCCGCCAAGCTAACTTCGGCGGTAAAGGTCGGTTTCGCGCCCTGCCAGTATTTTGTCGTGCCTTCAAGCAACTTCTTCTCGACCGTGCCTTCTTTTTTCAGCGCGTTCAAAATCGCCAGCCGCACGGCGTCCACCTTCAAGTTAGGCGGCTTAATCGGCTTAACCTGGAAGATGGTCACGCTTTACCCCGCTTGATGTCAGCGGCGACCTGTGCGACAAGCGCAGCGTCCTCGGCCTTCTTGCGGGCCTCAACTGCCTGTTTCTGCATAGCTTGCATCATCTCCTCGCGCAACGTGGCCCGGTGCATCTCATCGCCAATGGTGAATAGGTCTTGTCCGGCCACTTTTAATTGGTGGAAGTTGGCGTGCTGTGACTTGATAATCGGCTCGCCACCCGGCCCGAAGGTGATGATGATAATTGGTTCTGCTATATCGTCTTTACGCTCTGCTGTCATTTTACTCCTTTAACTTAATCTCTTTCCTACTGAGCCTCCCCCTTGAAACCGGGTCTTAACTACACTGGTGTTGCCCGCACGAAGGGGAAAGCTCAGTAGGAAGGTGAACTAGACTTCTACGATTAACGGACTCCATTCATGCGCTCTGTCCTCGCAAACTCCGCAATGCTCCGAAACTCCCAAGACCCAATATACCTCATGTCTATTATTTCTGAAATGCATTTCGAGCGTACATTTGCAATTAGTTTTGCCAAGGCACGATCCATCGCCGGGATAAAATTCGAGGTTAGGGAGGCCATGTGAACGTACTAGTGCCCTGTTGAACGCCTCCCTTGTGCTGTTGACGTACATCGCAATCCGGCGTGCCACTTCCTGCGGGCTGATGTTGCCCGCTTCATACTCAGCCATCATCTTGTCGAAGTAGCGGTACTGGTCGGCAATGACGCCGCCCATCACGCCATAGTCCACCTGCGTCAGGCCGTCCTTGCCGCCAATGCCTAAAGTGTACTGCTTGATGACTTCCAACTTGATAAGACGTTTGGCAATCTTCTCGAACTCGGCAGGCGGCAGGTTCAGCGCCGCCTCACGAAGCTCAGTAGTAGTGGAGGCAATGGACTTCTCGCTCAACTTCCATAGCTCGGCCTGCGCGACGAAGCGGCCCTTTTCGTCCCGAAATTTCCAGACGGGCTTGCTGTAGAATTTCCAATCAGGCATATCGCTCCACCTTACCCTCAGCCTCTAACCGCGCCGCATCCTCGGCGGTAACGTGTACGATGTCGCCGGGAAACGCCTCGACCACCACGCCGTCAGGGAGTGTGTAGTGGCCCCGCTCGATACAGCGCACGATGACCACCTCACTTGACTCGCTTGGCATCCAATATGCCCTTATATCTGTCCGGGATGTCCGGGTCAGCGTCCCATAGGTCTATCGCTGCCTCGACATCCTCTTTGGTCGGGATAGCCGGATTGCGCTGTTTGGTAAAGAACTTCTTCACCCTTCCTACCAAGCTCTTGTTTAAGCTTGCATTGCCCACACTGGCTCGCCACTCCAATACCTGTTGCCGCATCTTATCGGCCCGCTCCCGCCACTCGTCGGCGGTCTTGGCCCCGCGCTCCCTAGTCGCCTGCGCCGCGTCCAGATACTCTTGTACCCGCTTCTCTAACTCTGTCCTTACCGCTCGGCCCTCGCCGCGTAAGTCCAAACCTTGCTTGCGATAGTCGGTAGCCTTGCCGCGCTCACTGTCGGCCTGGTCGCGTGCGGCCTGTGCCTTCTGCCGCAGTTCCTCAACCCGCTGTTGCGCTTGTGCGCGCTGCTGCTGAGTAGGAAGGGAGGACACCGTTGCCGCCAGTCGGTCGGCCTCGGCCTCGTAGCCATCAGCCTGCGCCTCGACCTTCGCCGCCCGCTGTTCGTAGTTTGTAGCGCGGGCATCCAGTCCACTGGCCTGCTGATCGTAGGGAGCCACCGCCCCGTCAATCTGCCCGCGTAGCTGCTCCGCGCCCTGCTCGTACTGCGTCGCCTGTTTGTCGGCCTGAAATGCGGCCAGGTCGCTGTTCTCATCATACTCAGCGGCAGCGGCCTCACCTTGTTCAGCCCGCTCCAACACCGCTTTGACTCGCTCCTCTCCTCTACTGAGCGTATCCTTTGCCGTCCGCACGTCGCCCTTGTCGGCAGCGTTGGCGAAGCTGCGGCCCGCCTGGGTTAGACGCGGGTTGCCGTCCGGGTCAATCTCCAACAAACCCTGTTGGGCTAGTACATCAGCCTGCGCCGGGTCGATCTCTCGCCCGTCTACGAAGTCGAACATCGCAGAGTAGGCGGCCTGGTCAATCCGGCCTACTAGTCCCTCAGCGACAGTAGCGCGGTTCTGTTCCTTCAACTTACGTTGTGCTTCCTCGCGCTGGCGTTGCTTTTCTTCCGGCGACGGTTTGGCGGCTCCACCACCGCCACCTTTGCCTTTGCCTTGTGCCTTTTTCTTTGCTTCATCCATCGCCGCCTGCGCCGCGTCTACGTCACCGCTATTCGCCGCGCCCAATACCTTGCGCCCTGCGGGACTCAGGTACACGCTGCCGTCAGCCGCCACTGTCGCCAGTCCTAACTCGGCCAGAGCCATTTCCATTTCAACCGGTGTGTCGCCGCTAATCATTCCAGCCAGTGTCTCGGTGTCCACACCTAATGCCTCAGCGACCTTAGCGCGGTTGGCAGCACGCTTGACAGCGGCGCTGTTGTTTGCAGTACGTGCTGCCCCGCCGCCCATTCGTGCAATCATCTCAGAGCGTAGCTGTTCCCTCAACTCGGCGGCGCTGATAAACCGCCCGCCCGCCCCGCGTGCCAACTCACCGCCGATGATACTGCCCGCCTCTACACTGTAGTCGTAGTCCTTCATAGCCTCGGCGGGTGCGGGTTCGGTTTGCGGTGGAGTCTCGGCTTCCGGCTCAGTAGGAGAGGTGGGGGTAGCGGCTGGCACAGCGCCGAAGCGGGCCATAATGTCTGACTGTACTTGCTGTTGCGCCAGTGGCGCGTACATCGCTTTGAGTGCGCCTAGTGCGGCTAGAGCTTGCTCGGCACGCTCTTTGGTTGTGGCATTGCTGCTGTTGGCAATCACGTCCTGAACGCTGATTGCCGCCGCGTCAATCTCTGTGAGCATGTGCAAGGCGTCATTCTCGCTTACAGCCAGAGGATTATCAGAGGCCAGGTCAAGCCAACTTAGAAACGGCTCGTTGTCCACGTGGAACAAAGATAGGACTGGTGCGCCGTCTGACAATCGCCCGTCTGCCAACTCCATTCGGTCAAACTGCGCTTGGGTTATGTCGCCCGCTGCCAACGCTTGCTCGCGGGCCGCCCGCATATCGAGTAAGCCATCTTCGAGGTCGGTCTTCCAGACGTTGCTACGTTTAGTGCGAACGGACGCCCGCATGTCGTCCTGTTCGTCATCTTGAAAGTCAAACACCAGTTTGAGGTGCGGCGGGAGGAACTTGCCAATCGAGTGCGCCGCGCCGGTAGGATCGCCGCCCAGGGCCATTGTGAGGGTTGCTAGAATACGGGCAATGCCACCGCCTAAGCCCGCGATGTGCTGGTACATCGCGTCGGCTTTCGTTGCGCCCGACACTGACGCGGGCCATATCCAGCGAATCGGTACACCAAACCCGGTGGCAATCGCAAACATCGCCAAGCGCGTCGAGGTGTCCTCATCGAAGCCGTCCGGCAGACCGATCAAGTCTAGCAAGCTCAGGTCGGCATCCGTCGGGATGTCACCTAATACTGCCAACTGCGAGTAGATGCTGAGGCTGCGGCTGTCCATCTGTTCATCAGCAATCGCCATTGAGTCCAGAATGGCGTCAGTCGCAATGCCCTTACCAATCACAATACCGCGCCGTGGCCGACTACCTAGCTTTTCCTCTTTGAACGTCGCCATGTCCATCAATGCTTGGGCATTGTGGATTACCCGACTTCCAGCGCAGAATCCTACACCAAACATCTCTTCACGGGCGCTTGGCATATCGGCGCTCATTACAATGCGGGTGCGGTGGAATTTGACGCGCTGCCCATCCGGGCGTGTATAGATGGCGGGGAACTCGGTGTTGCCAGTACGTTGGATGCGGTGGCTGTCTAAGTGGGCGATACCAGTGGGAGGGCCTTCGATAGGGCCTAGCGGATCGCCGGGGCCAATAATTTCTAAGTGTGGGCCATTGTCCGCAAGCCACCAATCGGTTAGCCACTTACTGAGCATCGTAATCCAGCCCGCGCCGAAGTCAGCTTCCTCATTCAATATGATGTTAAACCGCTCGGCGTCGGCAATGTTCTTCTTAAGGCGGGTGTCACGCGGCATAACCTTCACTGGCACGGTCACAACCTTTGCCGTCAATAGGGCGAGACTACCGCTCAAATGGTCGCTATCCTTCCAGAAGGCATCTAGGTCGGCGTCGCGCTGCGGACTCCACCAGGGCGCGATGCGATAGCTGCCCGCCGACAGATAGTTGAGCAAGCCCGTGATACCGGTGTGCAACCGCTCACGGGCGCGGGGCTGTAGCGATTGCTCGGCAGCCTCGGCTACGTCTTTTGTAGATTCAACGATTGTTGGAATACCCATATTCACCTACCAACCCTTCCAGTTAACTTCACTCCAACGTGATGAACTTATGCAAACAAACCGCTGTCATCTTCCTGCTTCATAGTAGGTCACTACCTCAACCTAGCTCCACAGGCAATCCCGACCCGTTTGGTCGTTCTAAAGTCACCAACTTTTCCAGTTCACTTCGCTCTCTAACCCAGTCGGCTCCTTGCCCCGTTGCCCGCGCAGCCGTGCCTTATACCACTGACGACGCGCTTTGTGCAAACGGCGCTTCCACCACTTGCCGATGTGCGGAGCGGGCCAGCCCCAAGTCTTGTTGCCGTGATCGCGCTCGAACCAGTCACGGTTGCGGTTTATCCGTTGCTGATGGTGTTTGCGGTCGGCAGTTAGCACAAATACTCCATAGAGCACATTCTAAAACCTTAATTTTAGAATCATACAAGACTTATGCAAAAAACTGCTGCTTGCTTCCTGGTTCACAGTAGCACTTTATTACATGCTAACTCCCCAGGCAATCCCCGTTCGTTTAACGGTTCTATCCTACTACTTCGAAAAAGTCTGGAAACTGATTTGCCATCTGGCGCGCCAGTACAGCGTCAACGCTTCTTTTCCACCCCTCACTTATCATATACGAGGTATTGCCGATTGTCAAAGGGAATGATTTGTTGCCGGTATAGCGCAACGCTAAGTATGGAGGAGGAGCGGCAGCGGGTGCGGCAGCGGCGCGGCGGTCACTCACCCTACCTACTGAGCCAGAATGTGTTTTGCTGTCTACCAAGTCCCACCAACCCCAATAAGCAGCATCGGCCAAGTCAAGCGGCTTGTTAGGGAAGCGTTTCAAGGCGCGTTCCAAGACTGAGTGTGTGCCGGTGACGTGGATAACCTTGCCTTGCTCATAGCTAACCAACATCCGTTGATTGCGGGCCACCTTGCTGCCGTGACCTTGCCCGGCCTTTGCCGAACGAAATTGCGGTTGTCGTAATCGTTGTGTGACAATATCGTTTGCCAGCGGCGCGACGGCGGCAAGCTCAGTATGAGAGGCAATCCAGTCTTCGGCCTCTTGCCCCCCCTCACTACTGAGCTTTACCCACCAATGCGCGGCCTCGTTGATGCGCTGCCATACTTGCGCGTACACACTTTGCCACGTGTCGCCGCCCTGGTCAGTCTCAATGCCGATGGCCTCGAAGCCTAACTCTAGGCACTTGAGCACAGCGCGGGTCACAATGTCCTCTGGCGTCGTGATGCCTTCCCACGAATAGAAGCGATAGAGTTTACCGTCGCTACCTAGCCCGTCCGCTTGCATCGCCTGGCAGTCAGATTCATCGGTGGATGTTACCGCCGGGTCAATCCATACCGCGCCACGTATGATGTCAGGCACAGCAGCTTGGTCAATATGCCGGAAGGCGATGTCATCCCAAATACCGCCGGTGGTTTCGATTTCGTGTTGCGCTTCGCGTAAGAATGATGCCAGTCCCCACTCATTGATCTGACTCTCGCAAATGGCAAGACTTTGCCCTTCCCACGTTGGCGTTCCGCCGGTGATGCGATAACCACCCTCTGGCAATGACTCATAGACTAAATCAACTACCGCCGGATGCGGCCCACTGATCTGACAGTTTAGCAGGAAGTCCGCTTGCCCACTCACAAGCTGTGCGAAGATACCGCCTTCGTGTATCAAGTTTTGTACACCGCCGATAGCGACATTGGTTGCGCCTGCCGGTAGAATCGAAGTGGTCAGGACTTCGATCTTGCGGAGTACTGTGCGCGGCGCATCGGACACGTCATCTAGGTCGTCACAATTATGTGACAGACCAAAATCTGTTATATACGTTCCCTCATCTGTTTTTATGGCTATAAATTCTTGATTTTGAACATTGGATATTGTGTGTATCTTTCTCCAAATAAATCCATCCTTAATAAAACATCTACCGTAACTATACCTAGTTTGATTCTCAATGTCATATCCAAGAATTTTTACATTTTGCCTGAACATAATATCATATTTGTCTTGAGATGAACACTTTACCCCAACTATTTCTGTGTCATGTCCTTTTATTCCTTTTCTGATATAGCTAGGAATATTTAATCTAGCCAGTATTCGTGATAAACAAAGTAGTCCGTTAAGGCTCACACTGGTTATTCTTAATTGGTTGTGTTTATTATCAATGAATCCGTCAGAATCTATGTATCCCTTAACAAATTCTTTTTGTAGCTCGAAATTGATTTTTTCAACCCATTGTGGTGGGCATTTTTGTGCAGCGGCTTTACTTGTTTTCCAGGTTCTAAACCAGCGATTCATAACAGAACACGAAAATACAACTTGGCTACACCCAACTTTTTTAATTGCAGAATGTTTAATGTTATATCTTGCCAATATCATATATATTTTATCGGCAATTTCTGGTTGTTTATCTGCAACAGTGATTATAACCTGGGTCTTTCCAGCAATATGTCCATCTCCCCACCATAATCCAATCAACCACCACCAATCAGGGTCTCGGAAATATTCAGGAATCTTTTTTACATAATTCCCACCAGCGGCCACAACTCTACCCTTTGCATCGCGTTGTGTTATAACACCAGGTTCATAAACACTAACGGGCTGCACATCTTCTACTGAGTAATCTATTGGAAGCCCAATATAGCTATGTTTATTCAGTGAGTGTGCTGGCTGCCAACCAGTACATATTTCATCAAGCCTGCCTTTTTTTAACTTAAACTGTTTGACGTAATATAAATGGTCGTTTGATACTGTTTCATAAAACGGAATACCAAATATAGTTACATTGAACCCGTCGCTAATATATGAATGTGCAGAAGGATGATTTTCTACTAAATCCCATCTGTTGTTTACAAATATCCTCGTTCCTTTTTTGTGACAGAAGATGATGTCAGGACGCTGTTCTTCAATCTTGATACCGCGTACAGCCGCGTCCAGCCCCAGTCCGATCACGCTAAACCCACTAGCGCACCGCAAGGTATCCACTCGCCAACCACGGGCAAACCCATACTTACCGAGCTTGCGTTCGCTCAGTAGTGGGTAGTGTTGTGTAATCGTGCGACTCTCTAACATCGCGGCAATGTTGGTTACGGACTCGTTGGCCTTGTCCTGAGTGGAGCGGATGTAGAGGCAGAACTTGCGCGTGCCTTTGGCAGCAAGACGCACAGTAGCCGCTTCTACTGAGCTAGTCTTCCCACCGCCACGCGCCCATACTGCAATAAACGGGTTGGGCTTAGAGTCTATAGTAATGGATTCCACCCACTGCCAGAACTCAATTTGGTGGGCAGCGAATGGTACAGCGAAGATTGCGGGGAACATGGCCGGAAGCCATGCTTGCCAGTTGTCAGGGGGTGGGGCAGTCTGTTGACGACGACGCCGTTCTAACTCAGCCTGCGCTCGGATTTGCAATGACATACAGCAAGTCCTCGCCCTCGGCAATGCGAGTTAGTTGTTCGTCGGTCAGTTGTCCTAAATTGATATTGCGAATCAGTGCGTTAAGTTGTTGCGGCGCATCCATCCCTAGCAGTTTGGCGCGGCGCTCCATCAACTTCAACACACGGTCAACGGCGGCATAGTCGGGTTCCTCAGAATCAACCTTCTCCCACAATCTACTTAGCATAACATCAAGCCGTTGCAGGTCTATGGTAAGAACATCACTTGCAGACTCCCTCAACTCCTCAATCAGCCTATCTAGCTCGCGTTTTACGTCTTTATACGCATACCTCTCATCGAACCCGGCAGGCAGGTTATCAGCACCAAACTCATCAATAGCGGCTTGAGCAATATCCCGATAGTTCATTCCCGACTTGCGTTTATCCAACACAAAAGCACGGCGTTCAGCCGTGTTAATGTAAGTCGCGGAAGTTACTGCTTTAGCCATTCCGTTACCGTCCTATGTGTTGCCTGATTTGCCCATTGACAAATTTATATACTATGGTAAAATAGATCATGTAAGCAGAGAGATAAAAAGGAGACTAGATTAATGAACCGACACGCTAAATCATTACAAACAAAGTCCCGCCGCCACATCGTCACCCGGCTCGACCTGAACCTGTTCGATGTGGAGTCCTTCACTAGCGGCGACTCCCACCTAGTACGCCGCTCCTACACCGGCCACCTGTCCTGCGATTGCGAGTGGGCTAGCCACCACCCCTACAAAGCCTGCTCCCACATTCTCGCCGTCCGCGAGTGGGAAGCTAACACAACATCCATCACCCTCTCGTTCTGGACTGACTACGTGGACGCCCTACGACAACACCGCTCAGTAGTGAAGGTGGACGGCGACTTGCTCGCTACTCAGCGCCGTATCCCTACCGACCCTATCCAAGCGGCCCTGGTTGCCATCGCCGCCCTGGACGCCGCTGCCCTGACCGGCTGGCTGGAAAAGTACGATCCTGACACCCTGCCGCAAGACGATCTGACTAATCTTATTCTCTACGTTGCCGGGAGTGCCAGCAGCGAGCCGTTCAATGACACCCGCCGCCAAGCCCTGCGTAACATCCGCTACTTCAATGGGCCGTTTAGTCTGACGGGAGCGGCAGATGCAGCCCAAGCCGTCCTCTAATCCCCGGCGCGGGCGAGTGGCCCATTCCGCCCGCCCGCTGCGCAAAGGAGACTAGAAAACCTACCGACCAAGTACGTCGTTCTTCACGACGCTGAACCAGCCCGGAATCGCCGTCGCGTAGCCCAACACCCGCACGACCGCCAAGATAACAGCCGACGCCGTTTCACCGATGTAAGGGAGGGCCTGCGCCAATCCGAGGAACACCACGCCGACTACAAAAGCTACGATGATCGTACCTTGGTCAGACAACTGCGGAAACAGTTTCTTAATGACCTGCACGATGCCGACCACCAACAACGGAATCTCAAACCCACCTAAAGTCATACCGTCCATATCTACCTCCATACTGAGCTTTGTATGTAGGATAGCACAGGTTACTATGATTGTCAAGCAATCGCCTATTTCCCTTCCATTTGCCTATTGACAAATTTATAAATAGTAGTATAATAGAGTTGTAAGCAGAGAGAGAAAAGGAGACCGAAATGACAGCACAGACCGCAAAAGCAAAAGCACAAACATTCCTGAAAAATCAGTATCCCCAAGCAAAGTACCGCTGGACGCTGAGACTGCAAAAGGTAACGCACCCGACCGGTTTTACGGAATACGCCGGGCGTGTAGAACTGACTGCACCGGGATACGCCACGAAAGAGATGCTGGTCTACGTCAACAACAATTCTGTGATGACCCGCTAAGTAGGAGAGGAGCTAGAGATGACACTACTGCCAATCGTTACACCAGTTCAAGAGCGCCGCTACGTCATTGCCTTCCGGCACGACGGCACAAACGGTGAGTGGGTTATGGCCCACAAGTTCACTGGCGATGAGGCCCGCCGGAACGCCTACCACACCTTCAACCAAATCAAGGGTGACTTCCCCGGCTCCGACCTCGCCATCTTCTTCTACCGTGAGGGTGAGGACTGGCGTGACGGCGCAGTTCGCCACGCTGCCTACAACTGGACTAACAAGCCCATCAGCGCCGCCCTGAGCGGCCTGATCAACTCGCGGGATGCGGATTGGTTCTAACAATGGCCGTCTACCTCATTCACTTCCATACTAAGCTTGGCCGCTGCCAGCACTACATCGGCTATGCAAAGAACGTTGACGCTCGCATCGCTGCCCACCGCGCCACGACCTGGACGCCACCTACCGTTGAAGGTGAAGGTGGCACACTGACTGGCAAAGGTGCAACCATTCTAGGTGTCCTCAATCACTATGGCATCGAGTGGGACGTGGTACGAGTGTGGCCCGACGGCGACCGTCAGTTAGAGCGCCATTTGAAGAATCAAAAGAACGCACGCCGGTATTGTCCGGTATGTGCTGGAAAAGCTGAGTAGGAGAGAAACAATGCAAACCTTCCTTCCCTTCCCCCGTTTTGAGCGATGCGCGGCAGTCCTTGACAACCGCCGCCTGAACAAACAGATTACTGAGTGCGAGCAGATTGTCCGCGCCCTCGATGATCCCACCTACGGTTGGCAACACCATCCCGCTATCCAGATGTGGCGTGGCTATCGGGACGCCCTGGTCTGCTATGGACTGGTAATGTACGCCGAGTGGATGCAACGGCTCCGCGACGGTAAGCGTGGCGGTAAGCTGGAACACAAGAGCGGCGAACGCCTGCTGGCGATTAAGACCATCAACCGCGCACCCTTACCAAGCTGGCTAGGTAGAGAGGACATACACAGTTCGCACCGCGCTTGTCTGTTGGCAAAGGATTTCAGTTACTATTCGCAGTTCGGTTGGGGCGAACAGCCGACTCCGCAAGTTAATGGTTCATGGCCCTACGTGTGGCCGAAAGGATAAGCAATGACAACCGACATTTTACCCCTGTCAATTCGTGAAGTCAAACCCGCTAAGCATGCAACCCGCATCACTGGTCAGCGTTATGATGGTCTGCCGGATGGCGTCCATACTGGCGGTGCTTACCTATGGGAAGGTGAAGTGTACAAGCCACTTGACGGGCGACCTTATGCTAACGCCGAGTGCCACCTCCCTACCGAGGAAGCGGAGTGCTTAGAAGCAATGGCTGGACAACCATGCTTCCCGCGCAACTGGCGCGTAGAGACACGCGATGGACGGCGCTTCCTGGTACGCAAGAAAGCCTACGTGATCGACAATCCCCGCAAGCTGGAAGTTAGTGAACTGTTACTTGTTGAAAAGGCAATCCGCGAACTGAACCGGCGCGGCTGGCAAATAAGTGACTCCATTTCCCTGGCGTATGATGCAGACACCTACGAACTGTTCATCCTGGATTTGTCGTGCGCCTATCGCATAGACGGACATTTGTCTTATCACTACGACGAAAATTGGCGCATATTGAAACTGTTCAAACAGGCCGGTTTTGATCGCTTGGCCGCAATACGAGAACGTGGTCAGCACATCTTCCACGACCCGCTGCACTTTGAGGCCCTAGTTGACCGCGATGTGCGCGACTTTCATTTCCTGTACGGTTCATTCAATCGACCACTGTCAAGAGTATGGGCAACCCTGCCAGCCGATGTTGTGCTGATCGACTCACATCGCTGGTATGCAGAGATTGATAACCTGATACGACAACATACCGATGGTGTACCGCATACCTGGATAGTCAGTCCTAGCCCGTTGGATGAAGATTTGTTGTGCCGTTATGAACTAACGCTTTGTTGGGAGGAAATATAATGCCTGACCCCTATGGATTCGGAATGATTGTGCGCTTACCGGCCACCCGCTACCGCAGCGAACACCTGTGCGTGCTGACGACAGAAGGCACAAAGGTAGCTGGTAACAATGATGTGTGGCGCTACTACGCCGTAACACTTGACCTGCCTTACATGATAGTAAAAATTTACAGTGATGATTTCATACCAGTAGAACCAGAGTGTTGTTTGATGCTAGACTACATTCCACTACTGCATGAACGTGTGCGAAACATTGACCCCGCTATCATCCAGAGAGCGACGATGTTCAGAGTTACAACTAAACAAGTAAGAGTAGAATAATGACCATCTATAAATCAAAGTGGTATCTGGAAGAACGAATGAGCGTCAATGCCTACTTCGTGCGGCAAGACCTTGGTTCATTTCGTACATGGTCAGAGGCAATGAGCAAACGCCCTATTGATAACCTGTTTGCCTGTAAGGGCGATCATATCCTTGAATTTCCAAACCGCCATCGTCTTATCCGTGCCTTGTCTGTCAAAGGTTGCGATATGCTAGATCAAGCCTGGGTAGATGCCCACGTTGACTTCGAGCGTGCTGCTCTCTCCTACTCAGCTTATCCCCGCAAACGCTGGTCAGAACTGGTAGACTATACGCCTGATTATGAATGGAGTTGGGACGCCGTTATGGGCGATATTTGGGCGCTGGTCGAACTGGACGTGGCCGACTTTCAGCCCGGTGAAGGTGACTGGAAGTTTGCCTTGCAGTACGAGTCTACCTTGCAATACATCGAGTGGTTCCAGCAGGGCCATATCCCGCCGCCGCTGTTCGTCGTGCGGCACGTAGACGGCGACCTCGTAAGCCTCAACCATCGCCGCTGGCTGGCTGCGCGTGAGGCTGGTATCAAGTCCCTGCTGTGCTACTACTCCCCCACCGCCGAACACGGTAGGCCCGCTTGGGAACGCAAGCTGTGTACCTGGGATAAAGACATCATCTGCACCTACCGCGCCAAAGGCGGCGACTGCACTGACTGTCCGCAAAGACCAAACCAGTTTAGAAATTGATGTCCCTTTTCCTTAATTTGGGTATTGACAATCTTAGAATATACCTTATAATTATAGATGTAAGGGAAAACAAATTAAGGAGCTAACAATGACTACCCAATGCTTTGAAACAAACCACACTTTGACCACAGACGATGGACAACAATTTAACGTTACCGTCAAGCACGTTACTGGAATTACCCAAGAGGAAGCCAATCGCATTTTTGCCCGTGGTGTTGAAACTGGCGAGTGGGGTTGGAAATCCAAGATTTGGCATAACCTGACCGGTTCGCAGATTGAAAAAGTTAGGGCAGCCGCTCGATTCTTCTACGGATGGGGCGAAGGTACAGAGAGCTTTGGCGCTGAACCTGTACAGAATCCAGACAGTATCAAGCGTTATTGGTTCAAGGCATACTACGCCTGCTAGGAGAAGATGAGATGCAAACCCTAACTATACAACAGCAAATGCAAGTCATTATGGAGAAAGTTAGAGAACCGGCTATCATCGAAGTACCCTTTGAGGTTATTGAAGACGATGATATTGTCTTGAAAATCTTGGCCGAGGCCCACGCCGATGACGAGGCACAACCCTGGCGCACTACGGCCAACCTTGACGACTACTACGAACGCGGCGGCGAGGAACGGCTTCTTGAACTTATTGAAGATTATCTATAGCACACTAAGGAGACTATCATGCTTACCATTAACAAAGATATTTGCAAGACCGACACCAAACTTGCCGCTGAAGAACTGCTCTGGCTGTATCAGGCAATGAGCCAGGACACCGACCACCCTACCCTGATGACCGTCAATGTCATCCCCAACGCCATCCAAACCGCTAACGGCTTTGCCGTTCATCGCATCCTAGGCAACCACAACTGTACGCTTGGCACTTACGTCGTCAACAACTGCAAGCGGCCCAAGCGCACGCCTGCCACCTATCCAGTCTACGAGAAAACTGACGGCATCCCTTACCCCGATGTGGAGCGCATCATCCCTATCGGAACGACCACCTACACCGGCCCATCCGTAACCTGGACGGTGCGCGTCGAACAAGCCGAACTGCTGTGGGCGCTACAGATTCCCGACACCCTGGCAGCAATCCTCACATTCAATGCCGATGGCGTGTTCTCCGTACAGAAGGCCCGCCGTGAGTACGCCCGGGTGGCTGGAACGCCAGGCGCGACCAGTGCCTACATCCAACACGAAGTCCTGATGAACCCAGATAATCCCACTGAGTTTCAGGTAGGTGTCAATCCCAAACTGCTGATCGCCGCCGCGCAGATGCCTAACTCTCCCACCTTGCTACTGAGCTTCACCGACGCCGCACACGCCTTCGTGGTACAGAGTACCGGCTTTGAGTACCAGGCGATTGTCATGCCGATGCACTTAGGACGGTAACACGATGACCCAACGACAAATTGACGTCGCGTATCGTCGCAGCCTCAAAACTGTGTACAAACACCTGACCCCATCGCAGTACCGGCTAGTGAAGTTGTTGGAGCAGATCGAGCAGAACGACAAAGACATCCGCGAAATTGAGCGCCATCTGATTGCCGCCTACGGCCCAGACTGGCGCAAATCACCCTACGCTCCGCAGTGGGAGGACTACCGGCTGTATATGTACCTCAATCTCAACAACATCACCCTGGCCGGTAAGGTGTCCCGTCTGGAAGATAAGTATGGTCTTGACAGTAAGGAAGTCCTAGCCTTCCATAATAAGATGAACCAGCAGCACAGCGCCGCGATGGTTGGGGCATGTGCTTATTGACAATCTTATACACTATAGTATAATAGAGTCATCTGACAACAAAGGAGACTGACCGATGAACCGAGGAACCTGTACCATTTGTGGCACAAAGTCATACAGCCTAGTATGCGATGAGTGCCTGAGAAAGTTTGACTGGTCTGAGTACGATGAGGAAGTGGACTACGCCACATACGATTGTAGCGATGACAAACTCCGCATCTACAGCGGGCGTGTTTCCGAACCTCTATTTGCCGCCCTGGCAACTATCGGCTTCCAACGCGCACCGGCGCAAGGCTGTTTCTATGGTACGTGGTCACCCACTAAAGAGGATGTTGCCCTGGAACTGTGCGATGAAATCACCGACGAAGAAACCACAATGGAAGACCGCGCCGCCGACCGGTCAGAACGTTTCGCCACCTACGGCGACAACGCCAAGCGCCGGGCCAGGTCTTTGAACGACGAAGCAAACAAGATTGCAGAACGCTTCTATATGGGCCAACCAATTTTGTGCGGGCATCATAGCGAGAAACGCGCCCGCCGTGACCAGGAACGGATGCACAACAAAACCCGCGTCGCTATCGCAGAGTTTGACCGGGGTGACTACTGGAAACAGCGCGCTGCCAATGCCGAACGGCACGCTGAGTATATGAAGGCGAAGCACGTTGTCATTAATCGTATCAAGAAGTTGGAAGGGTTTATCCGCAAGGAGAAAAAGGAACAGGCCGAAGCCGAAACCGCGTTGAAGGTTTGGGGAGTGGAGAACATCACCCGCGAACAGGCTGTCCGTGCTGCCAACTGGTACAGCATCAGCAAGTCCTTCACCCTTACAGAATACCCCCGCGACGATCACACCTACGAAGGCCCTATGTCTCTCTACTCAGCTTTGGACTTCATCACCCCTGAGCAAGCACAAGAGATCGCCGTGCGCGTCTACCTACGTAGTCTGGAACGGCATGGCCGGTGGACGGAACACTACGAGAGCCAGCTTGCCTACTGGAAAACCTTCCTGGCCGACGAACACGGCGCGGACATCGACCAACAGCGCGAGTTGAAGAAAGGCCAATGGGTAGCCGTGATGCACTACGACAAACCCCGTTGGGCGCAGATTCAGCGGGTGAACAAAGGTGCTGAGGGCCGCATTACTACCGTAAGTGTAATGAACGAGAAAGGTGCACGCCATTACACCAACAAATGGCCCTATGAGAGCATCAAGGCCATATTTGACCACGAGCCTACTCTAACCGAGGTAAGCGAGGCCCTGGGCTTGTTAGACAAACCGCTAGAGGTGAGGCAGGAGCCACAACCTGACCCCGAACGCGAGGCACTGGAAGCGAAGGCCGAACAGCTTGAGAAGATGGAAGTCGTGGTGAATTACGACCCGGACTTCTTCCCCACGCCGATGCCGTTAGTATGGCGTATGGTGGAGTTGGCCGACATTCAGGCCCGCGACGTGGTATTGGAGCCGTCAGCAGGTGACGGGCGTATCGCTCAGTATGTGTTGGAACACGAGCCGCGTCCACTCTCTGCGACTGCGTGCGAAATCAACGCGGCGGCATTGCGGGTTATCAGTGAGATAAAAGGGTTGTCGGTACACGGCTATGACTTCCTTGACTTTACCGTAGGCGGCTTTACCAAGATCGTTATGAACCCGCCGTTTAGCAAAGAGCAGGACATCCTCCACGTTCAACACGCCTGGAACTTGCTTGCTTCCGGCGGGCGTATCGTCGCCATAATGAGCGAGCACGCCTTCTTCGCCAACAACCTGCGTTGCACGCAGTTTAGGGAATGGCTGGACGATATTGGTTGGAGTGAGGAACTGCCGGAAGGCACATTCAAAGAATCTGGCACGATGGTACGGGCACGGCTAGTGATCATCGACAAGCCTGAACATCTTGAGATAGTACCACGTAAAAGCTCAGTAGTGAAGGCAACACAACAAGAATTGTGGGCAGCGTTCCAGTAAGTTGCAGAGACCTAAAAAGTAGTTAGGTATCTGTGACGTAAAGGAGAAAAATGGACAAACCTAGAGTCAGACCGTTTTACTGCGGAGGCCAGTTCTCGGACTGGACGGGCGCGAACTGTGACCGCTGTACCAAAGGCTCACACTTACAGCCGCCTGACGAATGGCCGCGCTGCCCGCTCGAAGCCGCGCTGACAGAGGCATACGTCGACGACGGTACAGTTGACCAGGATATTGCTACCCGCATCGGCTTTGTACCACTGGCGGCCTACAACTGGCCCTGTACTGAGTTTGAGGCTACGGACGAATGGAAAGCTGAGTATGCGAGGCGACATAACCAATCTTGAAAACTCGTGCCCCTTTTCCTCAATTTGCCTATTGACAATTTTAGTATTATGGGTTATAATTAGCATGTAAATGAGGAAACGAGAGGCAACAATGAACAAGGCAATTGACCACACAACAGCAGTAATAACCGAAGGGACGCCGGAAGTAGGAAACCTGGCCCGCGTCCTCGGCCTCAAACACGATGAAGCGGATTACGGCATCGTTACTGAGGTCGTCGGCCAGGAAGTCAAAGTGGCCTGGTTCAAGAAGGTACAGCGTCACAAGCGGGCGCACAACGAGAACAAGAACAACCGCGCCGCTGATAGAGTAGTAGCCGCCTATGAACTGGACGCGGCTTTAGCTGAGTAGTCGTAATGCCCGTTTGGGCAGTGCCTCTTTTCTGACAAACATCTGCTACCCTGTTCGTGACGGAACCAGCAAGGAGTTCTGGTCACCTCCGCTCCACCTCTGAGTTTCTTAGAGCAAGGGAAGGCCGGGAAGAGGAACTTTGACGGCAGGATGGCAGAAAACTGGCGGAAGCGCGTAGTCGGGTCACGCCTAACGATAAGGAATCGCGGCTCCTTTATGGAGTGCCAGAGCGATTAGCAGGAACGTACCCGCCCTGCCCGCCAGTTTAGTAAGCCATAGCGCACTTTGCATCGAATTTCTGGTGATCCGTTGCATCCAGATGAAGTGCAAAGATCGGTATCGTCAACGGACAATGGATTTACGACTTGGCGCTATGGCCTTGTTAAGACTTTGCCAGTACCGCAAACTGACCAGGTTCAAGCCCTGGTAGCAGCGAAAAAACGTGACTGGTTAGGTCATCGGCAACAGGATTGCTGAAGGGATCGGCGGCTAGTGTAATGGTAGCACACGGCCCTAGTGGGGTAGACCGGGTTCGATTCCCACCGCCGAACAATGCGGGTGCGCGGTTCGATACCGTAGGGAAGGCGACGGCCTTCCTATCTGCTCCTAGACGTAGGAGTTTTGGCAGAACCCGCAGGGACTTATTCTAACCCATTTTAGCAAAGGAGTCTTACATTGAAACACAAACTTGTACTTCTCATTATCGTTGCCTTGTTCCTACTGAGCGTTGCCTGCGGCAACGGCGGCGGCGACACATCCACCAACATCACCCCGCCTACCCCCACCCCGCACGCTGATACATCTATCGAGTGTTACACCCGCGTCTACAACGAGTGCCTGACGATTGGCAATGCCACCACTTGCGGCGAAATGGCTGAGGCGACCTGTGGCGTGGACTAAAGAGCAGGCCATAAGGAAGTTGTATGGCGAGAAAAAGGGCTACAGTGCCGCCGAGTGGAAGGATGCTGAACTAGCGGTAGACATCCTGCACCAGGAGGCTCACCTGCTCAAAGAGGAGTACGCTCGCTACTTACGTTCTGCCAAGTGGCGTACCAAGCAGCAATCCATTATGAAGCGCGACGGCTACAAATGCCGTCTGTGCGGCAAGCGGGCCACGATGGTACACCACCTGACCTATGCCCGCATCTTCAATGAACAACCGTATGATTTAGTGGCAATTTGTAAAAGTTGCCACGATCTGTTGCATAAGTTAGACAATCGTTACAAGTAATACTCTGTCTTTACTTGACAAATATCTTGTTACGGTGTAAAATTACAATATGAAAACAGAAGACTTTACTACGATGAAGATGTGGAAGAAAACACGGCGATTGTTGCGAATGATCGCTGGTCTCACGGACAAAACGATTGTTGAGACGGTAGATCGTTTAGCTGTTGAGGAATGGCAACAGTTACAGGAGATACATGGCAAGTCAATTTCTGACGTGCAAATTCAAGTTACACCGACCATCGGCGCGTAAGCGGGCCGTATTGATGCACACACTTGAGCAGTATACGCTGGCGTATGATGAACTGCTCAGATGGGCACAAGAACATGAAGATAACTTGAGAACCAACGGTTTGTTCCGTGAAAAGTATAACGCAAAGACAATTGAGAAGTTGTTACCAAAGCCGACCGCTGAACTACATAGCAGTATGATAGACAGCCTCAAGCAGGATGCAGCCATGACGCTGGCCTCTTACCTAGCATTAGATGGTGGTTTTCCAGTAACACGCACGTTCCTGGATTACGAGATTGACAATGCCCTGGATTATTTTGTCCAGACTGGCATTGAAGATTTCGAGGAAGCGCAATCGTTTATGCTGCGACGGACGCATGTGGATTATATGCCATTGTCTTTTTGTCGGGCCAACGGTGCAACAAATAACCGCAACTTCTCTCTAGTGATAGATACAGAACGCCCGCGCCTTTTCGCTGCGTTATGGTTACTTCCGGCTAAACACAAGCTATGTCAAGCATTAGGTACACAAGAGGGTAATCTGGTACGCATAGATACTCACGAACCGTTACACTCCAATTCACAGACGGCAATTCTTGTACCGCTTGAGGTAGGTGCGAATGGGTGGCAAAAGCACAAGTTTCTTGATCCGTCCTATAATGGTCATGTAAGTATAAAGACTGCCAAGCTGATGCTACAAGATGGCGAGTTTTATCTAGCGGTGTCCTTCGAGTTTCCAACAGTTGAGAAGTATAAGCCGGAAACCTATCTTGGAGTAGACAAGGGTATCCTCTTTACCGCTGCGTATGCACTTGTAGACAAGCAAGGTGCAATGTTAGAGATGGGTCATCTTGAAGACCAGTTGCGCGATTTACAGCAAAAGCATGGGCAAGAGCGGGAAGTAAAAGCACGCAACGGCGAAGTGGTAACGCGTCGTGATTATAAGACTAAAGCCTATGATAACATCTTACATAGCATTGCCAACACACTGATTGAGAAAGCATTAGCGGAACGGGCAATGATTGTGCTAGAAGACCTGAACATCCAAGTCAAAGGCAGCCGTGTAGTTAGTCGCTTCCGCAAGTTTGATAACATTTTGCGGTATAAAGGAAACTTGGTTGGAGTACCAGTGCGCTCAGTCTTTGCCGCATATAGTTCGATAATCTGTCACAAGTGCGGCGGGGATATGGAGCGTAATGATCGAGTGGTAGTCTGTACGCAATGCGGACATACAGATCATTCAGACGATAATGCAGGCGTGAATATCGCCCGCCGTGCGTTGTATCGGAAAGCAGATTGGCCGGGTGGGTATCGAGAGTTTCATCGATCTTTCGCAAGGTAAGGCACTTTAAGAACAAAAATCAGTTTGCGAAAACAGGATGCAGTCACACATCCTGGGGCTGGAAGCAGGTTGCAACCAAAAGGGGCTAACATAGCTCTTGCACCGTCAAAACGGCGCTCAGACCTCTATTTTGGCCCGAAATCGTACTGTGTACGAGCCTTTTCTTGTTTAGTAAACTGCAACTGAATCTCTGTAACAGGCGGTTGCAGAGACCTAAAAAGGTATTAGGTATCTGTGACTTAGTTTGTCAGGTACACCGTCATCTGCAACAGCGTGTTGCAGAGACCTAAAAAGGTATTAGGTATCTGTGACTATGATCTGGTAGCCGTGTGCAAGACTTGTCACGAGCTACTACATAAGCTAGACTAAGGAGATAGAAGCAATGATAGGTAAACTCGTAGCCATTGGTTGTTTCACCATTGCCATTATCATCCTGTTGCTTGCGGCCCAACTGCCGCGCAAATATGGCGACAAAGCAATGGGCATTGCGTTCCCGGCAATGCTGGCAGGACTGGCGTTGTTGGCGGTAGCGTTGAGGCTGGTACGATGAACGCAATCAAGAAACTGCTAGACAGTATCGAATTTAGCCCCGGCATCTACCCCTACGTGTTCATCATCAACCCCACCGCTGCGGCTGAGGCGTTGCAGGAACTACGCGACTTCGAGCCGCTGCTGGCTGACCTGACCGCCGTTGTACGCGAGGTACAGGACACCCGCAACAAACTGGACGAACTGATGAGGTTGCTCAATGAAGAAAAAGCCATTCACCTTATCACTACCTGAGATCATTGCCCGTACCGAAGGCGATCTGCGCGAGAAGACCTTGCGCGGCATCGGCCTCAGCGGGGATGACGTGCGCTTTGTGGTGGGTCTGCTGGACGAACGCGGCATCACCACCGTCACCCGCGAGAACGGCGCACGCCGCCACCGGAAGCTGGCCTGTGCGCTGCCTACTGCTACTCAGCTAGTCCTGGAAATCCCGTTTGAGACGCTGTATAAATCCTGGCGGGAACAGAAAAATACCCACTCGCGCAAACAGTTGGGCCGCCGCCTGCCGTCAGTGGAGCGGGTACGCATCAGTGGTGACGAGAACTACCACGGTGCAGTGTTTCCGGCGCTTCAAGTCCTCACCCCACCTGAGCAAATGTTCACCAAAGAGGAACTAGCACGCGGCGAAGGCTACGGCGAGTTCGATACCGGCGCGACAGCGCCGGTGATCGAGACGGGTGAGGTCTATGTGTATAATGGATTTAGGTGGGTGCGGCAACCCCCCACAGGCTAAATTTGTGTTAGGCGGCAAGGAGGCTATTATGCTACGAGGAAGAGGGCCAGAAGATCAATGGATAGATAGTAAGTGTCCCGCTTGTGGCGCTTACTATTTCGGCGCAGCGATTGAGTATGCTCAGGCGATGCACGACAGGAACGAGAATTGCACGGGCCGACTAACACCACTTGCATCCGACGCCGCTTCGCTGCGTGCAGTGGAAGCGCCGGGAACGAATCGCGGCGCGGGTGAAGCCAGCCGTTAGACGGAAAAGCTATGTCGCAACGTTTTATAGCATCGTTCAGCGGGGGCAAGGACTCAACAGCAATGGTTTTGCGATTGCTTGAAGACGGCTGGCCGCTGGATGAGATTGTGTTTTTCGATACGGGGTGGGAGTTCCCACAGATGTACGAGCACATCGCGCAATTCGAGCGGTACACCGGCCTGACCGTGACGCGATTGCACCCGCGCCGCAGTTTTGAATACTGGATGATAGAGCGCAAGATCGTTGCCAGGAAGGGGCCGCATAAGGGCGAAGTGCATTGTATCGGTAATGGTTGGCCGTCACCCTCGCGGCGTTGGTGTACCCGTGAGAAAGTGGACACCATAGAACGCCATTGCGGGGATGCTGTGCATTATCTGGGGATTGCGTCGGACGAAGCGCACCGGACAAATGGCATTTCTCTCTCTAAGCGTAGTCACGTTTGCCGCTATCCGCTGTACGAGTGGGATATGAGCGAAGCAGACGCGCTGGCTTACTGCAAGGCGCGCGGATTCGATTGGGGCGGGCTGTATGAACTGTTCCCCCGCGTTTCTTGCTATTGTTGCCCGTTGCAACGCATCGGGCAGTTGAAGACGTTGCGCCGTGAATTTCCGGCGCTGTGGGCGCAAATGCTGGAATGGGATGAGCAAATCGGTGCGCACAATCCGGGTTTTCGCGGTTATGACAAGGTACGCGATTTAGAAGCGCGATTTGCTTTGGAAGATAGGCAGTTGCCGCTTTTCCGCCTAACACCGGTTGTAGGCGACGCGGCTGGCAGCAATCACGGCGACGGTGAGGCACTACCCGCCGCGCGCCTAAACCCTGGCCGTTAGGCCGCCAAGCGCGGCGAGGAGGTTACGATGTACGTGTATATTCAATCTGAACGCTGTTTGTGGACTGTTGGATTCTATGACCCGAAAGGGAATTGGATCGCCGAGAGCGATTGGGATACGCCGGAAAAGGCTGCCGAGCGCGTCCACTATCTCAATGGCAGAGCGGCCTAACACAGCTTGGAGCAGACCGCGCTGGCAGCCTCGCAATCGAGCGTACAGGCATAACCCGCGCGGCGGGTGAAGCTAACCGTTAGGCCGCAAAGGCGGCAGGGAAGTAACGATGTGGTATGTAGTTATAGATCAGGTCTGCTGGAACTGCGGTGTAAAGTTTGATATTCAATCTAAGCATCATCCTAAATCACCACAATTCCCTTATCGTAATTTTTGCTGCATTGAGTGCAGAACTGAATTTGAGAAGCGGCCTAACACGGCATCAAGCCAGACTATGTCTGCGTCGCCTGCCAGTGATGGTTCTGACAATAGTCGGCGTGCCGCTGAGTAGGAGAGAGATGAATCCTATCTATGATCTTGGCAAAAACGCTAAAATCTACGAGCAGCGCCGCCATGCTAAAAAACGCTCATTGCAACGCTACGGTATCACATTTTCATCGCGCCAACTTCACGAGATCGCACAGAAGATCATCAACGGTGACTCGCAGTTTGTAGGACGCGGCAGCAATCGCGTAACAAAGCATCTAGTACGATATAACGACGTGGTATTGTTTGTTGCATACGATAAAATCAGAAAGTCAATCTGTTCGTTTTTACCAGACCCACCAGAGTGGAAAGCTGAGTAGGAGAGGATATGGATATTCAAAAATCTAACGTAGAAAAGATCGTTATCACCTGTGCGTCTCTGACACTGAACGGCGCTTTGGAATACTGTTCGTTGGGCCGCTACATTATTACCCGCATCGAGGCGTGGCGCGACGGTAGGTATGGTGAGTACACCGGCCAACTGCGTATTGAGGCAGAGCGCGCAGCGAAAGAACAGTAATGCTTATCATTAAAGTTCAAAACACCACCGACCTAGCCCCGGTGTCCGACTACCGCTACGAAATAGTCGTCAACCTGGAAGTCATCGCCAGCGGCGAGGTGAAAGGCCACGTGCGCGCCGATGGTTGGGCAGAGTTGGTACGCAAGGTAACAGACCAACACTTGCCTGCAAACAGTGTTGTCGTCACTTGGATAAGGCCAGAAGAACGGTTGCCGGATGACGGTCAGGATGTAGCATATCATCTAAAATCTGGCGAGATTGGTACTGGCTACTACGATTCAAGACAACGTGTCTTTATGCTAGGTTATGAGGGTTGCATAGGAAGTGATGTTGAAGATGTATTGTTTTGGATGCCTGTACCACCTGTACCGATTCAGCAGGCGTGTGCAAGCAACTAAACTATACCAGAGAGGCAGAAATGATAACAGAAGAATCTGAGCAAGTCTGTCCACGATGTGGAGCCACCACTAAGACCGGCATTATCAATGGGAAAAAGATAACGTATTGTTGTACCGTTGGCTGCTTTTCGGTAGGAACAGGATGGAACATCATTCCTACTAAAGATGTAGTTAAGTTTTTACAACAGAAATGCCCGCTATACAGCAAGGTTATTGAGCCATATTTGAAGGAGAAGCAAGATGCAAGTCCTATTCATAGCCGATGAAAAACCATTGCCGCTGAACAAGTGGCATGACTGGATGATCTGGTGTCCGAGTCAGTGTTACTTTCATACTCAGCGGGACGGTATAGACTACGTTCTTTACCTGCGCTGGCGGTGGGAAGACCCGTGGGAAGGCCAGATTGTCAAACACGCCACTAGTGAACGGGATATGGTTGAAGATCAAGCCGAGTGGTCGCCGCGCCTGTTTGAACAGAACGACTTATGGTTCACTGATGAGCAAGTTGAGGAAGCTAAGGCAAAGTTACTGGAATTGTTTGAGCAGTATATTGCAAAGGAGCAAGATGCGTAAAATCGTAGTTGAGTTTATTGTTCCAGCAGACGCCGAAGAAGACTATGCCGATGTGTGTTCTGAGTTAGTGATCCAGGACTTCTTGGGTCTGCCGCTGAAAGTGCTGTCAGATTCAGGATGGCCGCCAGTAGATGAAGGCAAGGATGCGAACACCGCTGAGTGGGAGAGGCGGGCGAGTTGCCTCGCTCCTCTCCATACTCAGCGGGAGCGGGTTGCCGTTGCAAGCGATAATGTTCAATGAGATAATACAATGACACCATACCACGTTTCACCAGGCCTGACTGTATACCACGGCGATGCATTGACCGTCTATAGCGAATTTCCTGACAGCGCCTTCGGCCTGCTGTGGCTTGATCCGCCGTATTACAAGGTGAAGATGGAGTGCGCTTGGGATCGGCAATGGCTGACGCCGGGCGCGTTCCTGGACTGGCTACGGCAACACGCCGCCGAATGGCAACGGCTGCTTGCGCCCAACGGCTCGCTGTATGTGTGCGCCTCGCCACAGATGGCGTGGGAAGTCGAGGGGGTGCTGCGGAAGCGGTTCAATGTGGCGAGCCGGATCGTCTGGGAAAAGCAAAACGGATGGCATCAGAAACAGAACAAAGAAGAGATGCGCCAGTATAACGATAGTATGACTGAGATTATTTTCTTCTGCGAGCACTACGGCGCGGATAACATCGCCAAAGGCGAGGCCGGGTGGGACGCGAAGTGCGATGAGCTGCGCGGGTTTGTGTTTGAGCCGATACGAGCGTACATTGCCGGGGAATTCGAGCGCGCCGGGATGCTTACAACTGAGGGCAAGATATCCGCCAATGTCGCTTGTGGTTTTTCTGCGTCAAGTGGGGGGATGGCTTCAAGGCATTATTTTAGTCAATCGCAATGGCAATTACCGACGCCAGAGCATTACGAGAAATTGCGCGCCTTACTCAACCGCAACGGCAGCGAATACTTACGCCGCGAGTATGAGGACTTGCGCCGTCCGTTCTTTGCCACGCCCGACCGCCCGTTCACCTCAGTCTGGCATTACGAGACGGTGCAAGCCTACGCAGGCAAGCATCCGGCGGAGAAACCTTACGCGATGGTGCGCGACGTGGTGCTCACGTCCAGCCGTGAGGATATGCTGTGCGGCGATTTCTTCGCCGGGTCGGGCGTGTTTGGGCGCGCTTGCCGCGACCTGGGCCGCCGGGTGGTGCTGTGCGACCAGGCAGAGGAATGGACATACAAAGCGACACAACGGGCAATGGGGCCGCCGCTGTTACGACTATTAGACCAACCCGCGCCCGCCCCGCAACCGCAGCAGGCCGCGCTCGACCTGAGAGAGGACGAAAACTTGACATTTTTATGATGTGATATTATAATCATAGTTGTAAGGTTCGAGAGCAGGGCAGCTCGTAGCAGAACCGTACAACATTAAAAAACTAGGGTCTCATAGGGAAAAATCGCCTGATTTATGTCAGGTGGTTTCGGTTTTGCGTCATGCGCCCCACATGATGTAACCCTGAGACCGCCGAGGCCACCTGACATAAGTTAGGCGCTTTTGTTTCTATGGGTTTTTAGGAGAACACAATGGAAGAACAAACACAAATGCAGATAGACCTTGAAAAGTTGGAAGAACTCTTTTCCTTCCTCGGAGAGCCGTCAAATATTCAAATCCCCGAAGATGACGAGGAAGAAGAACGCCCGGCCATCCCCTGCGGCTCAGTATGGAAATGGTACGTCAACCCGGTCACTGGCCTGGAACAGTCCTACCCCCTCACCTGTGGCAAATTCCGCGTGTGCATACCCTGTCACAACCGCCGTCGGGATGATTTCATTCGCCGCATAACTACAGCTACACAACGACAGCACAAACTCGTTGGCGTGCTCAAGCTCGGTATAGGAGATGAACCCAACGAGGCAGCCCGTGCGGTTGTCGAAGCCGTGACCAAAGATGACTACCTGCGCCTGCCGTCTGACGATGGAGGCGCTTTGTTTTTTGACACTATGGCCTACACCGGCGAGGACAACAGCCGTGAACTGCCCGAAGACACCGTGCTTATCATCAACGAAAAGGACATCACTAAACTGGACGGTCTGTTTGATTGGGACGATCTGACTAACACGCCGGAGGGCAGCCGTCCTTCTGGCAACCTGGGCAAGATTGACCTGGACGCCGAACGCGAGAAGTCAGACCAATGGCAGAAAATCGAAGTGGACACACTTGAAGTTAATTCCCGCCACGAAGCCAAGGTCAGGATCGCTTTCGAGGAAGCTGTAGCAGATACCGCCGGGTTAGACCCCAAGACGCCAGAGGAAGTAGAAACCGCCATTAACCAACGCACTGACGCCGTAGTAGAAAGACTTCGCGCCTGGAAGGTAGCAATACGTAAACGCGGCACAAAAAAGGCGTGGATAAAGGTTGGCAGCATCGAATGGAAGGAAAATAGTCACATATATGTGACTATGCAGAATAGTACTCATGGTAAAGACTGGACTAAAGGACGCCAAAAGCTGCTTGAGGAGATGCAAAAACCGCCCGCGACCTAGCTTCCCCCCTCCTCATACTCAGCTTTCCACCAAAAACTGACCGGAAAAACAGAGTCAGGTAAGTTCAGGTTGCCTTAGCATAGAAAAACGGCTATACTATACCTACCGCACTTTAGTTTAGTCCCTGCCATTTATTGACAATCCTACAAACAGTATTATAATTGACAGTATAAGTAAAGGAGCTAACCGATGACCGAGCAAACACCATCACCGCTAACCTACGACCTGCCGCATGACAAGTGGCGGCTGCACCAATACGAGACGTTACAACTCATCCTCTCCACTACTGAGCCGGGCAAGGTGACAATAGTGAGCGCCCCGACCGGTAGTGGCAAGACTACTTTTCCTGCGGCTGTAGGTAAGAGTACAAAAGTTATTGCCCTCACCGAAACCAAAGCCCTCCAACAGCAGTACGCCGACCAATACAAATTCACCGAGCTATTCGGCAAGGCCAACTACGCCTGTTTACTCGGTGGCGCAAACGCCGGTAGCTGCAAGCACAAGAAGAACCCCCGCGAGTGTCCGCGACATAATTATTGCCCATACTATTCCCAAAAGCGTAAGGCAATGGATGTGAACCGCACCGCCCTTAACTACGCCTACTACCTATCCACGAACTGGCCGCGTGAGTTCTCCAAGACCAGTTGGCTATTTTTAGACGAGTGCCACCTATTGCCGGATGTAGTTATCGAGCATGCCAGTACCACAATTAGCGAGAAACAGCGCCGCGAGTACGGCCTATCAGAGTTCCCGATCATCACCACTAAAGGTCAAAGTATGTTCTTCCAGAACGTAGCCGAGGATAAGGCCGCCGAATGGCTAGAGGGCGCGGTGGACACGCTGAGTAGGAAGGTGAACGTGTTAAACCTACGCGCTGAACGCAACCCTACTCTCAACGACGAACGCGACAAGGCCGAGCAATTGTACCGCGACTTAGAAAACACCCTTGTGGCCCTCCAATCCGCGCCGGATGACTGGTTTATCCGCAGCGGGCGCGGGGCGCTGGACGATGGCGCATCAGGGTTTGTCGCCAGGCCGCTGACGGCGAGACACCATTTCCCGCGTCAGTTCCTACACGGCGGGCCAGTGGTGCTGATGAGCGCAACTGTAGGCAACTTTGCTACCTTTGCTACTGAGCTAGGTATCAAAGAGTACGGCAGCATCGAAGTACCGAACCAGTGGGAGCCAGAAGCGCGACCGGTGTATGTGTGGAAGGACGCGCCGAAGCTCGGTAGGAAGGCGAACGAGGCCGCGTGGGAGCAACAGGCAGACATCATTGCCCGGATGATTAAAGAAGTTCCCGCTACGTGGTCAGGCGTGATTCACACTACGTCAAAGGTGCAAACCGACCGGCTGCACGCAATGCTGGCCGATAGAGGACTACAGGAGCGGTTATGGAAGACCCCGGCAACGGGCACGAACAACCAACTGCATCACTGGCAGTTAGTCAAGAATCGCTTCCGCTATCAGGGCATGATCGCCCTGGCGTGGAGTTGGCACAACGGCGTTGATCTGGGTGACGAAAGAATCTGTATTGCGGCTAAAACGCCCTTTGGGTCACTGAGTAGTGACTATGACCGCGAGCGGATGCACTACGATGGCAAGTTCTATCTGCAACAAACGGCCTGGGAGTTGCAGCAGATGTGTGGTAGGACGCGGCGCGGTAGAGTGCAGGACTACGACGCTGACGGGCAGCGGGCCGGCCTGGTAGCGATTGTGGACGGCAACTGGCATCGAGTCAATAACTATCTGGATGCTAGTTTTAGAGAGGCAATTACGGAGTGGAACTAAAGTGTCATATAAACAGGCTATGAAACATTTTGGAAATCACAGAAAGCAACGCTATACTCAGCCTATAATCTTGGGTAACTTTATAGAAAAAGAGTGTGAACACGTTTTCGTTCCTGTCCAGAAAAGCCTCAATGACAATACTATAATCTACCAGATGTGCTTAAAGTGTAGAAAAACTATACCTGCTGAAAGCTAAGTATGGAGGGGGAGATGAAACGAAGGATTGGTATTGTTCTAATGGTAATATCTGTTGCGCTTCCTGTGATGACAGCAGCGATGGCTTACCTGGATATTCCACATAAAGTATTCGTTCAAGCATTAATATTATTTCTTGGTGGTGCAGCCATCTATATCTTTGCGAATGATAAAAATAAGGAACAAAAACAACGATGCAAGCAATAAAATTATTCCTAGCTTTCTTCGTCCTTACAAGTGGTGTAGCCTCTCAGTACGCTGAGGGCCGCATGACTGAAGTTATCCGCGTGCGACAGACGCGCCCGGTAGCCTACCCCCTTCCTACTGAACTTCCATCGGTAGACGGCTACATCGCCGTCCTAGACTGTTCCCAAATCGGAAGCATCTGGCACATCCGGCACAACGGCGTGGTAGAGTCGTTCCTTGTGGTCGATTGTGCAGGGGATACCGCAACCCGCCAGTGGATGACGCGCAACAATATTCTAGTTGAGGTGGATGCAGCAACGGCACGCCGGTGGGACGTAGTAGGGCGCGGCGCACAGATTGAAATTGGGATACCTATTCCCGGTATCCATAGCATAGATTAGGAGGACATTATGTGCAGACCATTTCGGACTTTGGAACAGTGCAAGGCTCAGTATAAGGCCGTGACCGTGGACGGCTCAGTATGGAGAGTGAAGCAGCGCGGGTGGCTAGGCATCGGCTGGACGTTTGTGGAACAGGAGCAGATAGAGAGCAGCAACAGTTTTGCCCTCATCTTTGTCGATAAACCCGCTACCTTTCCTACTGAGCAGGAAGCCCAAGCCGCTATCGACAAGTGGGCGCAAGCCGACTACACCGCCCAACCCGGCGCATGGCAGTAGTCGTGCCTTATTTGACAAACTTATAAACTATACTATAATTGAGAGTATAAGGACAACGTAATTAGGAGGCACAAGGTTACTTTATGCGGGCTAACCACCCTCTACAGGTATGTATCGTAACATAAACTAACATTTGAAAAGGAGATTTGAGATGGCTGAGGAATTTGATATTTTTGGGTTCTTGGGCGAGGAGTCCGAGATCAAGCTCCCCGAAGGCGGCGGCAGTTTCGCCAACACCGGGTTTATCGGGCCGTTGATGGCTAAGAAGTTGTTCAAGGTATGGAGCCGCGAGAACATCGCGGACTATGCCGACGATCTGCCCTACAAAGAGGGCGTGGACTACACGGTGCGCGGCAAGGAAGGCTCCCACTGGTACTACTTCGTGAATGAAGACGCCGCGAAAGCAGCGTCTAAGGTTCTCGAAGCCTACGCACCAAACTTGACTTGGCGTTTTGAAATGCCGACCAGTGGCATCCTCAACTTCCAGTCCGCTGATGCCGCCGAGAAGTTTGGACAGGCCATCAGCGCGGATGTGCGCATCGTCGGCCTAGGCAGCAAATACCGCCACGAATATCACCTGCTCAGTCTACCGTCCCTGGTGGACGCAGCGGCGCGGGCGACGGGCAAGATCAAAGCCCCTATCTGGCATTGCGCCGAACTGCTCGAAGTCAACGACAGCGACTTCACCGACGAATTCCAGTGGCGGCTCATCGGGCATCCCGACGCTAAGAAAGCTGACGTTGAAAACTTCGCACTGCTTCTGGAAGCTGTTGGCGGTAGCGTCGAAAAGGCGCAAGCTATCGCGCTTGGCGAAGCTGACATTCCCGGTGACCTGGCCGAACTGAAAGGCAACGTCCGTATCCCTTGGCAGTACAGCTTGCTCTGGCAACGGCGCGTGGCGCTCTGGAAAGCCTTGGGCGAAGATAGCCCCGAAGTGTACCTCCCGAAGGGCGATAGCAAACTGGCGACGACCAGCGATAACCTCTCCTACCTACTCAGCGTGGCAACGAAGGAATGGCGCGGCCCAATGTGGTGTCGGATGCACAGCGTCCCCGATCCGTCGATGAGCAACGTCTACACGTCCAGCACGACCGGCAACACCCGGCACGGCCTACTCCCCGTCATCGGTGAGATGTATGCCAACGAAGCCGTCGCCCGCGCCGCCATCGAGGCTGAGGGTGGCATGCCTGCCGTAGCGCCCGCCGCCGCCGCTGACACGAAGTACCCACCCCTGCCGAAAGTATGGGAAGGCGTGCCGGTTGACCAGTGGATTGAAGTCCTGCGGGACAAGAAACAGGAAGTCAACGGCAAACTGCCAGCCCTGCCCCCGGCCCGCATCGAACTCGCAAAGAAGTTGGAGTGCGATGTGGAAGACCTCGTGGCCTGGTGGGACTTGGTATAAGGAGACTAACAATGCCAGAACAAGAACCGGAATACATGTGTTTAGCAAAACTTCTGTTAGATGGAAAAGTTGACGATGACTTTGCGGAGTTTTTAGATGGCGCAGATGCGCTTATCAAAAAAATGAAGCCGTATGGCGGTCTACAAAGCTCCCAGGTCATCCTAGTTCTTTATATCCTCTGGCAGAGTTTACCAGACTAATGAGAGTCTTCGCTGACCCAACCGAACTTCGTGAAGGCAGCACGCTCCCTAAAGACGTGGCAGCGGTGGCAACACCGCTGCCCGGCTTGGAGGAAAAGACCGGCGCTGACCTGCTCGTAAGCATCCTGGATGCCCCCGCCTTGAGCGATACCTTACTCAAACGGCATTGCGATTATGGCGCACTCATTCAACTTAAACGGTTGAACGATCTGCAATCCAGCATCACCGATCAACGCCTGTTCTACGACATTTTGAGAATGAGGGAATGGTCGCCGTTTCCGTGGTTGGTGGTCAGCGGAGTAATGCTACACAGTGGCGGCAAGGCCATCAATGCCGCCGTCGAATCGGTACGCCCGATGAACAACAATATGCTCACGGCAACGGTGGCCGGGCGCACCGGCCTGAGCTATAATGCGGTGGATGCGGCGTTGGACGCCTTCGCCTACTACGGCGGTTACATCAAACACCTGCCTGACGATACGCTACTGCTACCCTGGCTGAACCGGCAAGCCGCCGCTCTACAGGACATCAAGGATGGCAAAATCACCGAACTAATGCCGCGCTCGAAATGGCGCGACATCACCGGCCCATCAAAGGTTGCGTGGTTAGCAAGTCTGTTCGATGGTATTGGACAGAAAACTGCCCGCGCCGTGTTCGATAGAGTGGGCGAGTTGACTAATGATCCCGACCCATCCCTCTACAAAGCACTAGCCTACGTCACCGACTACAGCGCCACTTGCATCCCCGGCATCACTACCGAGCGTATCGCAGGATGGCGTGAGTTTCTAGGACTGCATGCGGGCGAGGAAACCCATTTGACACCCGCCCTCTATGCCACACTTGGCATCGAGTGGCGGTTGCAGGACACCGGCGAGGTTTACTGGCACGGTAACGGTATGCAGTTTCACTACCGCAACGATGGCGCAATAAGACCAGAGGCCGTCAATACTCCCTACTACTTCCGCGACCTGTTGCGCGATGGCCTGTTCACCCTCACCTACTCAGCGGACGGGCAAGAGCAGGCCGTGACCGGCGAGTTAATCAACGTGCTGATGGAACGTAAGTTCGAGTACATTCTGGTCAAGCGCAAGAATGGAGATGAAAGCGCACTTGTTTCTATCCGGCTTGACCTCATCACCAAAGTTGAACGAGTAAAAGGAGACTAACAATGGCTGACTTAGGATTGCAAGAATCGTTGATTGTGATTACGGGTGCGCGGGGTGTGGGTAAGTCCACCGCCGCTGCTACCTATCTGCCGCCCTCGCGGGTGGGCGAAGTGTTCTACCATGACGGCGAACACAGCACCAACCGTATTGTGGAACAACTGGCACGGCGTAACCTGGCCTTCGGCTACCTGTCCCACTTGGACGGACGTTGGACAAAGGACATGCCCGCCGACGCCGACCTGCTTGACCGTATCTCAAAGGGCAAGCTGCCCTGGGCGACGACGAAGGAAAAGAACACCCTCATCGACTTCTACAAATATATTGTGGACGACATCAAGAACAACCTCACCCCCGGCAAGTTCAGTGTCTACGTTCACGACCCGGTGGAACGGCTGGAAGCGGCAATGGCCGCGTGGGTGGACGAGTACAAGGATGCTGCCGGGTGGAGCAGCCGCGCTTTTGGGCGCAACTGGACGGAGGGGTTCTATCCACTCTATCGTGGCCTGATGGAAGCGATCTACGCACGCGGGGTGAAGGTTATCATCTTTACCGCCCACCTGGGTAGCCCGTGGCTGGAAGGCGGCAAGGGGATCATCCCTGGCAAGGTCAAACCCCGCGCCAAACCAGAACTGTTCAAGATGGCGCAACTCTACGTATGGCTAGTCGAGGAGCCGCGCAATGCCGACGGCGCACCGGCGGGCATTATCCTTAAAGAGCGGTTAGGCGAACTCAAACCTGCCGCTGCCGACAGTTGGGACATCCGCAGCGGTCTGCCGCACCGCGTCCCGCACTTTACCTGGGATGACGTAGCCCGCTATGTAGAGCAAGGATTCGACCAAGCCAATCCCGCGCCAGGTGAAACGCTGACTATGCAGGAAGCGCAGATGATTGACGAGACGTTTTACAGTAATGAACAAATGAAACTGATGTTGACTTGGGCTAAGACTGACTTAGCTGAAATTGCAGCGGCTAACCCGTCCCTGCTGAGTATGGGGGGGGAGGTAGAGCCGGACGTGTCGCCGGAAGCTCTGGCGCGGGCGCTGGCGAATGACGGCCTGACCGCCGCACAGATTGCGGAGCAGTTGGGCAAACCGCTGGTGTTAGTCAACAAGTGGGTGGGAGGTGCGTAATGCCAAAGGTATATTCTGGTAAGCGCACGCCAACCGGCTGTGTTGTAACTGTTGATGATGGCAAGACTGTCAAAGACCTTGACCCGCGCCTTGACTTGGTAAACCATAGCCCAACGGGTTTTGAGTTCGGCTATACTGGCAGCGGGCCTGCACAGTTGAGTCTTGCCCTATTAGCTGATTGTTTCGGCAACGACGATGACAGGGCGCTCGAACTGCACCAGTGGTTTAAGAACGAGTGGGTGGCCGCACAAAGCCGCGACTGGCAGATCACCAGCAACGAAATTCTGTGTATCGTCTCTCGCTACTGAGCGGAGTATGGGAGAGCTAACCCCTCTCCCATATCTTTTATCTATGATTATTTGACAAATTTAATAATCTGTGATAGACTACAATCAAATCACAGTGGAGGACTTGAATGGAAAAGTTAAAGACACGTTACTACACCCGCGCACAGGTCAAGGAAATGGGCTTGTCGCTGGCGACACTGGACTTATGGAGCGCCCGCTTCCGCAAGGAAAAGGACTTGTTTGGCGCGCCGTGGGTGGCACGCCCTATTACTGAGCGGCTGATCCATTACAGCGAGGACTTTGTGGCATTTCTGCGGGCGCGGCAGGGTAAGACCGGCCCGTCCAGCCTGCCAGAACCGGCGCGCATTATGCTCCTGTTTACCGGCACTCGCGCCGGGTGGACGTTGGAACAGTTCTTCAAGCAGACTGGCGAACCGCTGGCGGTCTTGAAGATGCAACTGGATTATTTTGGTTTGGAGGTGAAGTATGAAGCGCAAGATTCGCAATCCTAAAACCGATACCCGCACCAGCGCCGTTGTGTTCGGGCGCGTCCCGCTGAGTATCGAGGCGCGGCTGGACAAGGCGGCTGAGGCGACCGGTATCAGCCGCAGTCAACTGGTAGCGAAGTTCGTTGCCGAAGGACTGCACCAACTGGAAACGCAGATCGCCGGAATGACAAAATGAACGTCCGGCAAGTTGTCGCGCTGTTGGGCTGGATTAGCGTCCTGGCGGCGGGCTGGCTGCTGTTCATCGGGCGCGTCGAACCGAGCGGACTGGCATGGTGGATGCTAGCAATGTTTGTCGTCATTGCTTTTTTTGCATCCACACTCAGCGCCGTTGACCTGACCACTGAGAAAAAATAGGCGAGAGGCAGTTTTGACCTTTCGCCTATTTTGTTGCCTTTTCCCTATTGACAATTATAAGAATGGGATTATAATTATAGATGTAAGCGGAGAGAAAAAAGGAGACTGAAATGGACGAGACTACAGTAAGGTGCAATGAGAATGCAATGGAACTTTATAATTGGATGTGGCGTTATCCACACTCTGAAACCACGAATGATTTGTATCGACGTGCCGCCAAAACTGCAAAGTTTGGTTGTCATCTACAAGATGAAGTTTTGGTACGTTTAGGGGCAGTGATTCCACAACACCACAGCCGCAAGCACTATGGCAAAGCTGCTCAGGAATTCATCTCTTGGATGACCAAGATAACGGTGATTTAGATGACCACCGAACGATTTACCCAAGAACAATTTGAGGCCGCCCTGCCCAAAGTCCCCTTCACTACTCAGTGGGTCAAAGGTGAGCTTGTCTATTACCTGAACGTGTTTAGCCGCACGCCCGACGGCAAGGACATTCCTACCAACAAGCGCATCGTCGTCCGGTCGTCCATCGACCGCACCGGGCGCGCCGCCGACACTGGCAACGACTCCATCCGGCATTGGGTGGAGTACAATATGCAAAACGGTTTGCCTGGCGGTATATGGAAGCCGTTGGCAAAGACGGGCAAAGCCTGGACGACCCGCGTACCAGGGTGGGGTGAACGTCTCACCGAGGCATTGCGGGAGTTATGGCAAATCGCGCTGGACGACAGCGCCAAGTTTATGAAAAAAGGAGTAGGAAATGGCAGTGTTAAAAGTACCACAAATAACGTTGGTGAAACAGGGGCCGGGAAACTGGCACTTTCAGGACAGGATAGCGGGGACAGCAGTATTCACAACCTGCAACAAAATCTTGGCGAAGCCACAAATCGAGACGGCGACAGTGGAAGCAGTGGAGCCGGACGAGATTTGCCTGTTCTGCCTGGGGATTCTGGAAGCGCATCCGAATCCACCGACGACATCCTTTCCTTCCTCGGAGAGCCTAGCACCATCCAGCTTCCCGATGACGGACGAGGAACTGGCAGCGATGACGACGCAGGCGTTGGGTCAGATGACGCTGAGCCAGTGGCGGCAACTGGACAGCGACCAGCAGACGTTCATACTGCTGCGGCTGCACGCGCCAACGCTGCACAGTTAGAGGCCATCACCAGCGACCCGCGCATCCCGTTGCGGGTACTCGCGCCTCCGGGCAGTGGCAAGACATTCCTGCTCTCCTACCGCTACGCCCACCTACTTAGCTGCGGCGCAGACCCCCACCAGATCGTCGCCGTTACCTTCAACAAGACAATGGCCGACGAACTGCTGGCCCGCATCGCCAGAGTCAATCCCGAAGTGCAAGACCTGCTCGACAACAGCCCGGACGATGACGCGATACGGCAGGTCTGTACCATTCACGCGCTGTGCTACCGGATGCTACGGGCTGAGGGCGACCGCCGCGAAGTCCCCGGCGGGACGGGCCGCGTCAAGGTCTGGATGGTCAAGGACGCGCTAGAAAAGATCATCGAGGACTTGTGGCCGGTCATCCAACACCGGCCCGGCTGGAAAGAGGTCATGGCCTACATCGACACTGCAAAGGGACATGGGCTGGACAGCGCCCACGATATGACGTTATACGATGACGTGCGCGACAAGTACGGTAACTTAGTAGGGATGCAGTTACACCAGGCGCGCCGCCGGTTCGATGAGTGGCAAGAACGCAATCGCGTGATGCAGTTCAGCGATATGCTGTTTGATGTTGACCGCCGGTTGCAAGATGATCTAGCCTTTCGCATCCGTTGGCAGACTCGTTACAAGTACATGCTCATTGACGAAGGCCAGGATACCAGCGCCCAAGCAATGCGGATTCTGACTACGCTGGCTGCGCCGCAAAATCAAGTTACCATAGTTGGGGATGATTCCCAAATGTTGTACCGTTTTGCGGGTGCTACGCCAGAAGCAAATTTATTTGAGGGATTTGAGGAACGCTATCCCGATGGTAAACTTGTTAAATTACGGGTCAATTACCGCAGTACCAGAGAGATCATCGAGCGTTGCACTACCCTTATCTCCCATAACTACGGTGAGAGTGCACCTTACGACATCAAGTATTTCAAAGAAGTCGAAGCCCGCCCGGACGCGTCAGAAGGTGAGCCGGTTACTTTCCAAATGTATTACGATGCAGTTGCCGAGGCCCAAGCCGTCGCACAGCAGATCAAGCAGATGATTGACGAAGGCCGCCAGCCGAGCGACTTCTTTGTAGGGACACGCACTTGTGCGCAGACCGGCTACCTGGAAGGGCCGTTAGTACAGGCGGGAGTTCCTTACATCAACTTGGTTGGTACGTCGTTCTGGACACTGAAACACATTGCCGACGTGATTGCTTATATTCGTTTGGCCTTCAATGAGAGTGATGGTAAAGCCTTCGAGCGGGTTTATAACATCGCTAGCAATGAAATGGTTTATCCCTGGGGAGAACACAAAGGGGAATATTGTCATCACCGCTTCTTAGGTCAAAAATTCTTAGATGCCTGCTATGACGGGCATACGCATGATTCACAGTATAAGTGGATTCGTGGGGCTGTTATGAAAAGACGTAGTTATCAACCAGGTGTACAAGACTTACAAAATTTCATCCAAGAATTGCAAGGTAGTCTGGCTTATGATAGTATTGCAGATGCTATCACCTATGTGATAGAGAACTGCTATGCTGAGTATCTGAAAGCTAGTGAGGGTCTTACCGATGATGACGCCAGTAGCAACGGCAAGTTAGACGACATCGAGACGGTCAAAGACCTATCTACACAATTCGGGCAGGACGTAGGCGCGTTCTTAGACTACGTGAGCAAGGCCGTGTCCGCTTCTGAGGCTGCACAAAACGGCGATTGGAAAGACCACGTTGTTATCTCTACCGTCCACCGCTTAAAGGGTTTGGAGAGGCCGGTCGTGTTCGGTGTGGGGCTGGTTGAAGGTGTGGACAAGGTAGGGCAGGACGTGGGCCTGCTACCACACACCTATTCGATGCGCCCACCCTCAATTCAGGGTACACTGCCTCTAGGTGGAATGGGCCGGATTGAAGATGAAAGAGATATTTGCTATGTTTTGGTATCCAGAGCGCAAGACGAAGTACATTTGACCGGTTGCCAACACTACCGCACTTACCAAATGTGGCCGAGCCGGTTCATTCAAGAAATGGGCCTGCTTGCGGACGAAGCTCAGTATGAAGGGGATGAAGATGAGAACGATGGCTATGCCCCTCCCATACTGAGTGATAATCATTTTGTGGATTAAAGGAGAATGATGACTAACGGCATACAACAACTTGAAGAGGAAATTCGCAATGACATGGATGACCTAGCGCCCTGCCCGTTCTGCGGCGAGACTGACATCCGCTTTAACAGCGTGCCAGGCACACGCTACGTCCGTTGTCAGAAGTGTTCGGCCACCGGAGGCTACGTATTCGATTTTGAAGGCAACTTGTATACCCGCCGCACAGTCATTCAACGGTGGAACACCCACAACAACATTACTGTCCTTGACCGACTACGGGACAAAGCCCACACCACCGCTACTGAGCACGGCTGGTGGGATGACAACCGCAGCACCGGCGAAGCTCTACTCAAAGTGATAGTGGAAGTAGCCGAGGCCGTGCAAGCCTTGGAACAAGGCAACCCACCCGACAAGCATTTGCCAGACTTCGACAGCCTCACTATTGAGCTTGCTGACACCGTTATCCGTATCCTTGACCTTGCCGGACGGCTGTACCTGCCACTTGGCGCAGCGATTGGAGCAAAGATGGCGTTCAACGAGAGCAGACCTTATCGGCACGGCAAGCAGTTTTGATGCTGTTGCCTGTTTGCTTATTGACAATCATAGAAACAAGATTATAATTGAGTATATAGGTTGAACAAAGGAGGCTATGATGGACTGGCAAGCAACTAAAACACGATTAAGCGAATATGGAATTGAACTTCCAGAGGAATGGGAACCGAAGATTAACCTGAGCGGGGCCGACCTGAGCGGGGCCGACCTGAGCGGGGCCAACCTGCGCGATGCCGACCTGCGCGGGGCCAACCTGAGCGGGGCCAACCTGAGCGATGCTGACCTGAGCGGGGCCAACCTGAGCAGGGCCAACCTGCGCGATGCCGACCTGCGCGGGGCCAACCTGCGCGGGGCCAACCTGCGCGATGC
>Ga0265297_10002043_pt1 | contig 43194 bp, 54 predicted proteins | sample Munlanlwell13791_FD_192502 | JGI IMG/M metagenome (GOLD analysis project Ga0265297, IMG submission 192502) | Leachate microbial communities from a municipal landfill in Southern Ontario, Canada - Leachate well 137-91 | ecosystem: Engineered > Solid waste > Landfill > Unclassified | place... | reverse complement strand
ATAGGCAGCGGTCATAAATCTGGAAGCCCTCAAGTATCATCCCCTGCCTTGCCGACGGCTGAATAGAATATGTCGACGGTAATGCGCCTACCGGCGGCACATAGTTTACAGAAAAAGCAATCGGATGAAGCGCAAATACGCCATCGGTTTCGTAGCCGTCATACAACGCCATGCGGATAGGATTGCCGGAGTTAAGACCGGGGACGACGAAAGGTGTCGTTGACCACTTGGCAAGAAGAAGATGGCGTTGGAAGCGGGTGTAGAAAGAGCAGTAGCCGGAGGCTGGTTGGGCATAGTATGCATTGTTATTGCTTATGACTTGAAACTGAATCCTATTGTTGGCATTAGAGTCATATCTTAGTTTCCAAATATCTATTAAACCAGGTGCGACGGAAAATAATTCTGAATATCCCAATCCCGACTGCTCACTCGGCAACATCTCGGGGCGGTACATGAATACCAGCGTCCCCTCGGAAGTGTCCTTAGTCCAGGTTGCGCCGCTGTTGGTTCCGTTGACCTCGCCAGTCGAATCATTTACATTGCCAGCGAAATTGTAGGTATGCGTAGCGGGAGAATTGAGGACTAACTGCTCGACGATAATATCGCCGTAGGCAGATGAATCCGTGCCGACGATAAGATTACTTCCCGCTATCTCGGTTAGATCAAATTCGAGGGTATGCCATGTATTGTCATTTATCAACGCCCCCGCTTGGGCGGCTGTCTTGGAAACGCTGTCAACGGTGATATTGGTAGCGGTAAGGGAAGCACCAAAGGTCAACGTGCCACCGGCAACAGTAATCGCTGTAGCCGTCGAGTTAGCAAGGGTCAAAATCTCCTGATTATCCGGGCGAGAGAGGAACTTTATTTTTATATGGCTGACGTTGCCTACATTGCCGAACGCCACGGTGTCATTAGTTCCATCGAACGACAAACAATCTCCCCCCTTCACCCCAGGAAATACGTTCTTGGTGTAGAAGGAAAGCGATTCGGCGTTGCGGGTGAGGGCGGAAGTGGTTGTCGGGATGAAGGAGGAGGGGTAAGCAGAAGCTGTAAGTTGAGGACAAGCCATATAAGCAGACACGGCTTGTTCTTCCCTCACCCTTAATCCGACTATAATAGTGTTGCTCGCATCAGCGGTAAAATTAAAGTTGTACCTTTTCCATTCATTACTACTCAAAGTTATTTTGGAACTATACTGATCTGCCCCGCCGCTAACAACAGACCATAAATAAATATCTCCGCTTCCTCGCAAATAAGCGGAAAAATTATAGGCTGTTCCTGATGTTACACTTGGTCTCTTTGCCAAAGCATTAGACACTCGATCGCTCACTTTTGACCCAGTGAAAAGACAAACCAAGCCATACGGAGCAGTATAAGTGCTGTCAATCGAGATAGCGGGTGATCCTCCTGCGCCCGCGCTAACTCCCCAATAATCAGTAAGCGTTTGCGAAAAATCACTATCTTGAATTAAATTCGTCGCCTGCCCCTCCAACAACAGCCCCGTCGCCCGATGGAAACCTGTTTCGTTCCAATACCCCCGAGTGATCGCCGGAGTATTCGAGGTCAATAATTCGGTCAACGCACCGCCTACGGCGCTATACGTTTGCGGATGGTCGGCATCACGGGAAACGGAGAAAGCGGAGATCGCCTCGCCCTTGGAATAATCGAGGTTCATGTCCGTGCCGGGCCCGAAGATTTTAGAGGCACGCAAGCCCTGAGGGTATTCGGTGAAGTCGCCCCTCTGCTTGGCGTATGACATCTTCTCCAGGTCGATTGTAACCGGGCGTAGTTTCCCCTGGGTGTCTACACCTGCGGCGAACGCTATCTGACCCGCAAAGACGAAAGCCAGTAATAGGCTGATAATTTTCTTCATGATTCTCCTTAATTAAACGGAGTGCCGGTTATATTGCAAACGGGATCGGTTCCGCTTATGCCATCGGCGAAAATGCTGAATCGAGAATTACCATCAACCTCGATGATGTACCGTTCATTTGAGGTAACCGTCCTTTTCTGCCCGTTGATATACGCCCCAAGAGTCGAACTCCCGAACTTAGGCGTGAGATCGTATGTCGGGGTCGTGCCGGCAACTTTGACATTGATGGCGACGTACTTAAAGCCGGAACAGTCGACATATAAGCCAGTGTCGCCAGTGCCATAGGTAAAGGTGTCATTAGTGGCGTTGATGTTGCGGAGAGAGGTTTCGGTGCCGGGGTCAAAGGCGGGGTATGATGTGACCGGGAGCGGATTATCCAACGACACCGGCGTCACGTTATCGCTTGACGCGTTCTGCCGGAAATACTGGCTCGCCCCCTGGGTACTCACGCCGGCGCCGTCCTTTACCGCAGTACCAGCGAACACCAGCGTAACCGCCAACACGACCCCGAGTACCGCACCCTCAAGAATGGTAAACTTCCTCATAGCTTCCTACCCTCCTTATTTTATAAGTTGATACGCAACCTGTATCCCGACGAGTAACCCGAAAAATCCCTCGCATATCTTCCATACCACGATCTTGCGCGTAAGCGCGAAATTGCTCAGTGCGAATAGTGTGATGAACCCGAGGGCAGTGACGACGTTCCACGCGCTCCAGCCAAGCGGAAGTCCGATGCACGCGTACCCACATCCGACGAGAAATTTCAGGAACCATGATGTCCGATCACCGTAGGGTTGAACGTAAGCTATTACCGCCATGCCCGCGACAAGTACCGCCGCCACCGGATGCCCTGCCAGGAGGATCGCCAGGAGATAAAACACCGGAAGGATGAAACGCCTCCACCCTTTCCAACCGGGGGTCTTATCACTGATCTGCGTCCCGCCAAGGGCGAAGAGCGCCCAGGAAATCGCCGGGAAGAAACACATATACAGCTCACGATTTATCATGTATCCTCAATTGCGGTATCGACATAAAATGTATTCCTCCACCGCTTATACTCCAAAGGGTATCCACCCGACGGCAATATTCCCGCATGCAACTGTTACCTTCCAAGAATGGCCCTTCTTCACCGGGAACGTATAGCTTTGTATTGTTCCGCCACCAACGTCCGAATACCCTCTTACTGTTGATGGATCGGCGGCGGCATCTGTGTACCCGGTAGAGCTCGCGGAGTTCGCTGTCGTTACAGTAACGAACCCATCAGTAGCCGCAACTTGAGCGCCGTGAGACGCTGACTTATCAACCCAATCCCCCAGAGCCTTTGTTGCTACCTGGGTATCCACATAAGTCTTTACCGCCTTTTGTGATGGATACTTCGTGTCCGAAGTCCCCAGAGTCGCCGTAACGTCTTTATTCGATACATCTTCTTTTGCGGCGTCATGTCCGGTAACATTTGCTATCGGAATGGTGACCGCCCCGGATTTCTGTACTTCTGCCTTAACTTTCGCCGCGGTCATAAACTTCGCATCATCTGTAGCGGCTTCAGCATCCGCCGTTTCCGCTTTCACCAGAATCGACGGATCAGGAAGGTCGGCGTTCTCCAGCGCATCTTCCGCGGTATTCCATACAAGGTATTTCCCCGCCTCGGGAGCCGGTACGCTGATCGCGCCTCCCGTCCATGTTTCCGGCAATTTGATGCACCGGGTATGCGACACCCATACTTGCTGGAGGATCATGATCCCTCGGTCAAGCGCGGTATTCAACTGTGCCTCACGGAAGATAGACGAAGAAGGTATGACTTCGGGCTGAGTGGTGGGGATATTCCTTCGGATGAAAGAATCCTGGAGAGCCGTCGGAGCGACGGTATACGTTACTGTGCCGCCCTCGGTCACAGTATTGATGGTGACGGTGTAATCGACGCCCAAAGTACAGGCGGTCTCAGCTTCCGTGGATCGGAGAAGCTTTCCGACAACGAGGTCGCTGGCATTGAATATCTTAAAGGTGAAATCGAAGTCTACTTTGACTCCGTTGCCTTGTTCTCTTACCGGTGCATAAGCCGTTGTTATGGCCATCTTTTCCCCCCTATTGTCACCATGCCCTTTAATACCATAAAAAAGTCCTTATGTCAAGCGTTATTCGGACTTCGTCCGCGACTCCGGATAACCAATGAGCTTCATCATTCCGCTGCGCATACTGTCCGGGTCCAACTGGAGAAGATCGTATACCCCTTCCGGAGTCTGCGCCAGCCAGCTCGTCGGGAGCGGGGTCATGTCCCCGATCCTGGACGCAGCCTTCCATCCGCCCCACATATTGTCGTAGTCCGGGCCGTCGTTGACCATGGCGAACACGGCTTTGAGCGCCTTGGTCGCATCCCTTGTCGCCGACGAGATAAGTGATCCATCCGACCCTTCCTTGAGGTACGCCGGCAACTCGGCCTCGTTGTCCGAGGCACCTTCCATGACCCCGGCGATAACCGCCCGGATGAATTGCGCGAAAATGACATGATACGCGAACGGCCCTGCGGCCACCGCCAAACCCATCTCCCAGGGCTCAAAATCGCCGGCGGTAACGAGTGCTTCAAACATCGGTATCCACAAATGGAACGTGGCCATCTGCCGAATGAATTGCTCGTTGTTGATCTTGCCCGACTTCTTATCCTCCCACATCCGGAGATATTGATCGAAATATATCGCCGGTGTACGCTGGAAAAGAGTCAACAATCTCGACGGCAGATCATTACGACCAAAAGCAACCGGTGCTTTCCCAGGGTCCATCGACTGTTGCGTATCCTCGATCGCGCGGATAGCCAGCTTTGTAGCTGTGGTTTTTTCGATGCCCTGGGAAAGCGCCTCTTTATAGACCGACCACCCGCCAACTACCGACGCCCAACGGTCGCCGTATCTCGATGACGCGGTGATAAGATTGTGCATCTGTTTTGATGCAAGCGCCTGACGGACCTTGCCCGCCTTGCTGTCATCCTTGAGCGTGCGAAACCATTCCTGGCGAGCGATATCCTCGACGTACTGAACGCCATACTCGAACATCCCCTGGAACCGCTGGCGCATATACGCCGTATCCAACAGCTCACGCAGCTCACCGGAGCGAACCGCTTCGGGGAGGCTGGCCGTGGACTGTACGAGCTCTTTTGCGCCGATCCACGTCTTTCCCACCTGGATACGTGTGAACGCCGATATAGCCGAGAACTGGCGGAAGAGCTGCTTGGGGCTCACCAGCTTGCTGCGAGCGTACCATCCGAGCGTCTGGAAAAATCCTTTCATCGCCTTGCGGTCCGCGGTCCTGTTGACACTCCCGCCGGCCAGGGTATCAATGAACTCATCAATGACCGGACGAAAACTCGGGGGCATATTTTTGTCCATCAATCGACGGACAGTATCATTCTGGAACGCTTGCTGGAGGCGCACGGTGTAATTGGCGTAGGCGAGGAAATGGTTCATATCCGTCGCGTACATCGAGACGGCCTGGTAGATATCGGGGAGGACAAGACCCAGCTCAGTCTGGACTTTCTCTTTGAACCGCCCCTCATCCGTCGGGTCTAACTTGTCAAATTTCCCGTTAAGCATCTCCTGGATGACCGAGCTCGACTCCGCAACCCCGCCCTCTTCCAGCGCGCGATTGAGATACCGGGACACCATGAAGTAGTTATCGACCTTACGGAACGGTCTACCCCGGAGCTGCTCATACACCGGTGTAATCTCGTTCGCAAAATAGTCAAGGGTCTCGCGGACGTTCTGCATCCATTGATAATCTTGCTTCGTGAAATTTACATTATCCCCGCGCTCGAACGCCTGGAGCCACGCCTCGGACACGCCCTGCTTGAGTAGCTTGGCCCGTTCCGCCGGCATCTTCGTAGTCATCCAGAGGGACATGGCCGCCGCGCGAGAAATATTCACTTGCTTATCCCCGAGATCGACGTTAAGGAAATCCTCCTGGCGGAATTTCGCCCAGGTCATCGCCGCGTTCGCGCCGTATATCTCTTCCATCTTTCCATCGATCATCGTCTTGGCTTTGTCCGTCAAGACCACCCACGCCTGGAACGGCGTCTCGGTACTGAAATTCCTGGCCAGCTCCGGGTCGATGGCGTTCAAGATACTCATAAACGACCGGGTATAGGGCGTCAAAGAAAACGCGCCCTTGCGGATTCCCTTCGCGTCCTGTTGACGTGTCGCATCCCAGCCTTCCTTCGCTGCGTCGAGCTTCACACCCTTTCCTACCTTCTCCGCGACGAGATTCGCCAGCCGAGTATACGTCTGCTGCTGCCGGGACTTGAAATCCGCGTACTGCTGGAGCTGATCCTTGAAAAACCCTTTCATTACCCCGGCGGCGCGTTCCGCTGCGCCAACATCATCGCCGGCGTTCTTCAAGTCGTACACAGCCTGTTCGATCTGCGCCCGCGCGACCTCGGCCACATCCTCCGCATCCAGGCTATGCTCGAAAGGTATCTCCGCATTGAGGAGTTTCTTGAGATGCTCGGCAAACGCCTGTGTCTTGGGCGAAACCCTCCCCTCGTTCGGGAGCATCTTCTCGATCATCCTCCGCCCGGCGTCCTGGTATGCCTTGACCTTCTCGGACCGAAGAATCGTATTCACCCCATCCATGACAACACCAATCTTGGCGTTGAATTGATCCGCTGTACGGATAGTCAACACCGAACGAAGTAACCGGCTGATCGCCCGTCGAGAAAGATTCGACCCATTCAAAAGAGTGACGAACGCTTTCTGGACCCCTTTAAATTCCTGTTCCGAGAGCTTACGTCCGGCTTTGTACGCTTCCAGGATATTGCGGAGGCTCTGTTTCGCGGCAGTCCGCACCTGTGTCGCGGAGAACGAAACCTTACCCTCCAGCCGGGATACTTCCTGGCGGAAACCCTCAGCCACGTGTTCCGCGGTCAAAAGATCTTTTGTTTGCTCCATGACCTCGGCTTCGAGCGTTTTTATTTGCTCCTGGATGCCGACGGAATCCTCCGCAGTGGCAGTCACCAGATCATTTTCGAGTTGCTGTATTTTGTCCAGATTCTTGCTCGCCGCGGTCTGTACATCACTAACCCGACCTTCGGCGGCTTTTACCGTCTCCTGGATCGTCCCCGGATTCTGTAACCGAAGAGATAGCGCCGACACACGCTCTTCAATCCCCCGGCGCTCTTTAGGCGTGGCATCTTTCCAGCCCTTAACATCGATACTATCCAGCTCTTCTTGGATCGCTCGAAGGGTAGGACTCTTCGCAATTAACTCTCCTTGATTCTTTTTAAGCTCTGTGATCTGCGTCTGCGCCTTTTGTAATTGTGCCTGGAGATCAGCGTACTGCGTCCCCGCTTGATCCTTCGCCGGGGGCACGCCAAAAGCCCCTTCGTCCATCGCCCGGAGCTTCGCCTGAGTCCGGGACTGTTCCTCATAGGCCTTGCCAAATTGCCTGGCAAGAGACGCGGATTGTTCGTCTACCGCGATCTGATCTACTAACCCTTGCACAGCGGTATACTGTTCAGATTCCATCGCCTCTGCAACCACACCAGCCAGCTCTTTCTTTCCCTCTATCTTGGCGAACGCTTTCTCGACCCACTTCATGTGATCGGATACATCCATCTGCTGACTAAGCTCATCATAGAAAATATCGTTAGCCAGGAGCACTGACTCATCGTGCAAAAGCGCCGCCTCATTACGCGCAAGACCCGTTGCCTTTACTATCTTATCAACCGCGGCCTTACGAGCATTACGCTGACCCATAACCCCTGCGGTGCTTCCGATCATACTCCCGATAATAAACGCTGAGGTATCATCCGTGAGATCGCTTAAAAAATTACGATCCTTGAGCTTTGTGCCAATTTCAAATTCACTCTGCATCTGCTGTTGAACGGCTTCTGTACCACCCTCAGATGCGATACCCTCTCCAACCGCCTTGATTACCTGTCCCTTCGGCGTGGATAAAAATCTGCCTAACGCCCGCTGAGACGCGATTTTTGCGGCTTCCGATGCTTTCGGACGAAGAAGTCTCCCGAGAAACTTAAACGACGCAAAATCAAGCGCCGCGGTAGGGAACGCGTATAAGTCGCTAATATGATCGACAAAGCTGGCCTTGTACCCGGCGTCCATAAGCTCCTGGCCAAGCGCCGCCTTCTCATTAAGATAATCTGAGCCGTATCCCGCGGCGAGACCCGCGACTGCTCCCGTGCCAATTACATTTTTTGCCGAAGCACCTACGGCCTTCGCGCCCATTGCCGCGAGTCCGCCACCAGACATCGTTGCGCCAAGAAGTCCGAGGATTGAACCCGCTGCCCCGCCGGTGCCCTGGACGATCCCTTCACCAAAAGTCGTAGGCGCGATCTCTTCTTTTGAAAGTTGCATTTTATTGCGGAGGGCAATTTCAAAATTCCTGATCTTTTTACCAACCTTAGTCGCGAACGCTTCTTCCCCCGGGGGGACTTCTCCGTGTTCTTCTTGAAGCCTCCCCACAAGCATCGATATCGTCGCTGGCGTCCCGATAAACTGGCTTACCAGGCTATCCGCAAGACCCTGACCAAAGAGTTGTCCGATGTTCCGCTTAGTCTGGTACTTCTTGATATCGATCGACGGAATAGAAACGAGCGACGCCAACTCATCGTCGTCAAACGACGAAAGCTGATGACTAACAGAAGTCGTGGGTGTGTCTGAACCGTCTACCGCGGTCTCAAATATCTGATCGAATTCCTGTACCTCAGCCATTATCTATTATCCATCCCTTCGATAACCTTCTTAGAAACAGCCCATCGGAGTTTCCCGGACTGTGGATTCGCACCCAGGAATTTAACCGGCTTTCCCTGATACGTTGTAATCTGCCCATACATGAGCGGTTGCCGGGTTTCTGGATGCTGATACACCGCCATCCTATCGATAAGCCCGACTTTTTCGCCCTCGCCTAAGAGGAGCGCAGTCGCGAACGCCTCGGGGTTCTTCACATTGTTAACCATCTCCTCCGGCAGCTTCTTGACCGCTTCGGTATACGTGAGGAGGTATTGATCGCGGAAATTCCTTTTCTCCTCGATAGAAAGGTCCGTGCGCTTATCGACGTAATTCTTAATGATGCTGTACCCGTGGGAGTAGACATCGTTACTATTGTCCCAGCCCCAGAACGACTTGGTCCCGGCTTTGTCGAGAACGTCCTGGAGCGACTTCACCGAGTTTTTCTTCCCGAGCTTCGTGGCCAATTTCGTATCGAGCAATTTCTTTTTTGTCTCGTACTTCCCTGGATCAATGATACCCTCACGATACCCCTGGATCAAGTCGGTATACAGCTTGAGAATATCATCGTAATCCTTCGGCTGGATTTTCCCTTTCTTACCTTTGTCCGCCAGGAACGCATCCCATCGGCGGTCAAGGTCCTCGGTGAACGCTGTCGCATCGATCTTCTTTTCTTGGGGGTTCCGGACATCCAGCCCGAGCGCGATATCCCGGAGAGTAGATAGCCCCTGGATATAGCTCGGGGATATGATCGGTTCACCGTTGACGTCCTTACGATCCTTATTCGTCTCTGCCCACATCAGCCGACGGTTGATCTCAGCGACACCTACCTGTTTCTCCGCCACGGCATCCGAAAGCTGGGAGAGCTCAACAGCGCCAGTGGCCAGCGACTTGAATTGCTCCTGGGTCGCGTTCGACCGCATGAGCTCATGGGATGTGCCCATAAAGGTCTTTACCTCAACAGGCGTTAGTATGTCGTCGTATTTCCCGCGGGCAAGGTCCCCGTAAGTCTTGCTGGCGTTTGCCATCATCGAACCCATAAGCGCATTTTTCACGATAACCGTCCGGGCATCGTTATGCAGCGAAAGTACCCCCGCCTCATTGACGAACGCCCGCATACGCTTATCCTGTGCGGCCAACGACCATTCACCGATTTCGTCCGCGGATTTTTCGTCTCCGAGGAGAGCTTTAAGCGCCTCCGGAGTCGTCGCAGTTTCCGCGGCAAGACCTAAATCTGAGTACCCTTTCTGCCCGTTTCCGAGAATGATTTCCCGGTTTCGTCCATTCGCCCATGAAACTAAATTATCCGCATCCTGGGCAAGCGCACTCGTCGTGATCGACCGGAATTTCTGCGCGCTCCCGGACTCCATCCCGTCGGAGTATTTCGTAAGAAGCTTATCCGACTCATCCCGCACTGCCTGGACATAGTCCTTGGGGTTATCCCGATACTTCTGCTGGGCCTTCTCTTTGGCGATACCGTACTCGACCTGGAAATCGCCAAACTTGGACATAGCCGACAACGTATCTGCCTTATCTTGGCGCTCCTGGAGCACGTTACCAACCTTTGTTGCCGCCTGTGCATATATCTGCCCAGACTTATCCTCTTGCGGAACCCCTACCGCCTGAGAAGTGAGCTTGCCTTGTTGATATCTCGATATGCTGCTTTGTCGTCTCATCCAAACATCCCCACTATGCCGCTGACCAATTCCGCCACACCTTCACGTTTTTTAATCGCGGCCTGTTGATTGTATAAAGACTCATAAGCGTTCCCGGTCTGCTCCTGGTAATATGCCTCTTCTGTGTACTCCGCTTTCGTCTCATTAGCCATAAGCAGCGGTGTACCCTGCATCTCAACGCCGGCGCTGATATAGGCCATCGTCTGTTCCTGTTCAAAACGATACCCTTCATCACGGGTTTTCTTGGCCTGGCGATAATAGTCCGCCTTCGTCAACTCTCCTTGCTCCTTTAAGAGCGACGCCGTAGCAAAAGCATTTGAATACGAGGTTATCCCGCTATAAAGACTTGCCCCTGCACTAATAACTGTTGCCACGATATCACTCCGTTTCGACGTCCATCTCTGGGACCCACCAGAGAATCGTCATCGGTAACGCTTTATCCTGGACAATGTATAGATGTTTTTCTTCCGCCCAGCTATCGAAATTGGACAACGGTTTAACCCCGGTAAAGATCATCGGAGGACGGTCGGTGTAATCGACCGACGATTTGCGGAAAGCCATCTCCTGTAATGAATACAGCCCGTTTACCGATGAGCCATACTTTCCACCTAACGTATTGCGCAACTTAACGAAAATCCGGACGATATTGCGCTTCTTCCCCTGCACGATCCCGTTCTGCGCGCCAAATTCCATATCGAGAGACCGAATGAAGCCCAGATATCGCAGCCCGACGATAATATACCGGGCATGGTACGCCAAGGTAATCTCTCCGTCGGTCACAACCACGTCCGCGTGTTCGCCTCCGTCGGTGATTACCCCAACAGTCTGCCCTTCTAAATGCCCGAGTCCCCGGACTGTCTTACTCATCAAATACCAGCCACCCGACGCTATTGAAAGTGCCAGGAAATTCTGGATGACCTGTACCGTCACCTCCGTCGAAGATGTGTACCCCGTGATCTTGGCTACGCCAGTTTCCAGGCCAGTAATATACTTGATATGGATGTACTTTCCGACGTCATCCGCATCGAACGCCGCGGCCCCCGCTGTCGCAGTGACCGTATCGCCGGTGAGCGCGGATAGTGTGAGTGCGACGTTCTGCGTCGTATCGAGGATCGCCGCGCTATCAAGACGTACGAACTGTTTCTGGAGCTCGAACGTGAGCGCCCGTCGCTTCTGCTCGTCCGCGGCTTTGGCTGACGTCAAAGTGAAATAGTCGTCAGGGTCCGGGATATATGGGTCGGTGGCTTGCATCTCAATATATCGACGAGTTTTCCCGTCAATTACCCGTTCGACGCACGCGAGAATCTTATCGAACCCAGTCGTTTGAGACTCGGTAGAAATGCTCAATACCTGGCCATCTCCCCCGACCGGATGCCCAGCCCAACCCGCGACTTCTTCTTTGGAGATAAGCGTGCACGTCAAGGGTGTACCATCTGATCTTACCGCATAGACCAGATTCGGGCGACCCTGTGCCAGTACAATCTGAGTAAGCCCAGGATATGTGACCTCATCCGCCAGGAGATTCTTATCGAACGCCGAATACTGGTCATTCAATATCTCGTATTCAAAACTGCGAAGGGTCATGCCCCCCTGCTCGACGTATACCAACTGGTTATTGACAACCACCGGATTGATATCCGCAGCCGCCGCGCTGTCAATCGGGGTAACGGAGATATTCGTGTTCGTAATAGCTGCGCCATCACTCCCGCCATTGGCCTTGTAGACGCCTCCGGAGGTCCCTACGACCATGAACGCGGGCATCCCGCCGAACCACCTTATCCGGTCCGCAGTCTGGTTCTGAGACGTGATCGTGTAGCTCACCGCGTCCGTGGCTGTGCTGCCCATTGTAAAATCATCGTACCGGGACGCGCCGGTAGAACTGTCCGGGCCACGCGACCCATACATGACATCTGGATCGTATTCTGAGCCGCCCATCCAAAGCCGACCGCCATAGAACCCTACCGCCGCGGGATACTTCTCCTGTTTCGCAGTGCCCCCGGAGGTATACGCACCATACGCCGAGGTATTAACATCCACCCCTGCCAAAGTCTGCAAGCTAAAGGTATCCGCGGTTAGCTTAACGATAAGATACGAATTCCCGTTGAGCTGGGTCATCCCCCCAACACTCTCGATTAAAACCCGATCCCCGGTTACGAGCCCATGCCCCGTCGAAGTGACTACCCCGGGGTTCGCCTGTGTCGCGCCAGTAATTGTCTTAGCCGACCCGATAAACTTATCACTCGTCCGAGTATACGTCGCAAGGGTCCAGGCGGCGTGTCCGGTCCGGGTAATCTTATACGGCGCGTATTTCGGATGTACGATATACCCGAGATCAGCTGTCTGCGCGATCTTTAACTGCCATAAATCTGCTTCTGCGTAAGGGCTAACGATCTCGTATACCTTCGACGCTGTGCCCCCGGAAACGTACGCATCTGCGGAGGTCGTATCGATATCTGCTCCGTCGATATCTGTTAAGCTAAAAGTATCATTATCGAGTTTTTTAATAAGAAAAAACTGCCCGTTAAGTGCTGTCATGCCGACAACACTCTCGATATAAATCTCATCGCCGGTGGTGTACCCATGTCCGGTCGAAGTAACCACCCCCGGATTAGCCTGTGTTATCCCGGTAATGACCTTTGCGGTTTCCAAGACGTTCCCACCGCCCTTATGCACCCGCATCATGGCATCAGTAAATTCGAGGGTATATGACTGAGAGGCGTTAAACTCGAAGGTTATGAGGAAGGCTTTTTTGTTGAGTCGGGTATGATTGATGTACTTCCACCCCGGGCGGAAAAATCCTCCGCCGGTAAGCAGCGGGATGAAATTCCGCATACGCTCTACCCCTGTTGTGTAAAAGGGGCGATCCGTACGCCCCCATACACTCGGGGAAAACTCACCCGAAGCAAAATTATTGTAGATACTTGTCGCGATCATGCGTGGCCATTGATGATAAGCGACCGGAGGGGCGTGGGAAGCCCGCTCCGGCCCTCATTCTTTATGCTAATGTAACTCCGCCAGCCTCTTTGATGATAGTCCATTTAGACAGCCCACCGACGAGAACCAGCTTTTCGCCGACCCCATCGAAAGACGCCCCGGTGCCCGCAGATTGCCCTTCGCAATTCGTAAGAGCCAGGGTAATCGCAGCTCCAGCCACGGACATTTCGATCACTTTCACCTGTCCGAACATTGCGGCATTGGGCGCCGCAAGCGTCACAGCATACGCCCCGGACGCGGCGCTAAGTTTCGTAAGCCGCTTCGTCACAGATACCGCGCCGGCGACCAAAATGGTTTCGGTCTGTTCAGTAATATCCAGGAGACCAAGCTCTGATTCACTGACATCACCTATTGCCGCCACGATAGCTGCATTGACCTCCGTGTTCGTCGCCAAGTCCACGGCCTCAACGGTTTTCCATGCCGCGGCTGAGTCATCGTAAATAGGCATCTTGTCGTTGGCCGCGATATCGCCCACAGCAAGCGCGGACTTGGTGTTAAGCCCTGTCATCATCGAATCTGCTATTTTTGTCATGTTTTCCTCTCTTAAAAAAGGTGTACCCCGTCATACGGTGTGCCGCCGATCAACCGGCGCCGGCGGTCAAGCAAAGGCGAGTATTCCCGCATACGTGGAGGGTTCTCCCGGCCATTCATGGCCCGCGCTTTGACCTCCAGTTTTTCGACACGTGCATTGATCTCCTTCATGCTCTTGTTCAATCCGGTCAATGAATTACCGAAACGAAGCGCGAGCTCCGCAACAAGGAGGTCAATAAAAATCGGATCGAATTTCACTACAGAGGTGATATCCCAGATATAACAAAAATTCAACGTCGTAGCCGCGTTATTATCCAGGAGAATCTGCCCACCCTCAACGGAAAACGTATCCCGGTAGTCATCGATATAGTTATCCCCGATAAAAACCGGAGCCACATAATCGTTGGGGAGGTTGTATGCGTCCGCGTACCCGAAAGCTGGAGCCGTGGCATTACGGGACAGCACCGCGCGTTTGCGCGCAAAATTCCACGGAAAACCACGAAGCACTGACCTCCGAGTGGCATCATACCACCGAGCGGCCAGTGCTTCGCTGTCGCTTAACGCTGCTGCCTGGCTGTCGATATTTGTTACAGCGTCCTTGTGCCGCAAAAGGTCGAAGGCGAGATTACAGAGGTCTACGCTTGAATTCGGAGCCGCCATTATCTCGCCTCCTTCCTTTTTCGGTTAATTAGACGCCTACGCCGTCGATGTAGAAGAAGTACCCGGCGATGGTCCCCGCGCCCGTCGCCCCCGCAGGGGTCGTGATCGCGACGTCCACGTCGCCGTACTTCTGCTTGCTCGCTTCGGCCACATCGGCCAGGGCGAGGAGGTCTTTGCCGACCTCATCCTGGGCCACGCCGGTCGGGATAAGCATCTCGGTCTGGGTCGCGTATCCCGCATGGATATCGACCGAAACCGCGAGGCAGTCCACGTCGATGACCGATCCATCCTTATCGAGCGGCTTGTAGATGCCGATCTGCGAATCCGTGAGGTTCGCGATGGCGTCCATGAGGAACTTGATCCCCAGGGGTATCGCGCGGCCCGAGACCCTCGCGATACGGTAGATCGAGCCGTCGTCGTCGGCTGCGGCGGTCTCAAACGAGAACGGCACGCACTTCACGACTCCGCCGGAGCACAGCACGCCGGGGCCGACATCGATCGCCTTGGCCGACGCATTGTGGGTTACGTATTTGTTTTCAACAGCCATTGGTGCCTCCTTCTTACGTTTCAGATTTTAGAAACTCCCCTCGGGCTTACACCCGAGGGGAGCGGGACTTTACCTTGCCGCTTACGGGGTCAAGCGGACGCGCTGGATACGGACGCCCTGGGTGCGGACCGCGCCCACCTCTTTGATGACGTTGATGAGGGTGGTCTCGATCTTGCCGGGCACGTCCTTCACCTCGACCTTACGGTCCAGGGAGATACCGAGCGCGACGCCGTTCTTGGACAGGGCGAAGGAAATCCTCTCCCCGCCGACCGTTTCCAGGATCGGATCGGTCACGTTCGAGCCGGCGCCGAAGGGCACGAGACCCATGCCGAGAGCCTCTTTGATGATGCCCTTATCGATGTTGTACTGCTTGGTGAAGTCGCCGCTGGTGAGCTCGACTTCGCTCATCAGATCGGTGTGCTCGTCGCCGGAGATGCCGATGACCACCGGGATCGGGGAACTCTCGTTGCTCACTTCATTGTCGATGAAGTTGGCACGGATTTCCAGGAGCTTCTCGTAGGTCATGGCCGCCGTGGCGTCGACCGAGATAACGCCGTCGGTCGTATAGTTCACGGTCGTCTCGAAATTGCGACCGGTGAGGACAGACGCGAACATCGCGTCGTAGATGATACGGTCGGTTTCGCGCTCGATGGCCGCGATGCACAGCTTGGCGAGGTCGCCTTTGGGATCGGACAGCATCCCACGGACATCCCGATCATCGACTTCGAGGGACACGACGATACGCTCGCGAGACATTTTCCGGCGAGTGAAGGACGCCTGGGTCGGCTGGACCAGCGGGCTGCGCCCGTTGGCACGGTAGGAGCTCACTTCGGTGATGCCGTCATAGGCGAAGTTATCGCCCGAGACGGGCACGCGCACGACGAAGGGGAGCAGCCGGGTATTCATCTGCTGTTCCTGTACGTCGAGCTGCGCGTTGAATTCGGTTATCTGGACATTATCGATAGACATGACACGCCTCCTTGGTTCCGTTGATTTGGTTTATTAGCCGCTCGCGCGCCTAACGATCCCCGGCTCAACTTCCCGGACGTGTCAGCCTTGAGTATTTTGTCCAGTTACTCTTTTCTCCCTTCGGAACTGCTCTACGATCCCCGGCTCAATTTCGCCGGACGTATGCCCGCGTGATAGAAGAGTGTCGCTGGTCTATTGTCTATTTACCACGAATTGCTTTTCTTGTCAAGAGAATTTTTTCAGCTTAGTCCGAATCTGGTCCATTTCCGTGTTGAAGGCCGCGTTCTTGACCTTGTCTTTGAAGGGGTCAATGTACGCCGGGTCCTGCATGATAACCTTCATCCGGGCGACCAAAGTGTCCTTGGTCTCTTCGACTCCACCGCCGCCCGCGCCGCCGGCTCCACGGAATCCGTCGGGAGATACGTGCTTCTTGACGATAGCGTCCGTCGCTACCATCAAGATGCCGAGAGCTTTGGGATCGAGCTCAGGTAACATGGCTTTGACCGCGTCCGGTAGAACGCCGGCGAGGAACGCCTTGCCTTTTTCCGTCAACGCCGCAGCATCCTGGCCGAACGTCGAATCCATGAGCGCGTGAAACTTCTTGTCCGTCGCCACTTCATCGGCGTGGATCGCTTTGAGCATATTGGTCGCGAACACGTTCATCTGGTACTGATTCGCGCCCGACGCGTGAAGCATGAGTTTCATGGCATTGACGTCCTCCGCGTGTTTCTGGAGGAAATCCGCCGGGAGCCCTTCGACTTTCGGGATCGTATACAGCTCCGCTTTTTCCGGGCGTCCGGCTTTGATGTGAAACGCTTCCCACTCCTGGGCTGTTGCGTTCTCGCCCGGAGTCGTGCGCTGGCCGATCATGGTCTGGGCTCCGTCAAATTTCTTGACGAAATCCCCGAAGGTATTGATGTCCTTCATGTACGGCTTGGCTCTGATCTCATCCGGGATGATCGCGCGGAACGCGTCACCCTGGAGGCCATTCAACGCGGATGCGTCGAAAGCCGTCCCGGTTCCTGCGGCCCCTGCCGCTCCCGCTGCGCCTGTCCCCGCGGCCCCCGCCGCACCGGTTCCGGCGGCACCCGCCGCGCCTGTCCCTGCCGCTCCCGCTTCATTCGCCATGGTCCTCTTCTCCTTTTGACTCGATCAGTCTTTTATCCTCTTCCGACATCAGTTTGCGGAAGTCAAGGTAGACAGATCTTCGTGATTCGTTGTAGATGGTTGAGCTGGTGATGATCTCCCCCGTCGTAGGATTCATCACGATTGCGTTTTTGAACTGGCCGCATATCTTGGCCAGGTGCCGGAGAATGATTTCGACGTTCCGGTCAGTGCGGGCCATTTGCACCGCGGCCCGCACTTGTGCGCGTTCTTCCAGGTTACGCTTCTTGATCTCGGCGATCTTTTGCTCGTGGGCGCGGCGTGCTTCTTGCTCGCGCCTTACTCGCTCGGCGATATCCGCCGTACTTTCACTTCCGGGTTGCTTCTGTTCGCTCATAGCATTGATATCCCTGTTCCGCCGGAAGCACCACCGCCGCCCATTCCGGACCGGGTAGCTTCGGCCTGTGCTGTTTGCTGCGCAGCCGAGCCCTGCTTGGCCGCGACATCTGCCTGGGTCTTTGCCATCTCCATCTGCATCCGGAGCTGCTGAGACTCCTCGAATTTCTGCATCTCTTTCTCGTATTCTTCGTCTGAATGGAAAAGCTCCGGAGGAGCCCCGCCGAGATCACGGACCAATTCCCCGGACACTTTTTTATTCACCCGTATCATGTACTCCGGTGCGACTCCGTAGAACTGCCCGGCGAATTGCAGATAATTCATAACGCCACGAAGCTCTTCGGACCGGAGTATCCTGGCCGCCGGGGAGATATACTCGATGTTGAATATCTCTTCGCCCTGCGTCCTGGCCTTGATGACCTCTTCCGGAATGTAAAGCGGTTCGATACCCTGCGCTTTCAACGCTTTCTCTTCCGGCGATCCCGCGATAACTCCGAGCTCCCCTTCTTCCGCGAGCATCCCGATAGACGTCTGAATAAGCGGAGTCAAGCCCTCATCCATCTGCCGGCTATATGTTCCGCCGTTAGAATCCGAGCGCATCTCGTTGCGGATTTGCGCCTCGCCCAGCGTCATCCTCGTCTGGTTGTTAAGGTCCAGGAGTCTGTCCACCGAGAAGTGCGAGAGCACTTCGGATGTAAGCATCTCCACGAGCTTGAGCATCAACTGTGCGTCACCCGTAGTCCCGACCACTCCGATAGGCGGAGTGTTCGAGATACGCGAGGAAATATCCAGGACGTTGAGCGCGTTCGGTGACTGATCGATAAACCCGCCGCCGAAGGACCCATCATCCAGCACGAACAGCGGAGGCATGAGGTTTTTCTCGCCGGTCTTGTGGATGATCTCTTTGGCGCCGTTTAATTCGATGATGCTCGGCAGCGCATCCATGCCCGCCGACCGGCCATACTCCTCGCCCTGGTTCTTGTAGAACCGGACGACCTTGATCGGGTTATCCCAGAAACCGGAATTGCGGAGCTCGACCTTCTCATCCTCCAGGATGTGCACCGATTCCCAGGGCATATTCTGGTTGTTCTTGATCTTTGGATCATATCTCTTGCGCGGACGGATGATCCAGAGGACCTTGAACTTCGTGGTAAAGTCATTCGACTCATACGCCGCCTTGACTTTATCCGTGAACGCCGCTGATCCATACTCCCCGAAGAGCTGCGTCGCGTTGAGCTCAACTTCGTAGAACACTTTGATGACGCGACCCATCGCGTCCTCAACGACGTACAGGCTCTTGAGCTCCATCGCGCGGAATTCCAGCCTATGCTTGCTGCCTTCCTTCGCCCGGAACACCCCTATCGCCGATGTACCGAAGGCGACCTCTTCAAGCATATACTCAAAGAACGCCGTCGTAAATCCCGCGTCCTTATGCTCGATGTGCTTCACTGTCCGACGGTTGATCTCGCTGTAATAGTCCTTGACCTTCGTAGACAAATTTTTGATCGACTTGGGCGGGGTGATCCGGAAAGTGCGGGCACCATTTTTCCACAACGCCCCGACGTACGCGGACGCGGCTATGACTGTCGCTTTCGCGGCGGTATTGTCATAGACATCCCCGTACAGATAAAACGCTCCGTCATTGGTCGCCGAGGAGAACCCCCGCTTGCGCGTGAGGACGTACTGCGCGATGAGGTCCCATATCTTCTCATTCGGCATACGCCGGGTCTTGACTGCTTTGAATTCCGCGAGGTCTTTCTCAACGGAAGGGTTGGTGCTCGCTAAATCTGCCATAGTTTTCTCCTTAGCTGAACACCTTAGCTGATCCTGTTTTAGCATTACCTAAAAGCCCCATAGCCGTCGTAAAATACCTACTAAGCCGAGCATAACGTGACGCCTCTGCGGCTTGTGCCTCGGCTTCACTTAACGACCCCGATGGTGCTGCGGCTGCCGGGGCAGCGTCACTGGACTTATGCCCATTCTCACTTCCGGGGACATTGGCGATGTCCAGCCCAAGTCCAGTCCCCATGAAATTCCCCCCAACTGGATTAACAATGTTAAGCCCTTTAGCCAATGATTTCCAGAAACCCATGTTATCGCACTCCTTTCACCGTCGCTAACGGCGAGCGCCACCCTGATTTTTTGTCCTTCGTAGTCTGTGGTCGTGGGGCAGGGGCGTTGGTCACTTTCTTCTTCACCGGGTAGGCAAAGGTTAAGACGGTCGCATCAAGCTCATCCGGGCTCCAGCCCAGGTCCTTCTTGATGTCGTCTTTCGGTACAAGGTACTTGACGCAATTGCTGGTCTCTTTTTCTTCCGGGATCGAACCGACCTCGGACAGAAATTTCTGCTCTCCCGCCGGAAGCGCGGCTTCCGGATCGTTGAGCCACTCGCGGAATTCGACGTGCATCTCGACGCGCTTATTCCGAAATCGCTCAGGGTCCATCGCCTTTTCACCGAAGGATATCCCCCGAACTTGCTTCTTATACCCCAATTCATGCAATCTGTCAAGTGCGCCGTGTTCATTCGTCACATCGATGAACACCATATCCGCGCCCTCGGCATCGATAATCCGAGCGAGTCTCCCGGCCAGGCGCATATCCCGCTGGTCCCCGTCATCCGCGGGGATTGTCTCAATCGGCAGCAACACCTTGCCGATCCTCCGGCGAATTTTGGTAGGATCACCAGTACGCCCCTGATCGACACCCACGATGAGCGGCTGCCATCCGGATACCGCTGTTTTGCGTCCTGTGGCCGCGTAGACCTTCGCAATATCGAAGAACCGACCTTCCGCCCTAACGAACGCCTCCTCAGGCGTGAACGGGTATTCCTGGATGAATTTCCATGTTTTCTCCGGACCCCCGAAAGACTCGATCTTCCGCCGCCTCCAAGCCAAGTGGTGCAATGTCAATCCGTCTGCCTTGTGCGCTTCGTAATACTTTTGCTCCTTCTCATCAAGCTCGCGCTCCATGAGCGGAATCGCGTCTTTGTACTCCTCTTGCCAGTACCAGGGGATGAAGATCAACTCGAATCCGTTCTTGCCGGAGATCGCACCCATGACGAGGTTGTAGAAAAAATTCCCTGGTCCGTTGGCCGTAGACTCGAAGATCATCTCTGTCCCCGGCGCGTCCGCGACAGTCTGCATCAACCCCGTCGAGAGCTCGTCGGCGTTCTCGTAGAAGGCGACTTCCGAACCGTGAAAAAGATGCACAGTCATGCCGCGGCCTACCTGTGCACTGCCGGCGGTGCCGACGGTGTAACTGGAGCCGTTTTCCATGACCATTGATTTCTCGGTATCTTTGCTGAGAGGAAATTTCAGCGCGGGAAGGTTCTGGTAAAACTTGGCAGCCATGCCGAATATCTTGAGGGTCGATTCGGCCTGGTGGGCGAGAATATACGCCGAAAGGTTAGATTTGAATTGTGTGCGGTGGAAGTACCGGCCCTGAATCAGCGTCGTGCATCCTTGCTGACGGCCTTTCAAGATTACCGCGCGCACCCGGCCCATCCGGGCCTTCTGTGCCTCCAGGCGTGAGTGGATGTAGAGCTGGGCCTTGTTGAGCACGAAGGGTACGATCTCGCCTTCCTTCGTGACAATCTTGAGACACGACTTGGCGTAGTAGGGAAACTCGACGGATAGACGCCTGAGAATATTTTGTTGACTCGCTGGTAAGTTGTCGAATTCCATTAGAGGTCGCTCCCCATCGGGTCCACCGCCCCGCCCCCACGATTCCCCTCGGCTTCGAGTGCCGCGAGGAACTCCGCCATTGACGCTGATACGTTGAGATTCTTGGTCTGCTGCACCGGCTTGCCGATAAACCTGTCGAGCAAGAAGTCCAGGGCGCCCTTGTCGCCGTCCTGTGCCTCCTCGGCGAGCTTGAGGAACGCCGCCGCGCCTTTGGACATCCCCTGCTTCTTGGGATCGAGGCCGGTATAGTCCGTGGCCAGCGCGTTCTTGACGAGCTCCACGACATCGAGCGCGGAAAATTGTCTGCGTCCGACGGGAATCGCTATCCCGCCGGACGTCATGATGAGCTCAACTTCTACACGCTGGGGTGCGTCTGCCATCTGGTTTTAAAGATCGATAGTGCCGGAACCTTCGCCGGTGATGACCGAGCCCTTCTTCTGCGCCGGGGCGGGCTCGGGTTCTTCGCCGATGAGCTCGTTGAGCTCGCGGAATTTCTTTTCGTTCTCACGGATACGCTTGCGCCGTTCCAGCGAGGCGAAGTAGCTGTTCTTATCCTTCTCGTACTCTTCGATATCCGTGCGGAGCTCGTCGATGTTGATGTACGACTCGACGTCCATGGGGAGACGCTTGACGCGGATGTACTCGGCGAGCTGATCGCGTGACTGCAACCGCACGTCGAGGTCGAGGGGCTTTCCGTCGCTTGAGATGATCTCGTCGATGATACACTGCCGTACCCGACGGAATCCTTCGTGCTTGGGCCCGAGAAGCATCGGGAGGAGTTTTTTCTTGAGGAGGCCGCGCACGTTGATCTGCGACCGTTCTTTGACGATTGGCTCCTGGCGCGGAACGTCCTGTTCGCCGTTATCCTCGCGACGCTTGCGTTCGTCCTCGGGGACTTCGCGCATCCCGCAATACTTGGTGAAGGTCTCGCGGAAAAATTCGAGGTTCGGCGCACGAACCCGTATCGCAAACGGGGAGATGCCTTTGTCGTTGTCACTGCGCTTGAAGAAAAAATCCCCGTGGGTCGCGATGATGATGTACGATTTTTTCGGATCGGTCGGTGCGGTTGCCATTTCTATCCTCCGTTGGATGACTCGACGACGTTTTTGCCGTCGGATGTTTTTGGTGCGCGGGGCCGGCCCCATTCCGACCGCCGCGCGTTCTTGTGTTGTGACTGAATAGTATCATAAAATTTTGTAGTGTCAAGAGAATTTTTGGAAAAATTTTTGGCGCGGGGGCTCGTTGGATATTTTGGAAATTTTGGATTTCGGAAATTCTCAAAAAATTTCTTGGCGGGAGGTACTATTCCGTCCAGGATGACACCACCCTCGTGGGACGCTATGCCCGACTCTTTCACTCCCCAGGGTGGGTTTGAGGTTTTATCCGATCGCACCCGAACGCATGACTTCAACGTCATGTTGAACATATGACATCATGCGTTGATATAGCTTGCACGTGTCCGGTCCAATGCGTAGATCGGGCCATGCTCTACCCTGCCCGGCGCATAGATCGGGGCGTGTAGAGCTGCGTAGACGTAAGATTTATTGGGTTCATCATGTCTTTTGTGTCTTTTGTGTCTTTTGGTATTACTGCCCACCTTTTGGTGAAAACGGGCAAACATTTCCAAAATTATATTTTGAGTTCGTTGGATTCGTTGGATTCATTGCATATTTTGTGCAAATATTTACGATTGTTTGGGTTTATTGGATGTTTATGTATTCGGACATACCTTTTGACGAAAACCCTTATACACATACAATAATTACACGCGATACCTATAATATACCCTTTTCATTTTGGAAACTTATAGACTATTTTCACAAAAGGTATACCCTAATACCAAATAATCCAACGTTCTCAAACAATCCAAAACCCAACAACACCAACAATCTCAAACAATCCAACAATCTCATCAAACCCGCCGCGCGCTTTACGGTGCATCCTCGTCGAGCAAACCCAAAGAAAACAACAAACAAAAAATATACAAATAATCTCTTGACAACAAAAAACACAAATGTTATAATTACTTATCCTGGCACGGAGACCAGAGGCACCAAAAACACGAACGGCGGAGGGAAAACATGACGGTTAAGCAACTAAAAAAATTGTTAAAAGGTATGCCGGAGGACCGCGATATTTTGCTGGCGTGCTGGATAAATGGGCGCACGGTCCTACGATATACTAACCGGTGTTGCAACGTGGAGCACCAAGAGAAAAACAACGAATTATGGCTGTCAACAGAGGGCACCGTTAAGCGCGCATAAGGCGCGCGGCACCGTGCGCGGCGTGGACCGGGCGCGGAGATCAAACACCAACAAAGGCGGAAAAGATGAATAATAGAGAAGTGGCGCACAGATGGGCACAGGGCAACGGAGGCGAGGCGAAAGGGTCCCATTTTTACTATGAGGGGGACAAGATATACAGCTACGGAAGTCATTACCTTTTAGGGCACCTTGTCCGGGGGCTGGCGCTTATCAATTCCAGAGGGTATAGCGTCACCACGGCCAAGCATACCAGCTACGCTCTATACGCCCTCCATGGCCACCCCTACCGCGTTATTGACGTACAGCACCCGGAGGCCGCGACGCTGGAGGACCACGCCGCGAACCTCGAAGAGATCAAAGCGCGATATTTAGAGGCCGCAGTTAAAAGCACGCGCGCCCGGTTACACGTCAACGAATATCTTCGGAACATGGAGACGGCAAAAGGCGACTATATCGCATATAAAAAAGCGTTTAAAATCACCGGCGGCGCGCTCCCGTCGGCAAGCACGCCGGAAGAACGCGCGCGGATACTGGCAAAGGCCAAACAAGCCGAAGCCGCCGAACGCGCCGCACAAAAGGCGCGCGTAGAGGCGAAGAAAAAAGAAGAGGCCGACGCGCTGGAGGCATGGAGACGCGGAGAAAACAAGGGAAATTACTTTTACGCGTCTGATATCGCCTTGAGGCTGTCCGCAGACGGTAAGTATATAGAGACCAGCCGGGACGCACGCGTGCCGCTGTCATTAGGGCAGGGATTATACCGGCAGTGGCAGAAGTGCACCGGGGATATTGTCGGGCGGACCATCGGTAGTTATACAGTCAACAGCGCAGACGCCGCCGGTATAAAAATCGGATGTCATACGATCAAGGCCGAAGAAGTGCACCGCTTTTTTGCGGGCGTAGATAATCAAAAATAACCGCCGCCGAGAACCGCCCGCGCGAGGAGGCCGGGCGGTATACCGGGAACGCGTGCACCGGTACTGATGAGGCCAACGCGAACAAAGGAGGGTGAAGGGATGGGCGGATACTGTAAAAAATGCGGGACAAAATATCGCAAATGTTTAAAATGCGGATGTAGTTATTGTCCGGATTGCCGGCGGGAGTGCCCGCGCTGTATAGAAAAGAGGAGGACAGGCACATGAAACTATTAAAGGTAAAGTCACGGCCTTACGCGTGCGACAAATGCGGCGCCATGCACCAGCGGACCACGAACCACAAAGGGCAGATATATAACCAAAAATGCGATAATTGGCCCTGTACCGCCGGATGTTTTGATTTTACGTCTATGAGCTATTGGGGCGGGGCTACGGTATTAAAAACAACGCGCTTTTATAGAAACGCTGGAGACAAAAAGAAGGCGTGGCTATACTTCAAGAAGGCGGGCCGATAACATGGGGACCTTATTTTTTGCAGTGATTTTCTTTTTAGCTCTTGCAGTCTACGAGGGCGCGCACGAATGGAGGCGGCGCAGGGCGTCGTCCCGGATAAAGTAACCGACAACAAAGGCGGAGGACAAATTATTATGGCTATCCACAAGCGCACTACCTATTACAGCACCGAGGACCCGGAAACAGAAGGTTTTGAATTCACTTTCCCCCCGGAAGAGGGAAGCATAACAGTCACCAAGCAACCGAAGGGAGACGGAGTCACGCCTGGCTATACGGTCCGCTATATCGTCCGGGATGATGACGCACAGTCACCGGACGAAGGCAGGGACGACGGCCTTTTCCTTGTCGGATACCACCGGGACTTTTACACGGACCACGGGAAGAAAATTAGCGAGGACCTGGCGCGGCAGATCATGGCCGCCGGGCGTGTCCGGACAGTTGAGGAGGACGACGAGATCAGCGGAGAGGCGCGGGAGTGGCGGAAGTCTCACCATATTTTTCCGCTGGAGGCGTACATACATAGCGGCGTCTCCCTGGCCTTGTCGCATGAGGGCAATTTTCCGGACAGGCAGTGGGACGTCTCACAGCTTGGTCTTGTGTTCGTCTCTAAAAAGGAATGGCGCACGCGTAAGGCCGCAGAAAAAGCCGCCCGCGCGCACGTGGAGACCTGGAATCAGTACCTTTCCGGGGACGTTTGGGGAATCGTCCGCGAGGACTACCGGGAGGACAAGACTTTGATCGAGCATGAGGAGTGCTGGGGATACTATGGCGAAGAGTACGCCAAGAAAGCCGCGCTCACCGAAATTTAACCGCCACCGAAATGCCGCCGGGGTCCTTGAGGAAGCCCCCGGCGGCCCATATGCCCGGCGCGTAGACCGGGCACTGACGAGGCGCAACAAAAGGAGGCCGCATCTATGGCACTCAAAAAGTTTGGGCTTTGGCTTACCGTCGATGGGAAGGAGCAGCGCGTCGGCTGCCGCTGGCGCAAAGAGGGAACGCCGCCGGGGATCATTCACAAGGAACTGGTGGACTTGGGCTATGATCCAGCGATAGTGGTACGCGAAGAGGAGGACGCGCCCGCCCCGGTGCCAGTGGAAGTCACCGCCCCGGCGGTGGTCGAGGAAGATTACTCGAACCTGTAAGGAGGAGTCATGCAAAAAATCCGGATGTTGAACCGTTACGGATATTTTGAAACCGTGGAGTGGGATTATGACCCGGCTAAAAATCCGAAGGCAAAAAGGCGGGCGGAAGAAACACTCAAGGCAAAAGGTATTGACGGTACGATTTACGAAGTAGCTCCCGAAGTGTTTTGGTTTTCGACAAAGGAGAAGGAGGTTAATTGTAGTACGTATCTTAAATAGGAGGCGTATGGACGACGCGATTTTGAAGGCCGCCCTGGCGGAGCATGAGCGCCGCCGGCGGATACAGAATATCAAGGCGCTCGACTTGATGACGTACCGGGAATTGTTGAGGATAAGGGACGCAGTGGCAGTCATGGAGGCGCTTGGAATAGCAGTGGAAACAGGGCTATCCGGCGCACAGATCAGCGCCCGGCTACGTGTCGGGCTTAATTAGGAGGTGGGGGCTATGAAAACAACGTACAGCGGGATTTTAGAAGGGGCGCGTCCGATACCGACGGAAAAAGAGTGCGAGATGATCCACGTCATCCGGACGAACCTTTTACGTCGGGGAAAAGGAACCGAGGACAGCCCGATCCGCCGGGTGACGCAGTTTTATTCACTCGACGGGGAGCTCTTGGCCGAGAATGACCCGGTCAACGAGGACGGGGAACGCGTTCACAAAATGGCGCTGAAACTCGGCGCGATGTATGAAGGAGTTAAAAAGGTCGTCCAGGAGTTACAGGCGGAAGAGCAGCGACATCCTCGACCCAAAGACCGCGTTGTTGCGGGCACCATCTGTCGGCTTATGGATATCCTCGACGCCGCAGTCATGCGCACAGGGACGGACGTATGATCCTCGCCCAAGCGTTTCTCGCTTTGCGCACGATGGAAAAGGATTACTCGCTTTCCGAGAACGACAGGAAGGCGATATCGATGATCCTCGCGTTGTCGAAGGACAATCACGAGAAGATCAAGAAACTCAGCGGGGAGAACGACAGCCTCCGCGCCCAGCTCCAGATCACGAAAGAAAAGCTGGAGGCAGCGGAAGTGGAGCTTGACGTGGTGACAAACAAAGGAGGCAGCAGTGAAACGTCCGGCGTATAGTACGTGGTTCGGGTTGCACTTGGCAGCGGCAGTAATTACCGTCGCTCTCGTTTTTGTCGTAGGCTGGGCGTGCGTACAGGGAGTCAAGATCACGCGCGCGATATCCAGTGATTTAGCTTACGACGCAAGCGGCCAATACGAGAAGGACGCACAAGCCATCGTCGAGAAAGGAGGTCATTAAAAATAATGCTTGACAATCTGGTACGTTGTGATATCATCCGGGACATGAGCTGGCAAGCCATAGAACCCAAGATTGAAGCAGTCCCCGGTAGAAGCGCAACGACCAGAGCCGTTGTGCTTTTTGCGTTTTAGGCTTGCCAGCGTGAACGCACGGGGACTGCTTCTTTATTTGAGGAGGTAACTATGAAAAACTGTTATGATTGCGAAAACGAAAGCGCCTTGGCTCGCGCCAGGCTCATCCCGTGGATCGTAGTGGTCCTGGCCACCGCGGCGATCGTGATGGTGAGTTTCTCCGGCCTGGTAGGTGAGGCGTCGTTCTATAACACCGGCTACCAGACGGCCAGCGGAGAGCTTTTCGACAAGGACGCCATGACGTGCGCCAGGCCCGGACGAGTGTACCTCGGCAAAACCTACCGGGTGACGAACCTGGCCAACAGGAAGAGTGTGGTCGTGCGGTGCAACGATGTAGGCCCAGCAGCACGGACCGGGCGGATCATCGATCTCACCGAGGCGGCTTTCAAGAAGATCGCAGACCCGGCTTTGGGTCACGTGCGCGTGCGGGTTGAGCGGTTCCGGAGGTTCAATGAGAGCTTCTAACTTCTGTCGAGTGGTTCCGGCGCCGGGTGTTCCAGATAATAAAGAGACCCGTCGGTATTTTACCCGGCTCAACAAACGGGTGAACGCTCAGATCAAGAAATACGTCGAGGACGATTCAAAAGCTACAAGAATTTTCATCCGGAAGCTCAAGTATGCGGCTACTGTTCTTCCGTTCACTCAGATTGATATAACGCCGTCGATCAAGACGTTCGTACCAACAAAAAACGAGAGTCCGTCGATAACGCGGATTCGTATGAGGGGGTAATCCATGAAACCAAATCTCGAACAGATCAAGCTCATCGATGACGGCGCGACGTTCACTCCGGTGGAAGCCGCAAGGCTCCTCGGATGTACGGCGTCGTGCGTTACCACGTGGATCAACAAAAAAGATATCAAGGCTCTCAAGGTAGGGGGCCGGTACTTCATCTCCGGGAAAGACATCAAGGAGAAGATCGAAGGCAACACAAAGGAGGTCGTGGATGGAGACGCTTTATAGGACAAAGACCGTCGTATTCCGGGCGGTACAGATCACCGACGGCTGGTTCAACTGGAAAGACCACCCGCCGGAGGAAATCCCGGTCGGCACACACCTCGATCCTGGCAATCGTTCGGTCATGGTCAAGACCCCGGACGGCAAGATGCACGGCTACGTCGGGGACTACCTTGTCACCGGCCCGGACGGCGTCGTGCGTGTCTACGAAGAGGAGCTTTTCAAACAGCTCTTCGAGCTCGTTCTCGATAATCCGCTGCGCCCCGTATGCTTTGCCGTCGGGTGCGACAGTCGGTGCACCGAACCGCGCCAAACCAAGGAGATCAGCGATGCCGCCGACAGTCTTTGAGCGCGTAGCAGCGGTGCTCATCAATAAATTCCATGTCGAGCCGGCCAAGATCACACTGGACGCTCGCACCGGCCTGGACCTGGGCCTCGATTTATTCGACGAGGTGGAGCTTATCTTCGAGCTGGAGGATGAGTTTGGGATCAAGCTCATGGAGGACGCGCTCGAAAACGACTTCCGCACCGTCGGAAAATTCGTCGAGCATATCACAGCGCAGATCACCCCGAAAACATGACCGCTAACGATTTTCGCGAGGATTTCTACGAGCAATTCGGTATCGCTAAATTCTCCTCCGCAGATGAGGTGAAGAGAGCCTATCGCGCGATGGCGCTCAAGCATCATCCGGATAGAGGCGGCAACACCCAGATGATGCAGAACGTCAACGCGATCAATGAAGTCCTCACGAAGCAAAAGGACGAGTATGATTTGTGGCTGCACCGGCGGATCGCGGTAAGCGTACGACCGGGGCCGACAGCCCAGCCTACGTACTCGAATCCGTTCACCGCTACAAAACGGGATTGGAAATTCAAATATTCGTTCGATTACGACGAGTTTATGAAAGAACTCGCGCGGAGGATGCACAAAGATATGTATAAAGAATTTCTCAGACGAGGATTCGGAAAATGACCGGCGACCAGGCAAAGATTCTTCTCGACGAGGCTAAGAAGTACCGGGTACTGAGACCGTGGGAAGCGAAATTCTACACCGACATCAGCAACATCGGGATATGGTCGTTATCAAAAGAGCAGACGTTCAAGGTCCAGGAGATATACGCCGACGCCACAGGCGGCGGACGCGTACAACGAAAGGTGCGGATATGAGCAAGCTCATTCTTGAGGCACTCAGCAAAATGCCGAAGCGTTTCATCGACGACGACACCATCTATACTCCGTTCGGCCCAGACATGGTGTTTATCGCTAACCCGAAATATAGGCCCATGGTCTATACGATAGAAAAGCGTCGCTGGCGTTACGTGGAATTCACTGCGACGCACGACGATATTGTGCGGCTGGGCGAAAAGAAAACGTCTTGACAATAGCGCGGACTGCGGTATAATTTGCCCTGTCCTTCCAGGAGAACGGATACCGTCTTATGACCCCCGATTTCGTAGAGATATACGCCACAGCCGGTTTTGCGCTCTTCCCCTTGCGAACAACAGGGGAGACGAAGAAGCCCGCGAAAGGCGATTGGCAGAAAACACAACCGGACGCTTTTCTTACGCGAGCGGATTTCCCCGGTAATTACGGCGTCAACCTATCCGCGACTGATCTTGTCATCGATGTCGATTGCCACCCAGGCAAGGCGAATGGTAAGGCGTCATTCGCCCAGCTCACCAAAGACCTCGGCCTGGCCCACGGCTGGGAGGACATGACCTACGTTGTCCGAACAGGATCGGGCGGCTATCACGTCTACCTCCGCAAGCCGGCGGAAATCCGCATCAAGAAGGATATCAAAGAGTATCCCGGTATCCAATTCCTCTCAAAAGGCTGTTATGTCGTCGGGGCCGGGAGCATACATCCGGATACTAACCTCCCCTACGAGGTGGTGTTCCGTTCTCCTACCGATGTGTGCCCCGCCCCGACAAAAATTTTTGATCTCATCACCGCACCAGAAGTCATCACGCCGGCCACGGACCCGGACTTCGTGGATGATGACCCGATGAATATCCAGCGGTTCATCGAGCTCCTCACCCAGATGCCCGAAGTCCCCAAAGGCAACCAGCGCAATTCAGCCTACATCGCCGCGTGCCGCGGGCATGATCTTGGCTTATCCCAGCTCGTGTGCGCCAACACTCTCAAGGAAAATTATAACGGCGTTAAACTTATGCCGCCGATCCGGGATGAAGAGATCGACGAGGCGGTGCGCAACGCCTACAAGTACGCTCAGAAAACCCCAGGGAACTCCAATGCTGCCGCGATCTTCCAGGCGGTCATGGTCGGAGACGAGCTCAAGATCGACAACCTCGCCTATGACCTCAAGCCAAACGGAGGGCTGCAAAAGACACTCAACAACGCGGTCAACCATATCGTCTCAATGCCGGAGCTGGCGGAGATACTCAAATTTAATACCTTCACGAAGAATTTGGAGATCATGTCCACAGCCCCCTGGTACAAACAGCGCGGGGGCAAAGGCGCAAACGTCACCGATGAGGACATAATCCTCCTCAAATACCACCTTGCCCGGACAGTGCGGGTGGAGTATTCCCGTGACATTATCTGGGAAGCCGCAGTCACCGTCGGGCACCGCCGGCACTATCATCCGGTGCGCAATTATCTCAACAATCTGGTGTGGGATGGTATTCCGCGCATCGATAAATGGTTGACGGTCTACACCCGCGCCATCGATACGCCTTATACGAGGGCAGTATCCCGGAAAACCCTCTGCGCCGCAGTCCGGAGGGTCATGGAGCCCGGATGCAAATGGGATAACGTCTTGATCCTTGAAGGCGCCCAGGGCATCGGCAAATCTACCGTCTGCCGGATACTTGGGCGGATGTGGGCCGGGGATATGAACATAGACCCCCACTCCAAAGACGCCGTCCATATGATGATGGGGAAGTGGGTCATTGAGCTTTCCGAAATGACCGCCTTGCGCTGGTCGGACGCCGCCGCGCTCAAGAGCTTCTTGTCACGTGCGACGGATACCGTGCGCCTCTCATACGCACGGCTCGCGGATGATTTCCCCCGGCAATCCATCTTCATCGGGACTGTCAACCCGGAGCACGTCGGGTATCTTAACGACACGACCGGGAACCGTCGGTACTGGATCGTCCACACGCCCGGTCCTATCGACCTTGTCGCTCTTGAAAACGACTGCAACCAGCTCTGGGCCGAGGCTGTGCGGGTCTATAAGAGCGAGCTCCTTTACCTCCAGGGCGAGGCGGAGCGCACCCAAGTATCCGAGGCGTTGAACCGGATGCCCGAGGACCCGATGAAGCACCACGTTTTGAAATACATCATGGAAAACCCGGACGTCGATCAAGTCACGATGGCCGATCTGTGCGGATACGTCGGTATCCCGTCAAAGAACGCGGACAAGGGAGTCCAGCAACGCCTGGCCACTGCGATATGCGAGGCCGGGTGGGAAAAGAAACGTGTGATCGGAACCGCCGGAATTTCAGAAACGGTATATTGCCGCCCGGTGGCCCAGATAATAGCGAGACAGGCGAGGGAGCTGTGATCGACAAAATAAAAAAGGTATTCGACGGAATCATCATGGGTATGGGCTTCGCCATCGGCCTCAAGCTGATGGAAAAACTACTTAAATGATAACTCTTAAACCGTTTCAAGAGATCGGGCGAGACTTCCTCGCCCTGCGGTCCTCTGCCCTGCTGGCGGACGACATGGGCCTCGGTAAGACAGTGCAATCTATCGAGGCGGCGAAGAAGATCACCGCGCGTAATGGCATCGTGACGTGTCCGTTCGGTATGCGCCGCACGTGGGTCAAGACCCTGCGCAGCCAGTACCCGACGATCTTTATCAAGGAGATCACGTCACCGAACATCATCCCGGACGCCAATGCGTTCAACGTAGTCAACTACGATATCGTATGGCGCGAGCCGCTTATCCGGTATCTGCACCAGGGCCGGTGGAAGGTCTTGATCGCCGACGAGGCGCACTTCCTCAAGTCTATTGATGCCAAGAGGACCAAGGCCATCCTGGGACGCGGGGGTATCTACGGCAACTGCGAATACCGGTGGCTATTGACCGGCACGCCGGTAATGAACCGGCCCATCGAGCTCTACCCGATGCTCCGGTGCCTGTGCCCCGAGAAGCTCGGGCCATATAAAGAGTATACGCAATACGCATATCAATTTTGCGGGGCGTTCCAGGACACCTTCGGCTTCAACGTCTCGGGGGCATCAAATCTGGACAAGCTCTCAGCTCTTTTACAACCCTTCATGCTGCGGAGGATGAAGTCTGAGGTGCTTGACCAGCTTCCACCGCTATGCCACAAGATATACCTTGATCCATCGAACAAGCTGGTGTCGCTCACCGACGAGGAAAAGCTCACTATCGGGGAAAACCCATCGCTCCGTCGGGCGCTGGGCTTACTCAAGGCCGGGCCGGCTATCCGCCATATCGAGGATATCCTTACCGACAAGCCCAAGGTCATCGCGTACACGTATCACCAGGACGTCGCGCGTATGCTCCAGGATCACTTCGGGTCCAAGGCGGTCAAGTATACCGGTGAAGAGAACCTCGACAAAAAAGAAGCAGCCAAGGCCGCGTTTATCAACGACCCCAAGGTCCAGGTATTCATCGGCCAGGTGGACGCCGCCGGGACCGGGACGGACGGGCTCCAGGCCGTGTGCGATACGTGCGTATTCGTCGAGCTCACCTATGTCCCGAAACAGATCGAGCAGTGCATCGACCGGCTCAACCGTATGGGCCAGGAGAATCAAGTCGTAGCGCACTTCCTCATCGTCGAAGATTCGATGGAAGAGCGAATCGTGGATACACTCGTCGAGAAAAGTATTAACATCAACCAAATAATGCAAGAAAAGAAAGGGGGTGGTCAGTTTATCCAGGCCCCGTGCGGCCTGTGTGGAGCCTTAAAAGAGATGAAAGAGCTGAGACGAGTAGCAGGGCTATCCGTCTGCATAGACAAATGCGCAAAAGAAATGGAGTGCATGACATGAGCATCGAACAAGACCTTAACCGAATCGCAAATGCGCTGGAGGGTTTGCTCGCGCACCTCTCCGGAGGTTCCGCCGCCCCGAAAACTACTGCGGCCAAGCCCGCAGCAAAACCCGCAACACCTGTACCCGGACCGGCGATTGACCTTCCGCCCGGTGTCGAAGAAGTGCCCGGCCCCGGAGTAGACGTGGCTCCCGCAATACAGGAAGCACCTGGCCCCAAGACGCCCGATGAGCTGGCAAAATTCGGGCAGACGATCATCGCGGCCGCCGGCCAGGAAAGAACCAAGCCGTTCGTGGACTTCGTGCGCGGCAAGGTTCTCACGAAATACGGCACCGAGGTGACGAACCTCTGCAAAGTCCCGGCGGACAAAGTCGGCGAGGTCGTGGCCGCTCTCGTCGAATATACCAAGAAGAACGGTATCAAAGTACCGGGGGTTCAGTAATGGCAGGGAAAGCCCACTCCGAGTTATCACCCTCCTCCGCGGAGAGGTGGTGGAATTGTCCGGGGTCCGTGGCTCTCGTCCGTGACATTCCGCAAACGGAATCTGAGTACGCCAAGGAAGGCACGGCGGCTCACGCGCTCCTGGAGAAATGCCTCCGCGATCCCGAGAACTGTAACCCATTCGACATGGTCGATATGGAGATCGAGGGCGTAGAGGTAACGGACGAGATGGCCGAGGCGGTGTCTTACGCCATCGAGGTCATCTGCGAAGAGCTCCAGAAGGGCGGCGACTTGTACGTCGAAGAGAAGGTGACGATCATACCGAAGGTGATCTATGGTATCTCGGACGCGATCATCGTGCGCGCGTTCGACACCGTGGTCGTCATCGACTTCAAGTACGGCCAGGGCGTCATCGTCTCGGCAGTCGAGAACCACCAGCTCAAGCAGTACGCGTTGCCGAAGGTCGAGGAATACATGGCCACCAAGGCCGTGCTCCTCATCATCCAGCCGCGTGCCAAGACCGAAGAACGCTTCTCCCGGTGGGAAGTCTCCGCCGATGAGCTGGCAGTCTACAAGACGGAGCTGTTGCGCCATATCGAGCTCACGCGCGAGAAGGAAGCGATGCTCTGCCCCGGCGACCATTGTAGTAAGGCGTTCTGTGCAGCCAGGGCGACGTGCCCGGCACTGAGGCAGAATGTCTCAATGGCGCTGGCCCCGGTCCAGAACCGGGAGCTGGTATTCCCCGACGTCAAGATCCTCTCGACCGAGGTGCTTGTGCGTATCCTCGACGCACAGGATCGTATCGAGGACTTCTTGAAAGCAGTGAGCGCGTATGCCTACTCGATCCTGGAGACCGGTGGTACAGTCCCCGGATACGAGCTGGGAAAGAAACGAGCAAACAGGAGGTGGATCGACGAGAAAAAGGTAGCGGATGCGCTCCGTCCGGAATTCGGTGACAAGATATTCAAGGAAGTCGAGCTCTTGACACCGGCACAGATGGAGAAGTTGGTAGGGAAAGAAAAGGCGAAAGAGTTAGCGAAGTTAACCGAGAAGCCCGACAATGGGCTCACACTGAAAAAGATAGGAGCGAAGAAATAATGGCAAACGCAAAACAGATGAGAGTGACTTACCAGACCACCGCGTTCCGTCTCTCGTATCCGTCGTTGTTCGAGGCGAAAGAGACGCTCAATTCCAAGCCGGGTGCCCCGGACCTCAAGTACGGCATCACGATGCTCTTCCCCAAGAAGGCCATCGCCGAGGCGCTCAAGGCGAAGAAGCATCCCGCGCACCTCTGGATCGCCACCGATACGTGCGCTGGCTTCTGGTCGGAGATCGTCAAGGTCGCCAGGGGCAATTTTGGCCCGAAGATCAACCTCGCCGGCCTCAAGCTCACGAAATTCCGCGACGGTGACAAACCCAAGGACTCCGGAAAGATCGAGGAGAACGAGAAGGGTTACATCGTCGTGCGCACCACGTCCAAGGACAAGCCGCAGTGCTTACGCCAGGACAAGACCGTCATCACCGATCCGGGTGAGCTCTACGCCGGATGCTGGGTGCGCGCGCTCTTGACCATCGCGCCCTTCTACAAACCGAACCACGGCGTCACGATATACCTGGCCGGCGTGCAGAAGCTCGCGGACGATCAGCCGTTCTCTTCCCGCCCGAGGGCCGAGGACGAGTTCGATGCCGTCGCCATGGATGCAAGCGGCGTTGCCGCCGATGGCTCCGGGGTCGTGGCCAGCGAAGGCGCGAACCCGTGGGAGCAGGGCAATAGCGCCCTGTAACAAAATTCCCTGAGAAGGGGTGGTGGGAGCGCGCATACCAATAAATCACGCGCACCTTAAATTGAAGGAGACCCCCGTGTACGAACGACCAATGCACACTACGAACTGCCCGATCAATTGTCCTGGGCATACCGATCCCATCATCACTGATATCAAGACTCTCCGCCAGGTGTCGAAAGAGACGACACCGGAGGAGATAGCACAGCTCGAATTAAAGGCAAGGATCATCGCTGCGCTCCCGTCCGCCTGGGTCCAGGGATTCGGGCTCTCCGCCATCCAGATCGGCGTGCCGCTTCGATACGCGTACCTTACGCTGCCGGATCGCTGGCGTCATGGCGGCGGGCTTGCCGGCGTTGTCGAGCTTATCAACCCGAAGATCACCAAATTCGACAGGCCGTGTCTCTTCCAGGGCGAGGGCTGCCTATCCCTGCCTGGCCACAGGATCGACACCATCCGGTACGAACAGATCACCATGACCAACAACGGAGGCCCGGAATTCGTCGTGTGGGGCACGCCGGCGGTCATCGTTCAGCATGAGATCGCGCATATGAACGGCAAGCTCATCTTCGACTTTGCCGTCAACCCATACCCTCACCTCGGCAGAAATGACCGGTGTGGCTGCGGGTCCGGGAAAAAATACAAGAAATGCTGTCTTAAATAAAAGAGAGGAATGAGATGAAAAAGAAAAACGAGAAGTGGGAAAACGTTCCCGGATACGAGGGCCGCTATCTGATATCCGACCACGGGCGCCTCTTTTCTATCGACTTTGGCATAGTCAAACTGCAAAAAGACAGAGACGGATACCAGATATACCGTCTATCGCGTCCAGGGAGCGAGGAAACGAGAAAAATTCACCGTCTTGTTCTGAGTGCCTTTATCGGGGTGTCCAACAAACAGGTGAACCATAAGAATGGAAGAAAAGCAGATAACCGCCTCTGCAATCTGGAGTATTGCACGGATGCAGAAAACAAAGAGCACGCAGTTAGCCTCGGTTTACACGCCCACGGAGAGCGTGCTGGAGGGGCACGATTGACCGCTGCTGATATTCGATACATCCGTCGGGAATACGCAAAAGGCCATACCCTACAAAAAGATTTATCCAAACAGTTTGGCGTTCTGCGACAGTGCATCGGAAAGATAGTAAACCGACAACGGTGGGCTCACGTAGGGAGGCCACGATGAGCAAGGTTTTTTTAGACTTCGAGAGTCGTTCGGAATGTGACATATATGCTACCGGGGCGTGGGTCTATGCCGCGCACTCGTCCACAGAAATCCTCTGCCTTTGCTATGCCATCGATGATGGCCCGGTACAGGCGATGACCAGGGCTAACGCCCGAGAGCATATCGAGGTTATCAATACGCTCGTCCGGGAGGGCGCGGAATTCCACGCCCACAATGCGTTTTTTGAGCGGTGTATGTGGCTGCATAAGCTCATCGGGTATTACGGCGCCCGGCCTATCGCCATCAAGCAGTGGCGGTGTACAATGGCTAAGGCGTCGGCCCACGGGCTCCCGAGGAAATTGGAGCTGGCGGCCAAGGCGCTCGATTGCAAGCACCAAAAAGACATGATCGGCAACCGGTTAATGGTCACTCTCGCAAAGAGCAAGGGGCCCATTGACCCAGATAAACTCGCGCGGCTCGTCGAGTACTGCAAGCAAGACGTTGAAGTCGAGAGGGAGATCGATCGCAAACTCCCAGACCTCGATCCACAGGAGCAACAGGTATGGTTCATGGATCAATACATCAACGACACCGGCGTCTACGTAGATATCAACGCCGTACAAAAAGCCGCCGAAGCTGTACGGCTGGAAACGGAGAGACTTAATGCGGAGATCAACGCGCGCACCGAAGGCGCGGTCAACAAAGGCACCGAGCGGTTGGCCGTTAAAAACTGGCTCGAAGAAAAAGGGTGCGTCTTGCCGGACCTTACTAAACAAACCGTCGCAAAAGCCCTTGAGGAAAACAAAGAGCGCGCGGACCTCAGCCGGGTCCTATCCCTGCGCCAACAACTGTCCCTCACATCAAATGCCAAGTATGATGCCCTCCTTAGTGCGACCTCTCCCGATGGGCGGGTGCGTGATCTCCTCGTTTACCACGGCGCCCATACCGGACGCTGGAGCGGGAAGCTCGTGCAAATCCAAAACCTCGTCAAGCCCAAGGACCCGGACTTCTCCAACATCGAACCGATCCATGTCCTCAAAAATGGTGGGTACGACGCCTTTTCTCTCGTCTACGGAGACGAAACACTCAACACCCTTTCCGCGTGTATTAGGGGAATGTTCATTCCTTCACCTGGCTGCGATGGTTTCATTACTGACTTCGCTGCCATCGAAGCGCGTGTTGTTCTCTGGTTCGCCGATGAAAAAGAGGGAGTACAGTCGTTCGTCGATCAAGACCAGGACCCGTCGCTCCCTGACATCTATGTCAAACAAGCAAGGAAAATCAGACGGAACCCGAACCTTACGAAGAAGGACAAGAAAGACCGGCAGTTAGGTAAACAGACAATTTTGGCCTCAGGATATGGTATGGGTGAAATTAAATTCCAGGAGACGTGCGAAAAGTACAGCATAGACCTGGGACCAAAAACCCTGGCTGTTCAGAACCGGGATGGCGAGACAGTATACATTTCGCCCCTTGCCCGCACCGCCGTGCAATCATACCGGGAGACCTTCCCCAAGGTCGTATCGCTCTGGTACGCTATGGAAGAGGCAGCTAAGAGGGCCGTGCTCACTGGTAAAACGTATCAGGTGAGCAAGGTGCTCTGGTATATGGACCCGAAATACCCGACCTTCCTCCGGATGAAATTGCCGAGCGGAAGGACGATCGCGTACCAGCATCCGCGGGTTAAGGAAAACAGGTTATCAGTGATGGGTCTCGTCAATAACAAGCCCATGCCTGTGTCCATGTGGGGCGGCGCACTGGTTGAGAACGCCGTCCAGGGAGCGGCTCGGGATATCATGGTCGAGGCGATGTTCGGGGCGGTACGCACCGGATTCCGGGTACTCTTCACTGTCCATGATGAGCTATTCATGGAAGCCCCCCGGGGGACGAAGAACAACGATGATGTTTTACGGATAGTACGCACCCCGCCGACTTGGGCCGCCGGATGCCCGATCAACGCCGAGTGCGACACTGTGGAACGCTACCGGAAATAACTTATGAAAATGAAGATTTACCATTGGAAGGGAGAAGGCGAATTCTTCTTCCCCTGGATCGGTATTTCGTGGAGGCCGAAGCGACCGAACGCCTTATTCGGTGGGGCGTTTATCTGGTACTTCTGCATCTTCTTTGACAACGTGGGCTCTTACGAGCACACTCACACCGCCAAACCGGAGGATATATGTCCAGGATTCTAAGACCAAAGGGGCCGCCGGAGTGCCCGCTATGCCTCAAGCCCATGCGCGAGGTATGGTACAAAGACCGGAAATGGTACACCTGTACCGGGAGCGAGAATTGCATGATCGCTGTACCAGCCAATGACCCCGCTGTAGGGCGCTGGAGGGAGCAACTCGATCCATCAGGTGAGCCCACGAACGGGCCTGTATGCCCTGTCTGTGGCCATAAAATGAGGATGTTTTACAGCTTTAACCCCCGGTGCTCGAAAATCCAGTGTTCATACTGCCTGGAACACCGGAAACGGCTGGTCCAGGTCCTTGTTGGTCCGATATGGATGCTGCCGCCGCAATTCAGAAAGCCACTCACGGAGGGGAAATGACTCTCCCGACGATTTCTCCTGATCCAGTTGTTGCGGTTCTCCATTTATGTAGTCTCTGCGGGAACGCGTATCTTCAAGAGCTGGCACCGGACGAAGGTACATTTATTATGGATACAAGGCATTGCCGGTGCACGAAATTCGCACCGGAGATGTGCAAGGAATTGATTCTGCTATCGGATATCGTTAAAACAAAGGCTTCCATAAAAGGCGGTTGAGATAATGTCCCCCAAGCCCGAATTCATCATCCAGAAGGCCCTCGCTTCCTATATGACCCTCTTCCATCCGGACGTCTTGACCACGTGCTCAGTGGCCGGGATCTTCGTCAACATGGGGATCGTGATGAAAATGGCGGCAATGGGGTATCGCAAGGGTACGCCGGATTACTTCGTCCTACGGCCCTGTGGGGGCTTCCATGGCCTATTCTTGGAGCTCAAGGCGGAGGGAAAGAAGGCGTCTCCAGAACAGCGCGCATGGCACTCCTGGGCCAAGAAGGAAGGGTATAAGACCGCAGTATGTGACACCTATGAAAAAGCCGTCGGGGAGATTGAGGCATACCTCGCTCTTCCCCGACGGCGTATCCTACCTGAGTATTCTGATCTTTAATTCAAATTTGCGTCGTTTATCTTCGTCTGCATGACCCGCTTAACCGCACGATCGCTTATCACCCACCCGTCATAGCCAGCGGTGAGGTTTTGCCCGGCATGTACCCGGACAAGCTCCCGGTCCTGGATGACGTAGGTGGTATTACTTGCGCACCCGATTAAAACCATCAAGAAAAGAAGAAGGATCATCGTTCTTGATCGCATCGTCAATATCCTTTCCAGCCGCGGATGCTTGATCCCGCTTATAAGCAGCCTTGCGCCCGAAATACTTCCAGATACCGATAATCACGGCGAGGATGCTGCTTATGATTCCGAGTACGGTGGCTGACATTAGGCTAATTTGGGTAGTACGTTGGATTTGATCCATTCCAGCCCGCTGTCGATAGCGTTGAAGAACGCGCGCACCTTCTCAACCATCGACGTTGATACGAACGTCGGGACGAACAAGGCGATGAGATTGACGATTCCCGTGCCGAGCTCCTTCCCTGCTTTGACAATCGACTGTAAGATCCCGATGAGCGTGGCTGCGTTGAGCCGGAGCCAGGTGATGATCCACAATACAAATGCGATTACTTTGCCCATAAGCCCTCCTTTGCCGGTATGACCGGTACGCCTATTTTTCCAGCTTGGTCTCGATCCGTATGAGCCGCTGGATTACTTCCCTTTGGTTAGATTCCATGACGATCATAACTGCGTCCCGGCGATCCCGGCAAGCGGCTTCGTTTTTCTGTATCTTATCCGTCGTAGCCGTAGCGATGCCGACTGATATCCCGAGAAGCGACACCGCGATCATTGCTGCTTGAGGCCATTTCACATTCCCGTTTTCTGCTGACATGGCTGACTCCCTGACTGACTGAAACGAAACCCTTCCTGAATGGCAGCCCCGGCTGCCCCTGTATTCTTGCGGTTAATTCGCCCACACCGTCAATTCGTCCTTATCCGTACCAGCACACGGCACGAAAATTTCCCCGTCCCATGTCCCTAAAGCCTCGGCTTTCTTGGTAAACCAATGCCTCTTATACACTTCATTATTGATGATCTCCGCCTCACTATCCGTCAGGAAATACGGCGATTCCAGCACCCGTTCGCAGTCATCAGTCTGTCCATGCCAATTCTTCGTTGAGTAATGTATCCTCGCAACAACCTCGGCACCGTTGAGGCTCATATCGGATAGGGAATAGGTAATGTCCTTTCCCTCATGGATGATCGACTGAGAGTAGACAGGACACGGCAGATCGAGCCTGAGCGCACCATATCTCGTTTCATATACCGGTACTTCTACACCCTCGACTATCGCCGTGCCATTCTCGAGGGTATAGGCAGTCTGCTCGTCGGGGATAAGGTGCGTACCAACAAACGCATCACGGTAATTGATACCATCTGCGGCGAAACATAACGTCGGGATAGCCAAGAGAACAAAGAGTAGTCGTTTCATATTAATCCCCCGTCCTGTTGTTCTGCCAAAAGAGCATCGAAGCAACTTTAGACTCGTTATCCGATAGGCAGCGGTCATAAATCTGGAAGCCCTCAAGTATCATCCCCTGCCTTGCCGACGGCTGAATAGAATATGTCGACGGTAATGCGCCTACCGGCGGCACATAGTTTACAGAAAAAGCAATCGGATGAAGCGCAAATACGCCATCGGTTTCGTAGCCGTCATACAACGCCATGCGGATAGGATTGCCGGAGTTAAGACCGGGGACGACGAAAGGTGTCGTTGACCACTTGGCAAGAAGAAGATGGCGTTGGAAGCGGGTGTAGAAAGAGCAGTAGCCGGAGGCTGGTTGGGCATAGTATGCATTGTTATTGCTTATGACTTGAAACTGAATCCTATTGTTGGCATTAGAGTCATATCTTAGTTTCCAAATATCTATTAAACCAGGTGCGACGGAAAATAATTCTGAATATCCCAATCCCGACTGCTCACTCGGCAACATCTCGGGGCGGTACATGAATACCAGCGTCCCCTCGGAAGTGTCCTTAGTCCAGGTTGCGCCGGAGATGGTGCCGTTATTAGCCGCTACTGAATCGGTAAGAGTATTTCCGGTGTCTTGGAAAAGATACTGCGCCGTACAGCCGGTGACGGGGAGAGAGGCGTAGCGACCTGCGGCATAGGCGGCTGATACATCATCGGCAGAGAGAGCCTTGTTGCGGTAGATGCGGACGCATTGGATGATAGAATCGGATGTGTTACCCGCCGATGCAGCATTGCCAATAGCTAAAACCTTAGAAGAATCATTACCAAAAGCTCCGGCTCCGGCATTCGGGGAACCACTGTAAGCAGATTCCGCCCCATCAATATAAATTTTAGGAGCATTGGTTCCGTCGAACGCGGCTACTATATGATGCCAAATATTTATAGAAACCGAAGTTGATGTTGTTGCTGTGCAATCGGTGGTAGCCCTTCCAATAACGTATTTAATAGCCACATTGGAACCACTTTGGCTTCTTGTATCAAGCTGGAATCCCGTTCCGCTGGTGTACTGCGATTTATCTAAAAGCCTTCCATAGTTGCCCTCACCGTCCGAACGTATTAACGCCCAAGTTTCTACGCTATACCCCGTCGTCGTTCCGCTTACCTGATTCCCACTTGCACTATTCGCCACGGAAACATAATCATCCCCTGTAGATTCCTGCCCATCAAAACTCAAGCAATCTCCCCCCTTCACCCCAGGCCATACGTTCCGGGTGTAGAAGGATAGAGATTCGCCGTTGCGCTGGACGGCGGTTGCACCTGTAGGAATGTAGCTTGACGGGTATAATCCAGCTTCCAATTGCATACCATAAATGTAAACAGCGTCGGTATTGACGGCTATTTTCAGGTCAAAAGTAGGATTGGCGGCAGATGAGGAAGTAACCTTGACCCTTGTCCAATCTGAAGTAACCGTAAGGGCAGTATAAGCGTCTGCGGTATTAGCCCTTAAAGAAACTGCCCCCGTTCCCGTCTTGCGTTTAATAAAACATGAGGCGGTATAAACTGCCGCCCCTGTGGTATATTGCTGTGTAAATGTTCCATTATCAGCCGAAGCCGTAAGTGAATTAGCCGTTACTACCCCATCAGGAGAAGATGAACCAGCATCATCATTATCGGCGGTTATATTGGTTTTCGTCCAAACGGCTTCTTCTGGCGCGGATGATTGCAAAGCTCTATTCGTCGCTTGCCCCTCCAATAGCAATCCCGTCGCCCTCTTAACCCCCTCACCCTCACGCCAATACCCCCGAGTGATCGCCGGAGTATTCGAGGTCAATAATTCGGTCAACGCACCGCCTACGGCGCTATACGTTTGCGGATGGTCGGCATCACGGGAAACGGAGAAAGCGGAGATCGCCTCGCCTTTGGAATAATCGAGGTTCATGTCCG
>Ga0265297_10002042_pt1 | contig 43224 bp, 44 predicted proteins | sample Munlanlwell13791_FD_192502 | JGI IMG/M metagenome (GOLD analysis project Ga0265297, IMG submission 192502) | Leachate microbial communities from a municipal landfill in Southern Ontario, Canada - Leachate well 137-91 | ecosystem: Engineered > Solid waste > Landfill > Unclassified | place... | reverse complement strand
CGTAGCCTCACCACCGCTTTGAGTTAAGCTTCCACTAACATTTGTCTTAGCAACCCCCGCATCATCCTGTTTAGCACCAACAATAAACCTATCACGCAAGTCGGGAGTACCGTTATTACCGTCACACAAGTACCACCCAGTAGGCACAGTAGCAACTGTACCAGACCACATCACAATAACACCAGCAGGTACCGGACCAGCGCTTACCCAAGAACGTACATCCTTTATCATAGACGATGTAATTGAAGTAGACGCAGATGTTAAAGTTATTTGCGCCAAGGCAACTTTTGAGTTATAACTAGGTGCCACAGGAGAAGCAGCTGCTGTACCAGTTGATACCTTAACAGTACCATCTGTATCTATGTATACTAAGTCAATCCTAGAATTTGCAACCGGGGCTGTAATTGTACCAGTTACCTGATCTATAACATCAAAGTTTTCTATACCATAATTAACACGACCAGCTCGTACCCTTACAGCCATACTAGCAGGCGACGTCGGTTCGACCTTCAAGAACAAATCCATAACATCTGGGTTTGTCCTAAGGGTATAGTCAAACGAGGATTGCAACGTAGATCCTATAAATGTGCCAGCACCGACTACTATATCGGTAGAAAGCACCGAACCAGCAGCTACGTTTACAAAATCCATATAATCATCTGCTTGGCTTCCAGTATATACCCAACGCAATACTATTACAGGCGCCGCAGATGAGATAGCAACTGTAACGGCTGTACTAGTAGTAATGCGTACTTGGTAAGTACCGTCTCCAATTTCCGTTGCTAAAGTAGACAAACTTACTGATATATCACTAACTTTTGTAAGGTATCCACCACTATAAATACCAAGCTTACGAACGTCTACACCAATTTTATTAACAACTGGACTATCTACTGGATCGAAGTACTTCACTGTTACTGATTGTCCACCGATATCACTAGGCAAAGTAAACCTCCTTGTTTAATTTCTGTTATTTGTATAACTTCAACAAAATGCGCGTACCAATCCCGTTTGTTATATCAACATCAGGAAACGTGGATGCTATTTCTAATGTAGTACCATCTGATAAATACAAACCTAACTCTGATACCCCGGCTTGGACTGTAGTATTTGGAACCATAATCAGGTATTCAACCCTGTCTGTGTACTGTGTAAAGCTTGTAACGTCACCAGTCAGTACTACAGTTTGCAAATCAAACCCTGATGTATCTGGCGAAACTCCCTTATTACCAGTACCAAGCTTATACTTATTAATGCTGCTTAAGAAACCATACCCGAAGTCAAAATACATACCATCATCAAAGTTTGTTGACAACAAAGACGACGCAGAAGCATCAAAGTTGTACTGCAACGCAGACCAATCATCACCAATTACGCACGTTTTTATATCTCCAGGTACAGTCGTAGCAACACCAGTTTTATCTGTTACTGGGTTTAACGATATATAATATTCAATAACTACGTTTACTGGTCTAGTTTGTTCAAAATACGGTGAAACAGCAGTAAACGCCGTCCCGTCAAACAAATATGGATCAGACGCTGAACCTAAAACAGTATTTAATATCATTTCTATACCTATATGTGGAGACTTGTAATATGAACTGTCTAGCCCTGGAGGGTTCTCCCCGACAGCACCAGTAAACCAAGGCTCTTGTACAAAAGTAACATAATCGTTTGTGTACATATCCCAAATGTTTATATTTATACCAGATAAGTACATGGCATACTGCAACGATCTATATGTACCCTTCATCTTATACCAAGCAACTGCTTGAGTAAGTTGACGCCTCTTTTCGGATATGTCAGTTGTAATGTCGCCTTGAATCGTAAACCCAATCAAGCTAGCAAGGTAGTATATATAATCATCGCTAACGTTATATGGATCCAAGTTCTGAACCATGTCGTTTATATCGCCAATCCACGTACCTACCTGTAACCCAGCTTCAGATAAGAACTGTTGCAACGCTACTGATCCTCTGAACTTTTCTGGAACCAACAACATCAAATCAAGGAATTTAGAATATCCTGAATCCTCATCTATATCCAAGTGCATATCTATTGTTAAAGAATCATCCAAATAATGGTATGTAGTGGTACAATCCACAGTTGCAGTTGCTGTAGCAGTGTTTAACCCAGAACTATCAAAATAATAGATGTCATCAAAGTCTCTACCATCATCAAAGTATATATAAAAGGCATTGTAATGTAGTGGCGAATACCTTATATAACTTGATTGATATAATTGCTCAAACTTAGAAGCTGCAAGTGTATCTTGTTGGTAAGTTAATGCACCGCCTGAAGCAGGCAGTGTATCCTGTTTATAAATTAACTCATCTAAATAAAAACTAGCATCGTCAAAACCAGCTGATCCCTTAGTTCCTCCAGCAGGACCTCCGAACAAGACCCTTACTTTAGTAGCATCAACAGGGGCGACTGCAGTAAGGGTTTGTTGCACATAATCTGCACTCTTATCTATAATCAATTCATCTGTTTTTAGCCAAGCATCACTTACATCGTACCAAACCAGTTTAATAAAAATGTCTACATCTGGTACATCTGGATCATCTTGGCATGTCCAAATTTTGTAGGTGTAGGTTTTCCCGCCCGTTACATTAACTTCCTGATAACACTCCCCTGCAAAACCCTGCCAACAATAATAGTACATTGCCCAGGAGCCAGCATGGGGCCACCAACTCTCGGTGTATATATTCCCCGTGCTAGTCCAACCAGTAGCCGTACCGCCATTAGGAGGGTAGTTTAAACCAGTATTAGTCTCAAAACTTGTATTTGTAAGTAGTTCTACCATCTATACCCCTTAATCTATATAAAAAGTATAAAAGAATAGTTCGCTGTCTATTAGGTTTCTCTTTTCGCACATAAGCCTATAAGTGTCTACATCTTGAAGTTGAGTTTCAGACCCCCAAGTATCAGTCGATCTAGTATACTTTGCATAATAAGACTTTCCAGTAGAAGTTCTCTGGTAAAAGAGGAAGACATTACCAACCCCATCACTCCCCAATGTAATAGATCCATACACAAAATCACCAGTAGGGGCTGCGGAATTAAACACAGCTAACCCTGTTACTACTCCTCCATTATAACTCTCTACTGTTATATCATTACGTACAGTAGTCTCGTTATACGCAACCCATACATTACGGTATACATCTGTAACCATATCCCCACCAGTAAAGTTTGGTCCAGAAGACCCACCAGTAACAGCTACGTATTGTGCAGGGCTAGATCCATCAGATTCAAACTGTGTTACTTCCCCGGCGTATCCATTCCCGACGCTTTGTAAACAATACACAAAAACGCGACCACTTATAGGATCACTATCAACAGAGTACATGTAAAAATTATAATCAGCAACCCCGTACCTATTAAAGTTAACTTCTGTCCAGTCAACACCAGCATTGTCTGAATAAGATAAAAACACGGTAGGATACCCAGTCCATACCTGCGTCATGAACCAAGACATATAAATACGAGTAGGAGTCAATTTGCTATGCGATACCAGCACATTCCGAGCAACATTTACACCTATATCAATACCTAAAGCCATTGTCTTAACTTCAGACCAAACTCCTGTACCAGCGTCCCTCTTACATAATGCTATATCATTACTCGTACCATGGTTAATACAAACATACAAATTACCAGAACCATCAATGTCTAAGTTAAAGAACTTAATACCATCAGCATAACTAGTTAGGGACTCCTCTAAAGTCCAAGTTGTACCAGTATTTATTGATTTATAAATATTTAACAATCCAGTATTATCAACGTACCCAGAATAAACAGTACCATCAGTCGCCCTGACAACAGGGGGCTTTCCCCAACCACGAACATCGGCAGGGATAACTGAAGCATCAGAAGCAATTGTGTTAGCCATTAAAAACCTCCATAATTATTGTAGTCTTATACCTATTTGTACATCCATACTATCTCCGCTCATTATAGTTCGTGCAACAGGAAAAGACACATAACAAATTAGTTTACCTGAACTATCACTAGAAGTAGCCAAAAAAGCAAGACTAACTGGCCCAATATCACCCAATGCAGCAGTAAAAGTAACTAGCTTGGACTCTACCCTCCAATCCCCGCCAGTATATTCAAGAGTGGGCCACCCAGTAGTAGATCGTTCTATCAAAGTAGCCGAATACCCGCTTGTAGTAGGCTCTGTAGTTACAGAACTCAGTGTAGAAGTTGGTGTAAGCGTATCGTTACACATGCGCAAATAAAACGCAGTAGGGGAATTTTGACCAAGAAAGAAGGAATCTAGCATAAGGTTTTCTCCTTCGTCGGCCAAATCGTTGCGTTGGGTATGCTCCCACTTAATATTGCCGTCTTTATCCCTTAACGTAAACTTCCAAATACCTTCAAAAAAATTGTGCTTAGCCATACAACTCCTCCATTAGCTCAATTTTATTTTAATTGTAAGCGTCATAGTATCAGTATCCAAAATAGTCCTAGATAGTGATAAAGTTCTAAATGCTATCAATGACCCAGAATTTCCCGAAGTAGTAGACAAGAAAGCAGTAGTTACTGGCCCTATCTGACCACCAGATGCAGTAAACGTCATAGCTTTGCTTGTTAATCTATATACGCCAGAATCTATATCTTTAGTAGGAAACCCAACAGCAGATCGTTCTAGCAGAACTGCAGCGTATCCGTTTCCAGATGGCTCAGACGTTATAGATGTCAGTGTAGATGTAGACGTCAACGTTTGATTGCACAACCTAACATAAAACTCTGATGGAGTATATGCACTAACAGCCCTAAAGTACGTCTCTAAAATCTGTTCCTCACCTTGTTGTACTAAGGAGTTGTTGCCCTCGTCTTCCCATATAACTTTACCATTGCGCGTGCACTGTATAGTCCATATACTATCATAGTGTGGGTGTATTAGTTTTACATCATCCATTATACTCTCCTTACAATCATTGTTAATCTTATGACGCGTATCCAATTGAAGTGTAATCGTCCTCTATCCACCTACATATTTGTTCTTTGGTAACTACAAGGTTGCCGTCCTCATCTTGTTGGTAGCGAACATACACTGTCGATCCAGTACTTGCCGTCGGGGAAAAGGTAACCCCGACAAATCCTGTAGTATAGTTAACTAGCCCACTAATAACATAAGTACTAGATACTGGCGTAAATCCGCCAGCACCATCATCAACTGCAATCTGTGTATCGTCTATGTAAATCTCAACACTACCAGCAAGCACCGGGAGAGCTGTAACAGTCTCAGCCCAGTCATATGTTGAATTGTAACCAGAAAGTAGCTCTTTCCTTATTTTCAATGTTACATGACAATAAGAAACCCCCGGCACATTGGCAATAGCATTAATAACATCAGATTGGTAAATAGAAGTACCAAGCTTGGAAGTATCACCCAATACAAACTGTCCTTGTACGGCCGTCTCAACCAATGACTCTATATAAGACAACGATTGGCCTTTGATTACTTTAATAACAAGCGTAGGTATTATCTCTAATATATCAGCATCTACAAATGAATACCTAACAGTCATTAATGATTTTTCATACAAATACTCTGATAACGCAGCCTCAAATGTTGCATCTGGCAAGATCCAATTCTGTAACACAGCAACTATTTTAACTTGGTTATACATGTCATAATTTGGAGCAGACTCCTCATTCTCTCCCCACACATTAGAATCGGCCACACTTGGGTAGTCATTTATTGCAGCTACAAAGTCTGACTTGGTTACCAATCTATCCCCAGTAGCAAACACGTTTGGCGCACGAGATCTTATATCCTCCGCAGTATCAGCATCGTCACCACCAAGGAAATTGGATGTATTAGTTACAGTTACTACTACAACACTACTAGCTGAATCGTACACCGTAGAAAGAACGGTAGTTATCAAACCAGTCGAGTACACATTGCCATCCAACCCATCTGACTGAACATACTTTACATCTATTACATCTCCAATATCTGGTGCCTTCCCAAACACATCGTTGCCAAATACTATTGTAATAGTATCATTAAGTTCTGATCTAATCATATAATCTGTCGATGTTGTTACAGAGTCAAGAAAGGAGTCAACCTTGGTCCACAAAACATCATTGACGTACACAAAAACATTAGTATTTTCAATTTCAGTATCATCAATGGCATATTCTTGACCAGTTGCCCCAGTAGATGTATAACTCTTAGTAACAAGAACCCCTTGTATACCAGACACATCTACATATGTTTGCCCCGGCAAAATGGTGGCATCAGTACTAACTAAGAAGTTTACTCCCCCGCTAGTTGAACAAACCATAGGGTTATCAGACGTCAAGCTGTTTATAAACACAGTCTCTGATGAAGCAACTGCTATACTAAACCTCAATGTACCTGTAGATGATGTGTTCCTGCTTGGCGTATAATTCAGAAGCCTGACCAAGTTAACGAGCGACGATTTGTTTTGAGCTGTACCTATATAAGACTCCTCAGCCCTGCGCTCCACATAATACAAAACCAAAGTACCAACAGCAGCAAACAGTTCAAGCAACATAGAACCAGTAGCGCTGCGGTACATATCCTTCCAAGCAGACTGAAGTGCTAACCTGTTCTGCAATTGCAAAAGCAACGCGTCAAAGTCATATTCCACATACGAAATATCCTGTTGTGCCATTATCCTCTCCTTACTGAACTATGTCCACAGAGTGAGTAAAAACTTCTGTAAAACTTTTTATCCTAAATCTAACAGTTATGGATACAAAATTATTATCGGTATCTACCTGAGTATCTACACCTAAGACAGAAACACGATCATCCCAAGTTTCAATAGCCTCTCTCACAGACTTAGCCATTTCATCTGCCAAGTAGTCATTAATTGGTTCGAACAACATATCACGCAACGTTGATCCAAATTGAGGTAAAAACACACGCTCACCGCGCCACGTCCTAATAATATTATCTATGGACGTCTTTACGGAATCAGCATTAATTACCTTCTTTAAAGTACCTTGAGCATCACCAACAAGGTCTTGATGTAAATCGCTCCAAATCTCAGGCGATACACTTTTAGTTGCATTTGCCATTTAATTCCCTTTCAAAACTTAATTATATAATTGAGTGTTATATACGGTTGCAAGTTGTTGTGGGGCAGTCCACCACCGGTAGATCCCGTATTGGCTGTAGATGCCTGACCAGTTGCTGGGTATTGTACACAGTAAGCCGCACCACCACCAGCATATGTATATTCATGAGTGTGAGACGGAATCTCTGGTATTGTCAAAGTGTGAGTTTCTTCTCCACCACTACCACCTATCGTATCAGCAGCTGCCTCTGTAACGCGGTTGGCTGGGGTGCCTCCCATATCATCCTTACCCAATGGCACCCTACCTCTCAGATCTGGAACATTAAAAGTGCTAGACCCATCACCAGATCCAAACGTAGATCCTATAATGCTAAACAAGGCTGCATAAGTAGTCCTGCTTACAGCTTGACCATAACACAAGAGGTATCCAGACGGGGCTGTGTTTGTAGTCCATAAAAGCAAAGACCCAACGGGCGCCTCTTTACCTTGTATTACCCAAACGCTGCCATTAGAAATTAAAGTTATAGTATCCCATTTAGAAAGCAATAACCGCGAAGTTACATCTTCTATATCACCAGAAATGGTTGCAGGTGTAGCTCCAGTATCAATTTTCTTAAAAACATACACCATGCCCTCATAAGCAGACGCACTTGGCAACGTTAACGTTATAGCCCCGTCCACCAAAACCAACCCACCATCATCACCATCCAACGTATGATCTACTGCGTACGTTTTTACAGTAAAGGACATTGCATTAACTATAGATCTATGTGTAGAATTTGGATTTAACATTATATTATCATCAACATAAATCTCTGTACCTTTTGAATTCCTCAAAACTTTTCTATCAGGATAATTTGTAGTCCTAGAGTCTGGCAACCCTACTGTCTTAGTTGGAGCCTCAGCAAAATATACTGGTTGATGTACATCGCCAGCCTCAAAGAAACAAAATACGTAAGTATCCTCATCTGGTACTGCAAAAAATCCAGTACCAGTACCCGATCCATCCCATACTGGCATAGCTGGTACAGCCCAAGGAATAGTAGAAACGTCTTCAATATCTGCAAACATAGGGTATATTCTAGCTTTTATCCTGCCAAGTTGAAGAGGATCGTCGTTATCCTCCACCTTCGCCCGATACATACCAGGAAACTTAGAATCATGTTGTGTAAATACAGTTAAGCCTAGCTTATTACTCATTACACCCTCTTCTTCATCGTAGCTGGCAATAGTGTTGTACCTTGATCAGTATCAAGCCCATTACGAGTAAGCAACAACTTTGTTAGAAAATGCCCCCCAAAATTATGCACAACGCGTTCCACAAGCCAATAACCAGAGTATTGATACGAACATAAAGCATCCGCCTGCAACCCAAACGGAAAGAATACCTCTACAGTTTGTCCAGGACAAGCATTTGTTAGCCCCTGTGTAGTAATCCACAACTTTACCATACCATATAACCTATTGCCATAACTTGATTTGGCTGGTCCTTTAAAGTCTGTTGTAAAGTCGTTATTCCTACCATAGTTTACCAAGCAGTTACTACCAGATGTATCGCCGGTATCAACTAAGAAATAGTCTGTTAACGACAAGTAGTCATCAATAGACTCTTCCGCCCGTACAAACTCGGTAGTATTATAATCAAAATATGCATACGCTTGAGATTGTGCAGCAAATGCTATATAAGATTTATAGTTATTATACATCGCGTAATTAAAAATAGGATATCTATCTTCATATTTTGTATCTGAAAGCGAAAACTTATAAGATACTTGATCAGATATTAGCTCTTCAATATTCTTAAAAACAAAAGTAGACGTACCCTCACTAACTTTTATAAAGCACTTGTACGTATGCTCACCATTTGCCCCTATCAACCTATCTCTGTAGTAGGAAAGGAACTGAATATTAGACTGATAGGGTTGTATTAAGTCTTTGCTATAAGCCAACGAAGAGCTTATATCAATCTCATCTGTACCAAACTCTGTCGCAACAGCAGTAAGCGATGTGTCTACATTGCCAGAAAAGCTCCGCGAGTAGTCAGGCCCCATTAAACCCTCAATACTCATCAAACCTTGTATATCATATATTGTTGCTGGTGTAGACTGATCACTATCTGGCTCGCTTTGGTATACGTCAAATGTAATGGAATTTGGCGTTTCAGAATCTAAATCTTGTGCCCATTCAATAAATGCAGTATTCATCTTTTTATCAAATGGCAAGACGTGAGTAATTGCTCCAGTAGCATCAACTACCTTCATACGAAATTCAGGCAGAAACCTGTGCATATCCTGAACCACAGTCAGTTCTCTGAGGTTGGATATACTCAATGGCACATCTGTATCACCAAATTTTACCCGGAGGTAATAACTATTCATTTTTACCTAATAGCGTATTGTTTTGCAAAAGTGTATATATCCAACCCGTTTGGAATCTTCAATAGCGTACCAACTGTTAAATCAGTCAGCGGGCTCTGGATGCCGTTTACTAACATTATTACCCACCAATATTGCACAGTACCATAAGCCTTATAACTTATTAAGTCAGGGCGCATTATATCCTCTTCAGACACCCTGTAATATTGAACAGGATACGACAATTTAAACTTTGATAAACTATTGTACAAATAGTCATATTCTAACCCGTTACCAATATCTGCTGTTTCATAAAAAACTGTACGATCCATGTTTACTCCTTATCTTACCATCCGCCCCCACCACCGCCGCCACCGCCGCCTCCAGAACTGCCTTCAGTAAAACCAGAAGTTACAGGCGTAGTATAAGTAGGCACATCCTCCCAAGCTGGTGCTTTAAAGGCTCTACCTTGGTTATTGTTTGGACCACCAGGAACGTATTGTTTTGTTGAACTTGTACTCTCTAAAATCTGCGTAGCATTTTTGTTGCTCCCACAGTATGCACTCTCCAGCTTTTGTTTAGTTAACATTTCATAAGTTGCAAATGTAATACTAACATCTGCACCAATTGGTCCAGTATCACTCATCCTGTTTTCGTATGTTACAGATACGTCTTCTACAATTATTGATTTAAATTCTAAAAACTGTCCAATACTTATAGATGTTTCATCGCCCCTAGTTACCGTAAATTTGCCAAGTGTAAAGTTAAATGGGTTAGGACCAGGCGGAATAAGGAAAAACCCAGTACGTGATGTATTTTCCCTTGGCAACGTAAGCGATTGTAATATACGACACGGTCTTAACACCTCCTCTTCCACATCGTTTATAGCTTCAAACCGTAACTTCATGGTAATAACAATAGGGTCACTACCGCCCCAAAACCTCCTAGTAGCAAACGTACTCCTTAATGACAGCCCAATCGCCGCCGCACCAACATCTATAGCTTGAGCAAACGCACCCGAAGATTGTCCAACCCCACTCCAATGAGACCTAGCGTTTACTATAAACTTCTCTTGCAACCAAGCATTAACTGTCAAATCCTGCCCATTATTACCCCCACACAAGATATTATCAGCGTAGTATTTAGTATGCAAAGTAACTATATACCTATTGCTTACATTACCAAAAAGGTTTTCTGGTACACCACACGATATTGGTAATACTTTACTAACAGCACTAACAACATCACTAACTACGCCCGGAAAGTCCTTAGTAAAGTTAATTATAGCCATTTATACCTCATTATTCCACATCAATTGCCCCAGCATTTAAGTTAGACAACATTGGATTGCGCGTATTCCAAGCCTCACGCCCACTACTAGGGTTAGCAAGCGTATTTTTACCCTGCTCATATAAATCATTAGCAATTTTTTCAAGTACACCATAAATATTATCAAGCGATTCTTTACTCAAGTTCCCCTCTGCATCTAACTGGATTGGAACGCCCTCAACATTAAATGAGTTTTTATCAACAGACATACTAGCACTTGGTACACTAGTTACAGGTGCCTGAGGTTTGAAGACACTCGAATAAGAATCTGCATAAGAAGACATACGATTACCGCCCTCTTGGATTAGCCCGTGCTGTGCCAAACTCTCAAGCGTTGTATCCGTCCCCCTATCAGTATCAATATGAACACCCTTTGACTCAGCCCATGCCACCGAAGCTGCATCACGGGGGCTCAAACCTTGACGTTGAAGCTCCATCTGGCGCTTCATTCGTGGGTTTAACTTAGCAGCTTGTCGCGGAGTATCTGACGAGTAATATTTCCATCCAAGAGCCATAGCCCATACTGCTGGGGAAAGCTTGCCCCAACCAGTAACTTCCCCCTTGCCAGCATCTGCAATCGGCTTACCTAAGTCAAATTTCTTATCAAGCCACCTACCTAACTTCCAAGCAAAGATTGCAATTGCAACACCCAAAAGGAGCGGCCACCCCCTAGTAAACAAAGACAAAATTCCTGCACCTATTACCTTTATTATGCCCCATATACCATCCCATATAGTTTCAAACAGACCTTTACCGCCTTTCGTACCCTTGTCTTTGTTTTTAGATATACCACTGATCGACTCTATTAATTCCTTAGTCCACTTTGCTCTATAAGCCTGTATACTAAAAAAAGCAAATAACCCAGCTCCAATCTCTTTTGCTAGCCAACCAGATCTTACCATCCCCCCTACACCAGACCTAGCATATGCGTCACCGCCACCAAGAGCTCTACGCCCGGCTGGATCAGCCATGTACCCACTACCAACGTTCGTAGGAACATCTGCTTTGCCTAAACCAAACAACCCTCTATGCATCTTAGCAAAACCTTCAGGGTTTTGTGCATTTACTGGCGCAATGGCACCAATTATAGCTTGTCTCTCTAGAGAAAGTTTTCTCTCGCGGTAACGTTTGTATATACCGCTAACAGAACTTATTGCAGTTTCTGCCAAAGGCGCAGCAAACCCCAAAGACCCACCCAGAATTGCTTTACCAGCACCACTAACAAACTCATATGTTTCTGGTGAAAATTGTTTCCACCTTTGTATAATAGACGGTCTCTCTGTTTCAATTTTCTTAAGCCTACCATGCATAACCCGTTGAGAATGATGCAATGCAACTGGACTTAATCGCTTTGCAACAAAGATCTTCTCTAAATTATCATTAAGCGTCGGATCTATCTTGGACTGATCTATGTAGAACTGTATATCACGCTCAACTGCGTCCATTAGTTTATAAGTGTTGGCAATATCTGACTTTGATACTTCACCAGTAGGCGAAAGCATCTTTTCTATACCAGATATAACCTGCCTAACTCGACGAACTTCATCGCCAGTACTATATTTTATTGCAGCCTTGCTACCTATATAGTATCCAGGCAAAGCCTTATAGAACCCAACAAAATCAGTCTCATACTTCTTTTGAAAGGCTCGCATTAAGCGAATGTGTTCTTCTGAAAAGCGTACTACGCCCATATTACTTATCCTCAGTTACTCCCTTGCGTGCATTAATCTCGTCTTGTTTCTGTTTGCAAAGCCTGCGATGCAACCATTGGTTATCTTTAATATCGTTATTATCATAATCACATACCGACATATGCAAATAGTACATTAAATCAAATTGTATCTCCAATATGTTGTTTAAGTTGTTTCCCGAATGGAAGAAGCATTTCAAATCGAAAGGGTACTGGCATTACGCCTGTCCCTCCACATTTTGGACATTCGTACGGCGTTTCTGCCTTAATACCGTGAACAAACTTTTCATGGAAAGCTCTGATTATACTAATATCCTTACTTTCCATAGCCTCCAAATAAGATACATTATCCCAAACGCTCTTGTCATTAACAATACTTAAGGCATACCTATATAACCATACATTCTGTCCTAACTTATCCAATTCATCTACCTTTAGCATATCCTCAACACGCAACAACTTTAGTTTTACAAGACCACCGGACACAGGCAACTTTACTTCATAAGGCTCTACGTAATTTTCTGGTAAAAACGTTGTCTCTAACGACGATAAATCAACTGTATAATCCGACTTCTGCCAGCAATGCTCGCACTCGTAGGTTACAACAAACTCCTTGCTATAAGAGTTTATCGCCTCCCAAAACATAAGGTACTGCCTATCACCCGTAGTAAGCTTACTTGGGTCTATGCCCTTAAGTACTCCTTTAAGTATAGTATAAAACTTCTTTTCAAAGTTGGTATCGCTTATCTCAGCAATCAACTTTTCATCTTTACCCTTAAACGTTCTTATTTGAATTTGATCACTAGCGTTGCCTTTATCAATGCCAGCATAAACCAAGCACCTAGAAGGTAAATTGACTGGGTAATACGTAGCGTTATCTGACATGTTATTCTCCTTTGTTTTTATGGGAGTTTACTTCACTTTAAAAAATCTCGTACTCTATCCTATCTACTTGAAAATCGATGTCTATTTTAGTAACATCATTTGTTGCATACGACAGGTCGTACGATGGGAAAGTAACAGGAAAAGCACCTATTAACCTATACTCCCCCATCGCTATACCTGATTGATCCACAAATCGTATCTTTATCGTCTTTTGGTACTTTGATTTTACTTGATACAACCCAGTCGGTGTAATTATTAAGTCCTTCCAAGCTTTAAAATAAGCTGCCACAGCGTCTGGCATTGTTTTTAAAAAAGTAATAGTTACTTTTTCTACTGTAAACAACCCAGCAAAGTGGGCTTGGTACGGGCCAAACCTCATCCTTATAGCATCGCTACCAATAGAATAATCACCAAACTTCACCGCCTGTACTAACTGACTAAGTCCAAACCCAACCAACCCACCATAAGATATACCAATGTCAGGCAGTATAACATCAAAAAGATAACTGCGCTGAAACCTAGCATATCCCAACAATACTGATGATGGTTGCGTTATCCCGACTGACATTCCGCCTCCTGTTATCCTGTTATATACTCAAAACTATCAAACCTAAAAACAACGGTGTAAGTTACAACGGCGTCCGTATTATAAGCTAAGTCAACTGGATTGATGGTTTGCACCCAAGCACCCTTTAACTTAAACTTCATATATGTATCGCCAGCAGTTGTAATCAAAGTTGCATATACATCGGTTTTATATAACGGATCACCCACCCCTAACCCAGTTACATCGTGTACAATGTTCTGACACCATGCATACAAAGCATCGTATGTCAAATGATCCTCGCCTTCAAGGAACGTACACTGCCAAGTATGATCCAAAGCCTTTTTACCAGCCAACTCTATACCTGGCGTCTGCTTATAATCAACATGTATCGGGTTAGCAGACACTTGAGGAATCTGCGTAGATTGCGCCCTGATTTGGAACGTAGTAGAATCCCCGCCCCCGATTGGCACGGGAATTAACACATCCCAAAGGTACACCCTGGCTGGGTTGGTCAAGTTTGCCTTTAAACTGTCTATCCCCATATTTGCCATTTGCTATCTCCTTTTATTTTATAGGTTAACGCCGCGTGCCACAAGCTCCGTAAAGGATGCTGCCGTTGGCGTAATGATTACCTGCAACTGTATAAACTCTGCTACCCTTACTGGCTTTACAAACACGTCTACGTGCATTTCGTTTCTATCGATAGTAGCAGGCGTATTGTTAGTTTCATCGCAAACAATCGAGTACCCCTTAGTATCTGTAGTTGAAGTCTCAAATGCACCGCCAGCAGACAACTGATCTAAGTACTGCTCAAGTGCGCCCACTATTCTGAAGCGCGTTGCTTCGTTGTTCAACTCGAATACGAAGTACTGCAACGTAGCTGATATTGATTTCTCTAAGGTAATCAATAATCTTCTAACGTTTATCCTGTTCAATGCAGAGTCCGTAGTCTGTTCTGTCTTCTGACCCCAAATAACATTGCCTGCCCCTCTAAACGTCTGCAACGGGTTAACACCAGCAGTATATAATGTATCCCTATTGCCCTGCGTATAAACTGGAGTAACACTTAAAACGTTCATTAGCCCCCTATTCATACCGGCAGGAGCACTCCAGACATTAGCAACGTAGTCATTGTACGCCATCTGAGAAGCAACATATCCAGACGGAGGAACCGTTACTATTACACCATTGTACTGATCGTATATCTTCACCCAAGGTGAGTACAACGCACAATAGCTTGAGTTGTAATTTTGAGTAGTCGTTCTCCAAGTTGTCGTTGACGTAACATCCGATGTCTCCGCAAGCGGAACATCAAATAACGCTATACAATCCTTCCTATCCTCTGCAATGGTCTTCATAGCAGCCTGTACAGTTAATCCATGCCCAGCACCAATAAGGATCCTAACATCTACATCATCTGGGTTTGCAAACTCGTCCCATCCCGTTGCAATCTGACTCTCTGTGGCGTCAGTACCGTCTGCTCCAGTTGCCATAGCAAGGGTAGTAGCCTGCGCTTTCGGCAATATAGTATAAGCATACAAATCACCACTGTCCGCTACCGATATGTAATCACTATACCCGTTAATTACATCCTCCAGATATAACTGATTACCAAACCCATCTACCCTGTGCTCTCTTGATACGTTCCAAGACTCTACCTTTTGATACGTACCATTAGAGTCAAGGTAGTAAACCTCAATAGTAAACGTATAAGCAGTCTCACTTATGTTTGTAATGCGTACACCGATGTTATTATTCCAAGCCCCCTGATTAGCACCATAAACATAAAACAGGTTATCTTCACCAGTTATTTGTACAAACTCATTGGTTGTTGCACCCGATGCAATGGCTGCATTGGCTTGTGCACTAACCGATGTCTTTATCTTTACACCGCCGTAATAAGCATCAGTATTAACAACCCTCAAACAATACAGCTGGTTACCATTCTCCAAGAACGCCAATGCTGAATAGTGAAAGTAGTTATCTGTTGCTGGCTCGCCGTATTCATTAATAAACTCTTGCGTATTGGTTACAAGCTTAACCTGCGAAGCGTCACCTTTCGCAGAAGCGCCTACAATAGCACCAATAGTTGTAGACAAGCTAGATACTAAAGTACTTAAATCCAGTTCCTTTGTATACACTCCAGGTGAGACATACATGCCCATTTACCTTCCTCCTTTTAGTTAACGACCAAATATACCTAGTTTACGCCTAGCCTGGTTTATCTTTTTCTTTAAGTCAGGCCTCAAGTCAATATCAACAATTAGTTCCTCTGTCACTTCCTTGCCATATATCGACCAAAACTTCCGATAATAGCGTATCTTATTTATTTCTACCTCCTCCACAGTCCACTTACCATACGATGCGTTCCTTGTCTGATCATCAATGTAGTCTAGAAACTGATCCTCCGTCATAGATCTGACAATCCTGTTTTCTGGGTTCTTGTGCGTTATCTTTATCTTGCCCCACAGGGAAATGCGCAACAGCCACGCCTCCAGCGTACCATCAAACAACCCCGGACGGGCATCGGGCGTGGACAGGATATTCATTGTTTCCTCGTATTCCCCAGGCGACATCGGACCGTCAAATTTGTACCTTTGTTGCATCCTCTTATAGGTAGAGGTATCGTAAATGCCCTCATTCAAGGCTACATCTTGATTTGACTTTACAAACGAAAAGAAGTCACGAAAGCTCATGTTCACCCCTAAGTATCACTAGTTATCACCCATTCATTCAACAATGTATCTGTATAGTCTGGACCAGCACCCTGCCTCAAGTATACGTCCAATATGATCGAAAGTACCGTTTTATCAAACGAGAAGTCCGTCAATACCCAACCTTCCATCCTTAACGGAAACCTGCTTACATAGTACAGCCCCTTTGCATACATATTAGGTATATCCGTTTCATCTATAACTGGTCCGAATTTAAGGTATAATTCCATAGGGTATGTATCATTATAACTTAATATAATATTCGGATGATCGTGTTGCCACAACATATACGACTCTATAACCTGCGTCATTTTATCTAAATCCCTACTCCATACCCAAAAATCGTAGTCAACAATTGTAGGCACTGCTTTAGCAGTCGCTATGTTTGCCTTTGTACTGCTATCTTCAAAGTTGAGCTTCAATCCCTTGCGCGCAATTGCAGTGTTCTGCCTGTTCCAATCGTATTGAATGCCAGTACGCCACACATTGATAAATTCAACTGTAGCTTCGCCACGCTTCTCAGCAATCTTACGTTGTGCTATCTCCTTTGGGAAGAACACCGCATCAGTATTGCTACTAGTTAAACCAAGATAAGTTGCAAACCTAGTATACACCGCTAACTTAACAGCGTCATCTACAATATGAACAAAAGAACTCATTAATATCCTCTATTTCTTATATCAACAAGCTGTGTAATAAAACAACGCCACAATGCTCGCTTAAACGTAACTGATGGTCTACTAATGTGCGTCTTAATCCACCTCTCAGCAAAGTTTTCTGGTTCTATACTCAAGACGCAGGAGTACGCTAAGTAATCGTCAAGCATTTTGTTGGAAACCAAACAAATGGTAACTAATTCATATGCCGAAGCCTGACTAAACCCTTTTTTGTTTGCCATTAGTCTATTAATACCTGCCTTTTTTCATCTATCGGCTTGATTTCACCTAGATCGTATTCTACGTTTACAAACTCTCTTATAGACTCAAGGTTACATACTTCAACATCATCAAGTTCTTGGTTCGGATTTAAATGTACAGTTACATGCTGGTTTATTTGTACTGATACATCTGACTCTGATATGTTCCTTATTTTCCTAACCCTCATGTCTCCCTCTTTCTTAGCGGCGCTAGACGAAAGCACCTGTAAATTTCACTGTCATAAGTATTGCGCATTAACACTTCAACTATCTCGAAGTTGTCTGTATCAAAGTTGTCTGGTATGTATCTAGTTTCCACTGTAATATAACTTTGCAACGTAATTGCTGGCTCATTCTTAAACCAAGCTATTATAGGCAGTTCATCTTCGGAGAATATACCAAGCTTCCTAAGCTTCTTTACATCTTTAACAGCCCACTCTATCCATACAGGTACTTGATTATACCTCTTAAACGTCATATCATCTGGAGCAGTATAAGCATCATCTGGTTCAAGAGTCGTTAAGTTAGTCGGTATATACAAAGTACACGTAATACCATACAAGTTTATTGCCAAATCATTAAACTTGCGGAAAGTGTCAATTGTATCCTTCGGCAATAGTCCGCTCATTTTTGTAGTTGTTGCTCCGTTTGTATTATTCTTTTAATTTGACCTGCTTCTGACCACCTTCTATCTATAACATTTAATAACGCACTAGCAACAACAATTGCTATGCCAACTACCCCGACAAAGAACTTAGTATCGTGTATATCCTTTGCAATACTGCAATTTTCAATTTCAGCTTTGACCTTTATTGCTATGTCCTCCTTTATACCATTTGATAATTTTGATAGTATCTTTTCGTTATCTGATGTAATCTTTGTTAAACTGGATACAATAGTACTTAGCGATGTAGCTATTACTACCATTTGTTCCGTTTGTTTTCTCGTAGTCTCTATCACAGCATTCAATTCTTCTCGCGTTAATTCGTCGCTCATCAGGGTTGACACTCCTTATCTGGACATGGAAAGGACGGGTCATATGGAACGCAAATAGCAACCATTTTAGTATTCGCCTCTAATGGCTTAGACGAATGTATAACATTAGACGGTATAAACACACATTCACCCTCTCTGACTATCCTAATACCGCTTACGCCGCCTTCCCCGAAAGATTCAACAAAGCTGCCTTTCAAACAAATTAAATACTCTACAACGTTGTAATGAACATGCTCTGGAAATAGACCAGCCACATCCTCACAAGATGCAAAAACAACAGAACAATCTTTTTTATTGTATAAAGATTCCAAAGACCAAATCTTTGATAAATCCTCGTTGCCTTCACTAAGTATTTCCTGCATATTGTTTCCTACTCTTATTTGCTTCTTCTTAAGCAAAGCATCTATGGTTACTTGATGACCTTTTATTGCTATTAGATTCTCCTGCACTGTTTTACCCATATCCTAGCCCGTATAGGGTCCTCCTTTGTTATACTGCACTACATTAAGCTTTTCTTTTAAAAAATGTATGATCTCCTATCCTAGTTGTCTGCTTAACATTCTGAAACCATTTATAATTCCTAAACCTTGCAACGTCTGAATCATTGCCCCATATTATTGCCCCATTAGTAACATCATTATACTTAGAGTCTGACCAAGCTCTACGAGCCGCATCAAACACCTCATGAGGTTCAGACTTGACGTGCGAAGCGTTTTTCCCATATACATCGTAGAGCACATTGTTTTTATAGTACTCGTCATGTATTCTATTGCGTATAGCACAAGCAACAGCCAACATGCCATCGTAGCCTTGATTACTAGCTTCGCCTACTATAGCATTGACTATTTCTGCATCAGTATAATGTCGCATAGTCATTTGCTGATGCCTTGCATGCGTATGAGGTTTTTGGGCAGACACCATTATTGGACTAAGCAACAATGTGCCAGCCAAAGCTGTAGCAATGGCGCTGCCCTTAAGATCCTCATTTACCTGCTCTTCTGTAATTAAACAGTCTATTAGCTTGTACATTATTTCTTCGCTGTTTTAAGCTGTCCTAATGCGTTGTCAACCTTCTGTTTAGCTGCACCAACAACCTTTATTTTCTTCGCTTCAGCAATAAAGGATTCCTGCTTTGCAGTCCTTGTCTGCTGTGACTCTAAAAACTCAACAACAAACAACTTTTCTGCAATTTCGGTAGCCTGAACGTCAGTAATGCTCTCCATCGGAGCTTCGCTAGCCCCTCCGTTAACCAACGGCTCTGCACTCTGATCTGGCTTTGCTTCAATTTCTTCACCAGAACCTTCTGCAGGTACAACATCGTCATTGTCGGTTACTTGGCGCTGGTTGTATTCGGTAGTAACATCTTGGAGCGCAATATTGCTATCTAACATTATATTAACTACATCGGCTATCAATTCAGCTTTACCTTCATTTAACAAGGCTTCTGATACTTCAATTGACGGATACTCAGCCTTTACCTTCCGCCTAACTGCATTTTTCACTGCAGCCAATGACCCAGCATACCAAGAAGGTACAGAGCTGTATTGATTAACCCTAGCTAAAGCATTCCTAGCTTGATCAGCATCATTAATCGGAAAATGATCCTTCTTGTCCTTTACCTTCGGCGAGTCGCTCTGGAATACAACTTTACCGCGATGCTCAGCTTTGGTTTCGTCTACTTCCACGTCTTCTACATAAGACTCATCACAGACCTTCTCGTCTGTCTTGGCTTCATTCTCTGCCTTAACATCAGACAATTTGCCAGTATCTTTCTCCGCCTTAACCCCCGGCACAGTGTCTGTAACCTTACCGTCAGTAGGTTCTGTAGTCTTGGCTTCGGCGGTAAGTTTTGATGTATCTTTCTCAGCCTTGACATCTGGCACTGTATCTGTAACTTTCTCAGCTTTAGGCTCAGTAGTCTTCTCTTCCGCTACCTTGTCCTCATTCGTCAGCTTGTCGGTATTCTTTTCAGCTTTAACTTCTGGAACTGTATCAGACACTTTCTCAGCCTTAGGTTCAGTGGTAGCAGTTTCCTTGATGTAGATAGTAAACGCACCCTGCTGGTTCTTTTCATACCTACTACCAGGGAACTTACCCATTATTTCTTTCGCAGCTGCCTCATCAGAAACTGTTGTAAAGGGTCTTTCACCCTCAGCCAACATTTGTATTTCTTTTTCTGGGTCTTTAACCGCAGAAGGATCGTCAGGCAACTTGCCCTCATCTGTCTTCTGCGCCATACCGGCAGCAGCTTTAACATCAGTCTTCGCCGCTATGTCAGGAGTAGCCGCATGCATGTCCTGTTCGATCTTTGTAGTTACCGGCTCCTCTTTTACAGCAGCTGGCTTTGCTGTCTCTACTGCGCCCTTTTCCTCTTTCTTTTCTCCCTCAGCCAAGGCTTGGATGTCTTTCTCTGGATCCTTAACTGCGGAAGGATCGTCAGGCAACTTACCCTCCACCGCTACTGGCGCACCCTCTACCAATTCCAATGTCCTTAAGTCAGCCCAATGTCCATCCTTACCAGTTTCAAGGTCAGATATAAAAGCTGTACTACCTTCAGCGTCAACTTCCTCTACCTTCCACGTTCTGCCATCCCCTTCAATTACATTCACCTTATCACCAACTGTGCATTCCATGATGCATGAATAAGCCGTTTTGTTTGCTTCCAAAAGCTGATCAGAAGAAACCCCGTCTTTTAGAATCTTAAAAAGCTCATTCACAACCCTATTGTCTGCCATGCCACTTCCTCCTGTCTGTTAATTAATGAGTCACTCCAAACTCGTTGTTTAATTACCTAAAGTGAACCGTACGGCTTGACACTAAGTAAGTGCCAACTGCATAATCTTTAGCAGCCGACGCCGATATAGCATAACCCGTCGTATTGTTACTACTGCAACTATTAAGCGTAGGACACGACGGCAAAGTACCCGAATTACTCCAAGTTAAAGTACTATCCATTGCACTTCCGTTCGAAGTACTATCGCAAGTAATGTAATAAGACGGTGCAACTGGCACCTGCCAAACAACCTGATACGGCCAGTACCAAGGCGAATATGGATGCACCACTTCGCGCTCTTTAATGATAATAACCACAGAAGTAGCTTTAGCCTCTGGGTCTATCAATTGGCGCTCCGCTATCCTATCTAACTTGCCCGCCTTTAAGTCATCCAAGTCCATTTCCAAAACCTTTTCCTTCTCGCGCAGACCGCGTATCTGCTGCTTTATGCCATCCAACTTTTCCAACGTCTTCAATACAATTTCCTTTACCGTTGCTACTTGCTTATCTTTGAGCTCTTTGTTGGCCTGCTCATAGCCTTCTTTAACTATTCCCTTTTCCATCGTCTCTTTCTCCTTGTTTATGAGTCTGGAGTGACTCAGAATCTGTATTCAACAAATTGCCAATTTTGTTTATATCGCTTGGATCAAGCTGTTCATCTTCACCCAATACATCTTTAATCTGCGTCATAAGGTTCAAGTATCCATACCTATCAAGAAACTTAAACAAAACATTCTTCTCGCGCCATTCATCCGCAATTTTTGGATCACCCAAAGCCTGCCCGATTGACTCTGGACTAGAAGCCAACCTACGCGCCTTTACCCACCCCTCTCTATCATCAAGTAAATCTTCCAACTGCTGGTTTATTTCCCCTAGCTTATCCTCTAACATTTGTTTAATCTTAGTACGATACTCGCTTGGTAAGCCATCGTACGCTTTCTTAAGTACTGAGTAATCCACAACATCGCGCCTTAAATCTCCAATCTTTACATCCGCCTCCTGAGAAATTTTCTCTACCTCATCAAGGATGTCAGCAAATGTTGTATACGGGTTAAAGTCAAGCTTATATACCTTTGGTCCTTTAAGCCATTCATCTTTAAGTACATCGTACAAGGAATCACCAACGTACTCTTGAGCTGGGATTGTTTGTATGTATACCTGCAACGGATGCCCAGCAATATCTAAAACGTTCTCCTTGTACCACTCCTTCATAGCCTCAATTTTTGCATCTGCGTCTGCACCTTTTAAAAGTTTGCTCTCTTGCGGTACAATATGAATATCCAAATCAGAATCATCGCTGTATAAGTTTGTTGCCAAGCTACCTATCAAATGTATCTCACAAGCCAAATCTAACATATTAACTGTAGGACAATGAGCCAAATGCACCAATATACTATTCTTAACATCTGGTTTAAGGATGTACTGCCCATCTACAAAGTCCCAAACCTCTTCTGGCAAATCCGATTTAGGAAAATCTATAGCGGATTCATTGATACTTTCACTAAGCTTACTTAACTTCTGTTGCAAGTACGCAAAGGTTCTAGGCGCTCGCTTAGGCAACTCAGCTAGTCCAGTACCAAGACCAGCCTTTGGTATTACTACTGTTTTGCCTTGCGGTATTTTAGCAAAAGCATCATCTATGTGTTGTACGTTAACATCATATTCAGCATCGGACATGTAAGCATCTTCCGTGTGTGCAGGCTTCTTCTTTGTAGGTATGCCTACAACATTGGGCTCACCGCGCATTTCCTTCGCCTGACCTCCAAATCCTGTATGTTGTAGGTTATCGCCAAACAAAAACACTTTATCAGGGTTTGCGCGCACAACCTGTCTCGTTATAAAGTCTGCATACTCAACGTTTCTAGACTCAGGCAGTTCAGCCTTCTGCCTTGCTTGCTTTACCCTGTTTTGAATATAAATCTGCAATGCCCACTTCCTAGTAATATTATATGCCATACGTACATCACCAACACGGCTTAAAACTTCCTTATAATAGGAGGTAATAGTACTTACACGCCTATGCGCAGTTTCTGGGGGCAACATCGGCTCGTAAGCAAATTCCTGTAACAACGGCTCTAAACCTATACCACGATCAGAGTACTCCGCCTCAATAATAAGCTTACTAGTTTTAATTGATACTTGATCTATCAACTGTCTCATGTATTTATTTCGCCTTCAGTATTATCAATTATATCCTTTATCCCACGAAATACACCTACATCAAACATTCCGTTGGTTGGAAATACTATACTACGAGATACCTTAACAGTAGACAATGCCTCTATTTCATCCAATACCTCAGCCGACTCTATATATAAAGATTGGGTTGGCAACAATGCCGGACTAATGGTAAGGGTAAGTACCATATTTATACCATTATATATGGTAGACACGCGCTCCCCAGCCAAATAGTCATATTCTGTAAACGGCTCAAACTGCCCTACAGATCTATTAGACTTAAGCGCTTTAATCATCATTTGCAGGTTTCCAATGTCATCTTCGTATATATTCTGTATTCTCTTTACAAGAGCCTTGACGTCGGCATCGAAGTTATGTAATTGTATAGCAACCTTACTCTCCATAGGGACAAACTGCGAATTTTTAAAGGAAAGTACAAAGAAGTTAAGAAGAGATACCGTCTGAACCACCTCCCTTACCTCCCTAAGGTCTTTAGCAAGCACTTGGGTAAGATCCCCATATAGTTTATGTATAGTCTCTGCCTTGGCTTCATTTATCATTTCAGTTAAATCAACATGGCACTTCCCAGCCACCTTTAATACCTTCTCGTTAAACTCAGCATAGGCAAACGCTGGTACAACTATATTCATCTGGTTTTCAAAAGACACATTATACTGGTGATCGGCTGTCTCCAACACCTCTATCTTCCACTTTTTCTTAACGGTAGACAAGGATCGTAGCATATTCTTAGTAGACGTAAACTGACCAGGAAGATACGCCACACTCGGGTTACCAGAAGTAGTCATTGGTCCAACCATTCCACCAGTTGTTTCAGAAATTATACCATCAGTCAACCTATACATATATTTTACCCTTTACCTTGCATACTTTACGTACATCCTGCTCAGTAAATCTAACCTTATTATTACTACAACAAAAGCTACCACCTACACTAGTAGGAGCACCCTCTAAACTTGTAAGGCTATTATTAATACAATAAAAGCTACCACCTACACTAGTAGGAGCACCATCTAAACTTGTAAGCTTATTATTACTACAATCAAAGCTACCACCCACACTAGTAGGAGCACCACTTAAACTTGTAAGGCTATTATGATCACAATAAAAGCTACCACCTACACTAGTAGGAGCACCCTCTAAACTTGTAAGGCTATTATTAATACAATAAAAGCTACCACCTACACTAGTAGGAGCACCCTCTAAACTTGTAAGGCTATTATGATCACAATAAAAGTTACCACCTACACTAGTAGGAGCACCATCTAAACTTGTAAGCTTATTATTACTACAATCAAAGCTACCACCCACACTAGTAGGAGCACCATCTAAACTTGTAAGCTTATTATTACTACAATCAAAGCTACCACCCACACTAGTAGGAGCACCCTCTAAACTTGTAAGGCTATTATTAATACAATAAAAGCTACCACCTACACTAGTAGGAGCACCCTCTAAACTTGTAAGGCTATTATGATCACAATAAAAGTTACCACCTACACTAGTAGGAGCACCATCTAAACTTGTAAGGCTATTATTAATACAATAAAAGTTACCACCTACATGCTTAAACTTTACAGGTAAACCTGTAAGACCTAAATAACCTAAATACACACCGCCATCACAACTATACGTACCATCAGAATTCTTAGTACATCTACTAAGTATCTCCTGCATCCGTATATCTATACGATCAACTTTACGTTGTTCTACATCTGCATTGCTAGCTGGCTTAAAAATATCAGTTGCCTCTCTAACTATTGACTCCTTTGGAGCTTCTCCCTCTGGTGTTTTTGGCTCCTGCAACGTCTTTGGTTCTTTGGCGGGTGCAACGGGCTTCTGTAATGTTTGATCCTTCCTACCCAACTCTGTAGTAGCCTTCTTTGTGGCTGCCACGCGCTTCAGCGCTAGCCCAACAACATTTTCAATATCTTTACTGTAAAAATCCCTCAGGTGCTTGGCAAACGTTGTTGTATACATGGGCAAATTCATGAAGACCAAGTGTGCATGTTTACAATTAACACCATACTGCTTGGGGTTCCTAATGTTGGGGGCTCTAAATTCCTTATCACCAAACTGTGCATCTTTCCTAGTTTTAATATGTTCTGGACCCCAGTATGTGTCTGCTAGGCAGCTACAGTCAGCCTCAATATCTACATTGTTAAGTATTTCCGCAGCCAATAAACGCAAATCTACATTATCACCAGCCTTGTTCCACAACCTTCTGTTTAAAGCAAACTTCCTAATCATCTCATCTATATTCCTAAACCTAATTACAACAGAGTACTTCAACCCAGGTGTAGTTCCAGATGCAACCTCAAACGTCCAAGTTTCCGGTTGTACGTTCACCAACTCTGTACCGCCATTGGCGGCGACTTTAGATACACGTTGCGGAAATTGAGGAAACAAACTAGTAACAGACTTCTGCTTCCTCATAAAGTTGCTGTATTTATATTCTAATATTTGATCAACCAACTTATGCATGTTCATCCTCAGAACCTACGGCAGAAGGCTATCCATCTACCTTCAATTGCAAGTTTATCTTCCAAAGACTTCTTTTCGTCCGCACCCTCATCAAACAAAGCCTGACCATCATTTTGTATGTTAATGGCACCAGACTTACGCAATGCGTTACCTTCAGTCAGCTTAACTAATGCCTTAGTATAATTTAGTACCCAATCTAGTATAAACTCACTCTTTATATCTTCATAATAAGAATAAGTAACAGTACAGTTAATACCAGTACTATCACCAACCCACCCCGTAACTGTCCATACGCCAGTCGCATAGCTAATAGTACCACTATAACCAGATATATTAGATGTTAAGTTACCAACACCGTCATCAGTATAGGTATGGGTGCCGTTGGTTATTATAACAGTCTCCTCTTCAACTGGCACATACTTTAACGTTCCAGTTGTACCAGTAAACGGCAATTGCATTGATCCGTTAATTAACCTCTTTGTACCTACAATGGCAAACTTAGTAGCCTGATACGGCGCATTGTTATAATATAACCACCCACCAACCATTGGATCATCAGACTTCTGGAATTTCCAATTAAAATCTGTACCTATATAATACCTATAGTTCCTAAACGCCTCTGACAACATAACCAAATCAGAAGTTAAATTATCTATAATAGTAATACCTAACAAAGTCCACAACGGGTAATTCTGCAATATCCAATCGGGCGACATAGACGGATACACCCTTACCACGTTCTTATATGCTGGCGATACTTGAAGGCGCGCACCAGACGCCTGCACCGTTTCAGTTGAAGTAGACGGAGCATCATACATTTCCACTATCGGAAACGCCGAATGTGTATTCCAATAGCGCCTTGCATTCTGTATTTTTTGTATAATAACTTCATCACCAGTAGCCAATTCAACTGGCAAGAACTCGCTTTTAATCCAATCTACTATCTCTCTGTCAAGCATATTATACCCTTTACGTTACAAACCTTATATTCAGGATGCACTTCAAACCACTCGTTCAATATTTTACTGTTCTTTCTACCATTACATTGTTCCTTGCTTTTATTGCCATGAGCAACGCCTAAGTTAGCACGCTCATTAATATTACTGCCTTTGTATTCACTTATACGAGTAACGGGGTGGAAATGCTCCAAACTATCTTGCCCAAACTTTACAGGTTTAAAGCATAGCTCGCAAGTAAGAGTACCGTACTTCTTAATATTCTCTTCGTAAACCTGCTGAACTGTCGCCAAAGTAAGCCCGCGCAACAATATGCCCCCACGCTCTCTTTGCAGTTTTTTAATCATTCTACCTTTAGGAGTTCTAATATACTTTTTAGCACGCAAATTCTCATATTCTTTATTATCAACATGCCACTTACACCTACGATTTTTAATCACTGCCTTGTTCTCTTGATAATAAATCTTCTTACAACTAGATATTCTCTTCTTGTACCTCGGCAACCGTCTACGTTCACTTTCTTGTTTTAACTTGCGTTTTATTAGGTCTGCATACCTAATTTTATATTGTTCTTTTCTTTATTAGATAACAATCCTGACACATATGAGACAAATATTTAAATCCTATATGAAACTCTGAAACTAGTTTAACTTTACCGCATTTATTACAAACTCTCGTTTCCATTGTCTCTCCTGGGGAGAGGCGGTTGTCCGCCTCTCCCCAATTTACGTCCTTCAACTACTTACACTTGCCAATTGTCATTGCCACACGTTAGACTATGGTTATAGTACCATGCGTGTACATCGAGTCTGTTACTTGTAGACCTACGCTTGTAGGCGGGCGACTCTTTCGACTCGCCTCTTCCCGTCACCGAGAAGTCCAGACTATATCTTAATCGAATTAAATCGATTTCCGTCGTAGCATTCACAATCGCTTGTGAACACGTAGTCGTTACACCGTCCCCTTTCGAAGAGTGGCTCGGTATTGTCTTCTGCAAGACGTCCACCGAATTAAACGGATTTAAAGCCGGCAATACACTACACAATGGTTACACCACCGTGGCAATACATACCGGCATTGACAATTTTATAACCTGCCGAAGACAAGAAGCCTTTCTGAGCCTTCAAGTCAGCAGTAACAAGTGTTGGCGTAGCGAACAACGGGATATAAGGAGCAAAAAGCATACCTGCGAACAGGTAATTGTCACCCTTAAACCCAAAGACGATCTCAGTTGCACCAAGCAACGGATCGTGGATTACCAACCTACCATCCAAAGTACCCAATTCGTAAGGACCAGTAGGTACTAAGCTATCAAGACCAGACGCAGGCTTGAAGTGCGGGTCAAGCTGGCGTATAAGCCTTGCAGCGTCATTACCAACAACAATAAAGTTGCAAATAGCACGCAACGTCTTGCTGACGATAGCAACGTTAGCCTTCTCTACGAAGTCGATAAACTGGTACTTCTTCCACACCCAGCTCTCACCAGTAGACGGGGTAGCCGTATACGTACCTGGCGAAGTAGCAGCGTAGGTGTTGTTGTAATCGGCAACAGCCGACGTCGACTGCGATGCCGTGTTGATCAAGTCGATACCGAGGTGATCCATCGTGAACTTGACTTCACCACCAAGATACTTAACCAACTCGTCCTCTAAGTTCAAGCCATGCGCCTTTTCCAAGTCAATAGCAGCGCCAAGCGTGAAATTAGCCTTTAAAGGGAAGTCCTCAGCGGTAATTGTAGACGACGTAACCGCAACGTTGACTTCAGGGACGTTTGCTGATGTAGATCCAGCAACTCCACCCGTCTGCCAATCGTACTTGTACGTTACCGTAGCTGACGTTGTTGAATCAGCCCAAGTACAAGTATAAGCACCAGTGGAATACACAAGTGTACCAGTATCGCCACTAGACAGGTCAGAAACTAACACACCTTCGCCATCATCCGTGAACGTTTCGGTACCGTTCGTAAGGGAGAAGGATCCAGCTACTACGGGGAAGTAACCTGTTACCTTACCCGTCCAAGACGTACCCGTACCAGTTGCAGCTTCCTGATATACCCTAACCGATGCGTACTCACGACCACCGCGTGTAGCGTTATGACCAGTCGTAGAGCTCATCATCGCCGTATCAGTACTGGTAATCGTACCCTTGGCTGTTCCATACTTCACGTCCATGTAGAACACCGCGCCCGAACGTCTTTCCAACGCCTGGGTTACGGCCAGCTTGTTCAGCACCAAGCTCGGTAAAAGCGCCGCAATAACGGGAAGCTGAATACCCAAGAACGAGATAGCGGACGAATCCGTTGTCTCAAAAATCTTGGATCTCGAACGAACGCCACCCTCTAGAAGGGCGTTCTCCAAACATCTTGCGATGTTCATTTTATCAACTTCAGAAAGAGGAGCCTTTCCCTGCTTCGAAAGATATCCACCAACTGAGTCTATATAGGGCTTCCAGCTCTCGGTCAACCTTTTACGGTCGGCGCTCATAGCTGCAAGTCTAGATTCGACTAACTTTCCTATGCCTTCCATTGTTTACTTCTCCTTGTTGTGTTATATGCCAAAGCTCTTCAGAGCTAAAGCAATTTTGTTGTCTACTTCGTTGCGTGCTGGGTCGAACTGTGCATCAACGACAATCTCCGTAAGTCCAGTAGAGTGTACTAAACCTTCACGGAGCGCGCTTTGCACACGCTTTATAGTAGTATCAACCTCACGCTGATCCTTGCACGATTCTAAAAGTGTTAGAACGCCTTGGTTCAGCTTCAGCCCCATACTCTTTACCCTTGCACCAACGTATGTTTTAATAAGCTCACGCCTGTGAGCTTCATTAATGCCCAATATCTCTTTTGTATATGTCTCTTTTAAGGTAGCGACAACCCTTTCTTCTAGCCTCTCTACCCTCTTTATTACTTCATCCTTAATTTTTTGGTCAGCAACTTTATAATCAGGATTGCCATCTATAAATTCAATTAAACCGTCTACACTTGGGGGAGTTAAGGAATTTCTACACTTAGCCATGTATTCATCTTCTATCTCCATAGCCAATTGCCAGTCCAGCTTTTCCTCACCCATTTCAGTAAGCTTTCTAGCAGACTCCTTTAACTTAGCATTTAGTTCTACGGTTTTAGCAGACAAGTCCACATTAGCCTTTGTAAGCTGACTAATTGTAGCACTCTTTGCCTCAACAACTTTACCTTCAGCAACTTTAAGGTTCCGGATCTCCAACTGCAATTCATTTATTTTAACCGCAGCACCTATGCTATCCCTAGCATAGTTCTCTACGAGTTGTTTTCTCTCAGCAGTAAATAACGCAAGCCTCTCTGACGCCTCGCCCAACTTCATAGCATCCGAAGGGTTAACCTTCTCGTTGTTCATTGCGTATACTGCTGAGATTGTACCCATTCCTTTTGATGTTGCCTGAACGTAACGTTTAGCATCGTCTACTCCAATCTTAAACCCTTTTACCAAGTTAGATACCGCATCTTCGTCATTTAAGAAACTATCCCAGTTATCAATCAAGAATTGCTTGACTTGTACCGGTACATCGATCTTTATCTGTACATCCTCATTGGTGTTAGCATCTTTAATCAAGTATTTATCAAGGTACGCTGCATTGCCCCAATTATCAAACAGCTCTATTGCTTTTGCAATAGCCACCTGTGCATCTTGGGCATCAACCATACTAGAAAACAACCCATTAGATATAGCATCAAGAGTTGCTCTGGCTGCTTCTTCATCAGACTTGCCTTGCTTTTTCATTTCCTCATATACTGCCTTAGCGTCCATCTCCTGTGCTTCTGATACGCCTTCATTGTTTTTACCAACCATTTTCCACGTTACAGTAAGTAGTTGGCTAAGCGGAAGGCTTCTGTATTTTTCCTTGCCCTTATCGTCAAGCGCATTGTACACTGCCATAATAGCACTAGCAGTATAGGCATCCATCAAAGATCCTTCAACCTTTTCTGGACCACTAACCAATATGCGCTTGGCTACATCTATCACAGACTCATTACCTTCTGTCTTATTATCTACAACTTTGTTACGATTAGCAGACTTGTTTACAACATCCTCTGCAGCTGCAGCGTTGGCAGGTTGCCCAGATAAATCAGCTGACGTAGTTAGCTTCTCACTTGTTGCCATAACAGGACATTTGTGTTGCTTAACTATGCTTGGGTCAAATACCTCACCACACGTTGGACAAGTATGCATCTCCGATCCAGTCCAGCCCCCTGTATGTTTAGTGCCAGCTAAATCACCCTCTGATATCTTTGCATGCTGACAACCTTTAGTACATTTCTTATCCCCTAATGCACACTTACATTCTGGGTGTTGCTGATCTTCCTTAATTATCTTCTCTAAGGCCTGCGCAGCGTCCGTCTTCACACTTTCGAGCAATGCAATAGCCACATCTTTCCCTATCACATGAGACTCGTAGTTAGACTGTACCGCTCTCACTATTGACTCCGGTTCCGTTACTCCACAACTAGGATCCCCAGTATGATCTATAGTATTAAACTTATAAGCGTTTTCTACTACTTCAAAATATTTCTCCCCGCTTTCATCTACTTTTTCCTCCAACTCACCGTCTGCCCTAGTAGAAGCTGGAACCTTAACACCCGCCTCGTGGAGTATAAAAATATACTTTCCGCCTTCTGTTGGTAGCAAATCGAAATCAGCCTTAACTCTAGGAGGGCTAACCGAATCATCTATAAACAGGTTACTAACAACATGGGATGTACGATCCTTATCCAATTTAAGTTGGCTATATTCCGGATGCTCGTAGTCCCCAAGTATTTGCCTGTTTGCCATCTTTTTCTGAAATGCAGGATCTCCAATAACCTTTTCCCACACTTGACGCGTGTAAATCCTGTGGTTGGCATTCTTAACACCAACCTCACACACAGTCCTACGCACACGTGCCAAAATACCAGATGGGAGTTTAGATTTATCCCTCTCTATTATCTGAAACTCGTCTAATATGTGCTCGTTTAGCAATTTCGACATTGTTAGCTCCTTATATCCTTTCGACAGTTACGTAAACTGTACCACTAGATATCGTAACTATAACATTATCCACAGCACGCGTCATACAATCTATTGTATATGTTTCATACAAACCAACATACCTATCCACAGCAGCCGATCCGTTCAACTTTACAGTGCACTCACCAACTCCAACATAAACTCTAATCCTATAATTTCCAGTTAGCGCTGAATCTACTGTAACAGTAGTCGTACCAGTTAACTTCGCTGAAGACACCACTGGATCGAAGTATGGTGTAGCTGAAGTCTGTGTTACCCCTGTAGGCAAGGATGATATGTACTCATTAATAACTTTACTTTCGCCAGGCTCAATCCTATATAACCCGATATTTGCAACAGTAGTTCCTGAATTAAGATATGTAGGCATTACAATCTCCTATTTTAAAGTATCCATAAACAAACCCACCCGCTCCGCCATCGAAGCCTCGTCTTCACCCTCAGATGACGCAAATTCTGCGGGCAACCTGTTTTTATCATCTATAAGAAAATCATAGTATGGCTTAACTGACTTGTCTTTACCAAAATCTGTTTCCTTTACTTCTGATATATCATCATTTACAGCATCAAAACTAAGACCAAGTTGCTTAGCCCATTCAACAGCCTTATCCGTAAGCTCTTTATTGCGACACGTCCAAAGTATAAGCTTATCGCCACCGTTCCTAAGTTTTATGAGCTTATTTATCAGTTCCATGTTTGGCTCACCAAACTCTGGAAATGCATCCGCACACAACGTTCCATCACAATCTACGGCATATATTTTAAAATCAAAATTCATACTTACTCCAACCTATTACGTACTACCCAAGTACCACAAGATTGGCACTCAGATATGTAAGTCAAACCACCCAACCAACACTTAATTTCCCAACAAGGGACCTCACAACATTTGTATCGTTTCGATGCACCATCAAAAGATGGAGAAGGGGGCGTCGGAGTCGTCAACCCGCAAACAATGTTGCAAGCCGAACCAACCCCATTATGGCTTTTAGCGATTGTTGGCAGTTCTCCTTGATGGAGAGTACTGTCTCTTTTCATATTCGCCCCTTCTCCCAAATTGTATTCTCTGATAAACTAAACCCATCTTCATCAACAACTTTATCAATACTAAACACAGACTCAATTTGATGTTCTATTTTTAATAACACATCTGCATTAAACCATTTATTATTAGATGTATATATCATTAACAAATACTGCCAACCATAGAAAATAACACGACCCCTAATCCACCCAACATAATCATTCATTTTAACTGGTGTAAACTTTGGGTCACTATGACCATAAACATCGGAAGGTTTAAATCCTTCCATTTTATCATTTTGAACATCGTACCACCATACCCACCTAGCATACTCGTTGCTATGTGCAATATCAAATACGCCATCTAAAATCAACTGTTGTTTTACGTAATTTACCAATTCCAGCATTAAACTAGTTCCACCAAATTTTTATCTCACCAGGGTTACCAGTAAGTTCCACTTTATCAGCACCAGTAAGATCTTTAATAGCTTCTATGGAATGTTGCTTATCAGTATCACGAACAGTTATAAATACTGCAACTGACCCATCCCTAGCTAGTTTGTACTTGGCTCCGTTGCCAAACTTATCCGTAACGACCTTAGCCACTGTTGGTGTAAAAACGTTGTAATCACCAACTATTTTAGCTTGTTTTAAGAACGTCTCATCGTTTGTATATACGCCTTCCCAATTACGGTTTCTTATTGCCCCATAAACTTTTGGATCATCTATAAAGCTATCAGCATAAGCCATCGCAGTCGAAGTTAACGGTTCTTCTGGGTAATCAACACTAATCTGCGCTTTTGCCGCCTCTACAGGATCAGCGCTTATTGCTGGTTCAGTAGACACGGGTTCTGCTGGCATTACTCCGCCTGCGTCAACACCACCTGTCGAAGCCGGCATTACATCGCCCGTTGGTTCCGACGACGTCGCCGTTGCACCATCAACTGGGGCTGCAGGCGCTTCACCCTCAGGTGCACCCTCAGCAGGTACCTCGCCACTAGCAACATCTCCTGTTGGTTCTCCTTCAGGCACAACTACATCTGCAGGTACATCCTTCTTTACCTCATCTTCAAGCTTCTCTTCGTCCTCTTCACCCTGCTCGTTAACAGCCTCGCTCAAACCAAACTTCTGCAACAACCCGCTTACACCTTCACTTACTTTGGACTCAATAGGAACGTGCACAGCCACATAATCATACAGGTCTGTAACAAGCGGTTTAATTAACATCCAATCAATAGGGGTATTCGTCGCTTGACCTTGTATCACACTTATTGCATCCCTAAATGCGTCATCATCAGATATACTCTCGCCCAATTTAAACTTAGTTATTAGTTCCCTTGCCTTAGATTCATTTGCTTCACCGCTTTCCAATTCTTTAAGCGTATCTTCCATTGAATGCATAGACCCCCTCTCATACCCGCCCCTATTAAGTGCTGCCATTATTTGACCATACCAATAAGCCTCAGCTCTCTCTTTAACCATGCCTCTAGGCACACACTCCAAGGCTTCATTAGTAAGCTCTTCTATTTCATCTATAATTTCTTCAAACCGTTCAATCTCGTCCTCAATGTTTTCATTTAATCCAAACTTAGCAAGCAAAGGGTCAACAGACTCTTTAGGTGTAGCAGAGGTTCCTTGAATGCCTATATTATTGTTTTCCTCTTTAGGAGTTTCAGTACCTGCCCCTTCGCCATTTGGCTCTTCTACCTCCTCAGCCCTCTCTTCTTTTTCCTCCTTTTCTTCTTGGTTAATTTCAGCTTCTTCTGGAGGAATAATATATTTAGCTACAATATCATAAGACAAGTTGGTTACTTCTACAACATCCGATGCATCCATAATAAACTTAGCCATGTCAGAACTGTCTACTTCCTGGCCCTCTACAGGATAAACAACTTTACCATTAGCATCTACAACCTCTGCCTTCCCAACCTCACCATCATCAGATGGATTAGTAACAAGGTAATAATACATATCGTCACCATTGTTGCCTAAATATTCCTTAACCGATTGACCAGCTTCAGCGTCTGGTTTTGGTATATTGGTTATATCTGATGCTGAGTTTTTAATAGGTTTAGGCTCAGATAATTGCTCTGGTGTCTCTGGAGACATACCGCCCTCACCACCAGCACCGCCTGCCAAGGCAGTGACTTCGCTTACTTTAGATTCACTTATATCCCAACTCTTAAACACTTTGCGTATTTTTGCTAACGCTGCTTTATCCTTACCAAAGTTATGATAATACCCTATAAACGTATCACGCGGAGACGAATCCATTTTATATATTAAAGCCTCCGCTTGGTTTGTATCGCCGGCCTCAACTGCTTTAAATAGGGATTCTATATCCCGCGCATCATTAGTACTAATTTCATTCTTCTCTGATCTTAAAATCTTTACTAGGTTTTGGATGCGTTCTTTGGCCGTCTTGCCTTTTGCTGGACCTTGATCTGGGCACAACCCTATTGGAGACTCACTCACCTTAGACTCTGCCGTATACTCAGCCTTAACTGAATATTTGCCCGGATTATGACTATTATTCCAATCTTGACACATCCTTCGAGCCTCTTCTTCTGTACTAGCATATCCTATTATAGTCTTCTTCGCTGTGGAATCAGGCTCTAACCCGTTAGGATAACTTGAGTTATCCTTCCACCACCTACGCGTAAAAACTTTAAAGTTGTTTACTTCATTTACCTTGGTTTCTTTTAGTTTCTTCACATCATCATCAGATAACTTTTTATGGTTACAATCTCCACAACTATCGGGCTGACCGCAAACCTTACACAATTCTGCTTTAGGCAAGCCCCAACTTCTACCAAATTTATCTTTGTGCTCAATTACTTTAGACTCATCCTGCCTTAAAGACAATTCAATCTCTTTGCCATTAGGATCAACTAACTTACACTTGTCGTCCCTATAAACAAAGTCATCACCAGCATATAACGTTTCACCGTTTTCAAGTTTCAATGTCTTATCCGAAGTTGACGCAACGCCAGAAGTATCTACTTTAACTAATGAACCACCAGGCAACTTAACTGACCATCCAGTGAAATCTGGGTTGGAGAACTTATTTAATCCAATATTAAGAGTAGTTTCACCCCACGTCGTTTTCTCATTTACTTTAGACTCTTTTGGATGCCTATCACCGTACGTCTTCATCCAGTCAGAAAGAATATCGGTTGCCTCCTGCCTAGACAATTCAAACTCCTCCATCAAATATGGTCTAGCTCCATACATGTTTGTTTCCCCAGAATCTCTTAAGTCATCCAAAAATATATAATACTTCTCATCATACTTCAAACCAGTATCTTCATTAACCTTTTCATGTATATGCTTAATAAAATTCTCAATGCCCATAATATCCCCTTATTCTGATGCTACGTCTGCATCTGTTTTAAACTCAGACCTGCAAGATTGACACCTGCCATCATTGTGTATCGTATGCCTTCCGCACCGAGTACAAAAGGCACGCACAACTGACTTAACTTGCAAATCACCACATTTAAATGTTTCTACCTTCCCAGTAGGCTCCATCCTAACATCAACATATCCGCCACCATCTACACCAATAATTATACCATTAGAACCAGCATCATAGCGGTTAAGAGAAAGATGAGCTACACCATCTTTCCTAGTAACTACTAATGCACCAACCTTAAATTTCTTAAACCTACCACCCCTGCCAAAGAACTCATCCATCGTTTTCTCATTTGCTTTGCTATGCACATGCGTAACCATATTACCAAAGCTAGTAACAGATTCAAACTTGTCATCGCCCTCTGGTTCTACCAAGTCTAAAATCCTAGTTAGAGCCTCATCACCAATATCATCAAAAACAACAACGTCATGAGGATCTTCAACATTGCGCAACTCCTCTAGCCGTTTATCTACAAAATATCTCTTTCCTTCATAGTCTGCTGTCGGAAGTTGAGCTTCATTTGTTTTTGAATCAAGGTATTCGTCTTCGGTCGCAATCGCCTGCTTGCATGCATCGCATATGCCTTTATTCTTCTTTAACTCCTGCTTATGTTTTTCATCGCCACATATGCTACATTTTCCATACTTCTCTGAAGGTCTAGACTCTGTAAGCTCAATATCCCCATCATCAACCAAGTGTTCAATCCTCTTACGTAGTACATCAGTTAACTCGACTTCTTTAAATGGGGGAGTATTTTCCCACACCTTTAAAATCTTTATATTTTCAATATAGTTCTTTGCCGGTTCTGGCAACCCGTGACCGCCCTGCTCGTAAACTGTAACCTCAATATCTGCCTGATACTGCTTACCATTAAAATCAAATGTAGGGCTAGCAGTCTGAGTAGACTCAAGAACGGGGTACTTGGCGAGACGCTTTTCAAGAGGCTCTTCCTTGTCATAAACAACATCGGCCCAACACTCTGGACACTCCCCTCTAAAACTAACAGACTGTTGTTTAGTTATACCTGCCCCACATGTCTTACATTTTAACGTCTTTTTGTCAGCCTTCTTTTCCACCAATTTACGCACTTCCTCAATAGGAAGCGTCTTGACTCCAAATGCCTTCCATTCACCAGATTCTGAGCTCTCTGTCGGGTAGGACTGATACGACTCCAACAGTTTACTAATATCTTTTCCATTATCATCAATAATGCGTGTAATCGGATCATCTACACTGTTATAAGCCTTATCAAATATATCGGCTAATTGAAGACCAGTCACCTTCTTCTTTTCTGGGTAATAAACCACAAGGTAGTTTTTGCCTTGATAATTAAACACTCTACCCCTCACCCAGTTTGCATAGTCTTTAACCTTAGTATTTATATCGTCCACGTGCAAAGCCTTCGGGTTGTTTGACTTTACAAATTCAGCCGTTGCTGGGTTATACCACCAAACCAACAAAACATTGTTAGAATCGTATGCATGTAAAAGCCCACTAGGGTCTGGGTGATCTATAGGAACTTGATCGTCTTCAATAGATAATCTAACATCATGAGGCCTTTGCACTGCATCCTCAACTACTTTAGATTCTCTAGTATATTTCATATATTTGGCATATCTCATATAAAGGTTGCTGGCTTCATCTGCCTCATCGTCTGTGTAGTCTTTATTGTCATCCATATATTCTTGCAAGTTGCCAACCGACTGTAGCCACAGTTTATCATGGGCAGCTTCTTGCTCATTTCCATTATAAACGCCTTCCAACCTATTTTTAACGCGAGCAATAATGGTAGCCAAATGTGATTCTTTAATGGACTCAGTAGGCGCCAACATACTATCAATTTGATCTAAGCTCATCGCCTGCGGTAAGCATCCTTTAGGGCAATCATACCGATTATCAGCAACCGCTACGAGTTCTTTACCACAATATGGACATCTAGGCTCGCCAGCTTCGTTTACCTTGGACTCCACAATACTATTAAACTGTTGTTCTGATTTCCTTGGCCCGTCCGATTCTTGAATAGCATAACCCTTCTTTATTTTGGAGTTCAACTTTTCCTTGTAGGATGCTTTAACAGTAGCCTCGTCTCCACGGGCAAATATTTTAACCTGCGGATCGTACCCAATACGGGCAAAGGCGTTGGCGGCCACACACTCATCGCCAAGCTTAAACATAGCAAAGTAGTGATACTTGTTGGATGTACCTTCCGTAAAGGTTAGGTATTTGGAAGCTATTGGGCGTACGTTAGTATTTGCACCCAGTTCCTTGCCTAAGTTCATACGTATAGCATTAAGTGCCTTTATTGAATCACCCCTAGTATATTCGTATGTATCCATCGGAGATTCATTTACGCCCTCATGTATATTAGAAATAAAGTCCTCTAGGCTCACAGTATATCCTCCAATTTCCTAAGCAGAGTCGGAATCAACATCCTATATTCACGGTTTGTACGAGCTTCTATTAATACGTGGGTAAGGAGCGACGACAACCCTATAGCCTTATCTACTGAGTCAACGTTCTCGTTTTTTATTATCTTACACAAATTCGTATATACACTCTTGCCTTTTAGTTTAGAAACTATTGCCTCCAACAACTGATATTCAGTTGGAAGACCTTTAAGCGCCTCGTCAACCGACTTTTCACTGCCAAATTGATAAGCTTCTACTACTTTCTGCATTTGTGCCTCATACCGCGTAGCTGAAAAGTTTCTTATTACTTCCAATAATGCTTTCGAGCGAGTTTGGTTCATTAAGTTGTCTGCTCCCTCTTAGATTGATATTCCGCCCACTCCTTTTCAGCCTGTGCCATCAACTTCTTCATTGTAAACTCACCCTCTGTACTCTTGGATAAAACATCCGTTATCTCTCTCGCTTTAAGGTTACCCATCAACTTTTGTACCAACGGTAACAACTCCTGCCTATCAGCTGGCAAGTAGGAACTGACAATCTTAAACACTTCGGGACCAGCCAACATATCCCTTGTCTCCTGTCCGATAGTTTCCTTCTTCATAATATCCTGATGTTCACCACGTAAAGACAACCACTCATATACGCCTTTAACAATTTCATGTACGAGGTAAGGAAACACCACAGCGCGTGCTTTTATAGTATAAACATCACCATTTGGGACAACTTGCGACGATCCAGCTCTAGACGCATCATCACCAGCAGCTGCCATCTCAATACCGTCTGGCATAACCCAATAACCCAACTGTGCCATAGTAGCCAAAATACCATAATAAGTAGGCAAATCTTTATCAATAGCTTTAAGTTTGTCGTTCATCATAGCAAACAAATGCATCTTCAATGTAGATCCGCCCGCAGTCATTAAGTTCGCAAAGCGCCTCTTCAATTGTTCTTCAGTAACGTCTGACAAACCTTGAGCTATATCCATATTCATCTGCTCGGCTTGGGACAAACCACCCTCTGGCGCCTCTGTATTAGGTATAAGGTCTTCTGCCTTTGGAGGCTCTAGTTTGGCATTAATGCGCAACTGATCAGACGTATAAGCATCCTCAACCATCTTAAACTCTGGTACATCAAAAACGCACGTTAAAGCCAACTCTTCCAAGTACTGTTTATGGGCACTCTCAATGGCTACTGCCCTTTGTAATGCTCCCATCATAGCATATGCCAAGGACGGCAAGTTTTCCTCTGTAGGAGTTACCTTAGTATACATCTTTATCTTGCGTACCATTTCCTTATAATTGGCACTAGTAATCATACGCAAGTAGCTTTTTTCCTTCTCTGATAATTTAGGCAACAAAGCATTAATTTCTGGATCGCCAGCTTCAATCCACTGTTTCTTATCCGGATGTATAACATCCGCTTCCTTAAGCATTTGTCCAAATATGTCGTTCATCTTATCCTGCTCTCCCGTGCCCTCACAAACAGTTCAACGTCTTTCTCTTCAGCCTTAGGATTTGGCGTAATGCCCGGAGTAGGGGCTATTGGCGACTTTGGCTTCTCGGGAGTCTCTGGCGTTGTGGTCGGTTCAGTTGTTGGCTCCGTTTCTGGTTCCACCGTTATAACCTTCTTCTGTTGCTCAAGTATATGTTTTAACAAGTCTTTCATAGTTTTACCTAATTAATCGGGATTCCTAGGTCAGCTAAGAATTGCTCCGCCTTCTTTTTTGGTATAACGTTATCGATAGCATCAAAATATTCTTTCCTGCCGCCCTTACTTACAGAAACCGCCACTTTCTCAAAATTCTTGGCAACTGGTACCTTGGTAAGCACATAGTAAAGGTTAACGCCCCTGCTATAATAATAGTCATTAAAGTAGTTATCATAATCAGTAGACGCCGTACACCACTTAGTATTGGCTCCGTAAATACAAGAGCTTCTGGCGGTCTTAGGTCTAACAACCTTCGCTTTATCATTCTCAAAAACAACATCCGCCTCTTCACTCTTTATTTCTCTCTCAACTTCACCTTTAGTACTAGTAGCCTCAAAATGCTTAACTACATCATAAACCTCTTCTGGGGACTTATATCTGCCTATATCCCTCTTATCTACAGGTATTTTATTCTTATTTAACAACTCCTCAAACCTGTTGACAACACCTAACTGATCAAAATTTCTGTTTCCAGCTACAAATACCTTAGACAACCAATCTATATACTTTTTATTTTGTGTCTTATCCACCTCAACCAGTTTCTTAAACTGGCTCGGGCTAATTTTTCTAGTATCAACGTAAGCAACCTTGGCGGAGGCAACGCCTTCGCTTACATCATCAATACCAGCAGTTATCATATAACTCAACAAATCGCTCATTATTATTACCTATTTTAAAGGAAAATAAACTCGCCTTCAACCAACGTTAACTTCGCACCATCATCAGTCTGAACGTACGGGGCTGTTCTAACGCCTTTATAATACCACCCCTCCTCACCAGCATGCTGACGTTTGTTGTCTGCCTCGTTCATGTGTTGGTTCTCTACTATCTTAACCCTGCGCCTCATAAGGAAATCGCCAGTATTCTCCTTACCAACCATTTCCCATCCAGCTTGCTTCGCCCCTGCTGAATCTGTTATTTTAGCCATGTCACCAATAATGTGGCTAGTAAAATCATCAAATTGGCTCTTCATTACGTTCTCCTTATTTTAACTATGTACTACGTCACCATCTTCATCAAATTCGTAGTCGCCGTTTTTAATTGTATCTATAACACCCTCATCCGACATCATATAATCAAATTCCTTCTGTAAGTAGCCTAATGCAAAACCTACAACATCATCATTAAACCATGATTCAATATCACTAATTATGCCTTCCGGTACTCCATAAGGCAATACTACAAGGATTTGAGTAGACTGACCAGACGGGTGATCAAATGTAAAAGACATCTCCTCATCTTCTGTATACTCACCTTTGCTTACAGCTTGGTAAAAATCCTCCATGGCAATTGCTGTCTTGTCTTGATCACGTTGCTTTACATCCTCATCAGAAGCAGGTTTGAAAATGTCTCTGTTGCTTAAACTCAATTTACGTACTGGTTTCTTGTCTGCCAATGCCAACTGCTTATATCTTAAATAGTAAGGTTTAGCAATAGGTGCTGCAACTCTTTTAAGGAATTTAGCACTATCTTTAATTTCTAAAGTCCTACCAAAACTTACATATTGTCCACGATCTAAATCAAACCCAAAGTCCTCAGATATACTAAAAGCAATGCCATACTTATCTGAAAGTACTTCAGATATATAATCATTTTCCCACCAGTCATAGTCAACATTTATATCGCGCAGTTTTTCTATTGCATTCTGCTTAGCTTCATCTGAAAGCTCGTTAAAAGTATAGTAAGTAAAGGTTTTAGTAACTTGCCTAGGAGACTCGTCCAAGTCCTGATCATGAACTCTCACAAACCTCGGGTTTTCTTCTTCCTCTGTTGTATAAGAACACGACGGGCAAGACCACGCCTCTGGTTCACCACGGAAGTATCTGGTCGCATCAGTTGTCAAATCCATCAAATGCCCGCACTGTTTGCAAACAACCTTTGTCATACTAAACTGCGCATCTATAATTTCAATTACCTCGTCCACATAGTCTGGCAAATTGGCATCAAGATCATCTAAGACATCCGAATGTTTCTGCAACTCATCTGATATATCTCTAACTGTATCAGTATCATTTAAATAAGCATCGTATGTATCTTTATTTAAACCAAGACCTTTAATTAATGATTTAGCTGTATCTTTCACAGCCTTCGCCTTAGCAACAACAACCTTCTTCCTTTGAGCAACTTCTTCCCTAGACACTGGTTTGAAAATATTTTTAGCTTCAGACGCCCTAAGGGTACGCCTATTTAGCAATATTCTCATTAGTTCCCTGTATTCATCTAAGGTATTAGCAATACCATACCGGCTCCAGCTCTGTTCACTTTGTCTGCCTGATGGATCCCTTCTAATATACCCGTTTGGATGAATGTTATAATACCCACCACTAGGGTTCTTAAACCTAACTACCCTTCTTTCTTGTTGCACCTTGCTAGTTACATCTACAAGTCCCCTATCCATAAACTGTTGATACTCAGGTGTAGCTTTTATATCCTCATAGCTAAACGGAAGGTTGCCAACCCTGTCATATTCTTTAAACCTAACCACCACTCTCTTGATAAAAGCAAACAAATTATGTAGTACATCCTCAACAAGATCATAACTCATGGGGTTAACCGCAGATTCGAAACCAGCACGCCCATCAAATTCAACCAACAAATATATATCATCATCACCATACAATCTAGTACGATAAACTCCGCTCGTAGACCAAGCTAAATCGTTATATCGTAAAGCCAACACCTGATTGCCCGACGTAACGTCTTCCACGCCCATATCTAAAATGGCTTTATAAGA
>Ga0265297_10002041_pt1 | contig 43235 bp, 58 predicted proteins | sample Munlanlwell13791_FD_192502 | JGI IMG/M metagenome (GOLD analysis project Ga0265297, IMG submission 192502) | Leachate microbial communities from a municipal landfill in Southern Ontario, Canada - Leachate well 137-91 | ecosystem: Engineered > Solid waste > Landfill > Unclassified | place... | reverse complement strand
TCCGTGCGTCCTGAACATACTTTTCGGCCTTAAAAATGAGAGCCTGACCGCATAGGCCGATGATAACGGCATTATCCAGATGCTTCGGGTAGTCAGCCTCCGCTGTCTTGGTCGGAGGAGTCCATGTTTTGAGATAGGAGATTCTGATTTTATCTCCGGCAGTGAAGGTCTGCTTCTGTCTCAGCAGCAGGTAATCTCCAACCATTTCAAATGTCGGGTAGTTCACAGGGTTCTGGTCAACAGGGAATTCTACCCGCTCAATCTTGATATAATCAGTTGAGGCCAGCTCCCTGCCGATATAGAGCATCATGTAGTTGGCTGCCTTATACATTGGCGTATAGGTATTGTCCAGTACCCACCCATCTGCTGCTATGGTAGTTACCCCAGCAGCATAGGCATAGTAGATATCTTCCGTACTGGTCTTAATCCACGTATCACCAGCATAGACGGATGTAGGAATAGCCTCCTGTTCAAAAGCAGACTTGAGTGTTATCTCAATCAAGTCCCGCTTCGGCAAGAGCCTCGACATCTGGCTGATGGATTTCTCACCGGCACGGATAAGCTCATCGACAGTATAGATAGCCTCATCAGTGTCCTGAAGCTCTATCCTGGCACTATTCAGTAGGTTTTCCTGTAGCATCGGCTTTTCCTTTCTGCAGCTCGCCAGTAAGATTGGCTATGGTCTGCTCCATGTACTGGGCAATGAAGCTGGCTGCTTGGGCTGGGCTGATATTGCCTATCCAAGATAGCTGCTGGGTCTTTTCATCAACGGTGATGCTGAACTGTAACATACTAATCCCTCTTCTTTCTGAGTATGGTATATACCAGGATAAGAGCTGCTATGTAGGCTACCCACATAAAGCTGAGTTCAATAGCATAGGTAGCAGGACTGGCAAGCATACAGTGATAGGCTATTATATCACGTTCCACTATTACCCTTGTAAGCTCTATGAGTGGATACATGGTCAGCAGGATTATAAGCAGGAAAATTGCTATTTGCATACCAGTTCTCCTCTATCAAGTATTTGAGCCTCAAGCTGGTCTAGTCTGGCTCTTAGGAATATAATCTCATTATCTGCTTCTATCAGACTGGAGATAAGCAATCCACACAGATTAAGGATGTTTACTGCTGGAATACCTAAAGAGAGTGTATTAGCTAAATCTCGATTGTTCTCTGCATAGACAGCACTAAATGGCCTTGAATAATTATGCTTCCTATTCTCACACTCTGAAAGAATAGAAACAAGAGCTTCTTCCTTCGCTTCCCAAGATTCCAAGACTCTAGCTGGAAGAGTACTAGTATCATAAGAGCCATTAGACTCCTGTATTTGCTGCAATAGATTCCTAGCTGTTCTTTTCATACACTCTCCTTAGAAGCTGGTTATAGAAGTGCTTTTCCCATAGTAAGCATCGGCATACATTCTGTACCAGTACTGTCCACTCAGCCCAACATATCCATAAGCTGAGCTGCCAGGAACAACTCCAAAGCTGGTATAGCCACCATCAACAATCAGTTTACGGTCATATGATTTACTCAGCTCTACTTCTAAATCAGCATTCTGCTCTCGGCTTATCTTATTAACATAAATTGCTCTCCACTGAAAGATAGTGCCACCATAGTTCTTGCCACCAATATCCAAAGCACTATCACTGTTATTATAGATATGGCAATTAGTAATCATTTGAGCAGAACTGCCAAGAAGACTAAGCCAAGAAGTTGCTGCATCTCCCTCTGCTCCATCACAGGCAGCTAAGTCAAGACTGTTTCCATTATAAGCAACAAGTACCATCTGAGAATATGTACTACCGTATCCAAGCAAGCCATCACAATTATTACTGCCATCAAGGAACCTACAAGCTGATAGGCTGTTCTTAAATGTAAGACCAGTTGAGTCTAGATAAACAATGCCACCACCAGCATATATCTTGCCATCAGTACCAACATAGCACTGAACACCAGTTATACTGTCGGGGTCAGCGGCAGCTATGTAGCTATCATAGGCTGTCTTCGTGGCAAAAGTTCTCAGACCGAGAATGCCTTGTCCACCATAGATAGATATGCCATAGGTTGCATCCAGTGTAACTCCGGTCTTTTCATACCAATTGCCAACCATTAAGGTTTCTACCCACTCACCAGCTTTGATTTCATTCGCACCAGCAGCAGCAGCTCGGTACATTCGATAATGGTCATCAGTATCGACCCACAAATCTCCAGCGGAGACTGCTGTTGGAATACCGGTCTGCAAGAAGGTTGTAACCTTGCTATTAGCTGTTCCCTGAGCAGTAGCAGCATCAGCAATGGCGGTAGCAGCATCGGCTAAAGCATCGCTAATGCCTGAATCCCGTACCAATACCCACTCACCGGCCTTAATCTCATTAGCACCTACCGAAGCAGCTCGATATAGCTTATTGTTATCATCAGAGTCAACCCATAAATCGCCAACATCGGTTGCTGTGGGGATACCTGCCTGGATAAAGGTTACTATCTTACCATCAGCCGTATCTTGGGCATCACTGGCCGCTTGTAGAGCATCCTCTATTCGGGAGTCACTGGATAGCTCCCACTCTCCCGCCTTGATTTCATCTGCTCCCGCACATCCTGCTCTATACAGCTTGTTATCATCATTGGTATCAAACCAGATATCTCCGGCTGCCAATGAGGTAGGTATGGCATCCTGCCGGAACACAGAGGGTGTACCAGCAGTCTGTAGTGCGGATAGTGTGATATGTCCGGCACTTATATCTGTTCCAAGTATGGCTTTGTAGGTATCAACTCCATCTGTCCACTCTTTAAATCCAGCCATTTGGAGTAAATCAGTCGTTATAAAAGGCTCTTTTCCATAAGAGGGAAGAATAGTTGGCAATATTCCTGGTGCGGAACCACTTTTTACCACACAGAGAACTCCGAGATATTCTGCATTTTCTTCTGTTAATAGAGCAGCAAAGTCGGTTGTGTAATTCAGTGTGATTGGAGCCTCATCTCTACTGTCAAAATAGATATAGTAAATACCTGCTCCTGGAATCTCACTATTTGCATCTGCAGTTACGGTCAGGGATGTGCTGTCATAGAACTTAATACCATTTGTCGATGTCCAAGCAATATGAGTCTGGTCTACGGCAGTAAAGACAATGTCATGCCAATAGCCCTGGATTGCCCTGGGAAGTATCGTACTCCAAGGTATGAGCGGTATATTTCGTTCTATCGGTGTAGGCAATCCCTCGGCCAGTCCCGTCGCACCATTCCCTCCTGGAGGAGTATAGCCCGATGTCTGTCCACCAAGTTGAATCTTGATGCGATATACCCCCCTGTCATATTGCCGAATCATCCGCATGACATAGCCGGTAGAAACCTTGGGAGTGTCATATCGGGGGTCAGTAACAGAGACCTTATCGAAGAGTTCCAGAGAGCAATGCATCGGAGCTTCAATCTCACCACTGGCTGCACTGGCTTGTATCTTGGACAAGTATCCCAGGGCAACAGCATCAAGAGTGTCCGTATCGCTACGAATGTCAGTATCCAGCGAGGAGAGCATGATATGTCTGGGAACATCGAATTGGGCATAAGCATCATCATCCTGGGCATAACCGCTAATCCAGTCATTACCTGCTGCATTGTACGCCCAGACAGTGATATTGTTCGGAGCTACAAAAGCATCATCCTGGATATTGATGAAGTGAGTATTGGCTGTTGAGAAAGCATAGACCGTATCATGAACTGCCGGATTCAGCACTCGGAACGTACCAAGCACATCGGGGTCTCCATTCAGTCTGGCTCTACGCAGACCAAGGAAGCACTTGGTCATTTCCATTCCCTGACGTACACCAGAACTGATATCGCCTACTGACATTGGCGGATGGATAACATCAATGATACCATCTGTTTCCCCCTCAGCAATCTCAGTATCAATGACAAGCTGAGAGGTAATCAGAGTTGAAACAATATCGAAGACTGTCTTGCCGTAATTCTCCAAGAGGGAGTCATACATTGCATCTGCGGCTGTGATGGGTTCTCCTGACGGGTAGGTAACTGAGGCAATCAGTTTAGCTCCATCTGCTTGCCACCACTGGTTCCAGACCGAATTGGTAAAGTTAGCTATGCAATAAGACAGCAACCCCCAAGCATCCACGCAAAGAAGAGACAGTACCAGCTTCCCTTCCTTGGAGGTATAGGTCTGGTTATGCACCCACAAACGATGCAACATTGAGCCAGAACCGCCAACAAATCCCCAGGTAAGGTCTAATTGCTCTCCGGTGTATGCCTTGGCATTTAGAGCCTCATCTGCGTTGTCTAGGACGACAATATACTGCCCTCCCCAAGCCTGTTCATCGGTATAGACCGAAACAAGCCGGTCATTGCCGCCACCACCCTCACTGGTATGCGTATCGCCATTGACCGTTACTACAACTAGCGGATTGGCGGTAGGAGTGGCCTGTGTATCTCCAGTCCTCATTTGACGTTGAACCCCCCATCCTTGATAGTTATCTTGGTAAGGTCAGTAACAGTAATGCGGACTCTATACCAGCCTGTCTGAGTGACCGTTGTGTAGAAGTAGTCATATTTGCCAGTATCGAGATTGGTCATACCGTCGGCAGCTTGGGCTACCGTACCATCGGGGTTATATATGGTAGTAGTAATTGATGTGGTAGCATCAACCAGTGTGCCATCCTGGTCTTTTACCTCTACATAAATCTCTACAGTCTCGCCTAATTCAAACTCTCTTGTAGTAGCCATATTATCCCCCTCGTATCGTTAAGTCTATGTCTCTGTAGGGCTTAAAGTCAAGTGATACCGTTCTGTAATGCTTGAACGATATGAAAGCAGAGAGCTTTCTCAGCAGGTTAATTGCCAGTGCTCCAACAGCCGTTATAGACCCAGACCCAACTGCAAGCTTTATCTTCAGGCCAAGGGTAGAAGCCGGAGTAACTGTCCCATCCCCAAGACCCTTGAATATCTTCCTTCCTACTGTTCCTACTGGTGCTATTACACCAGAGACTGCTTTGTATACTTTTCTACCAAGAGTAGCAGCTATCGTTACCGTACCGCTAACACCCTTCTTGATAAGTAAGACAAGAGTTGAACTGATTGCTATTGACCCATCCCCTATTTCCAGCTTAGTCTTACTGGATAAGGCTCCAGAGGGTGTAATTGCCCCTGACAAGCTTGTAGATACCTTCCTGCCAAGAGTAGCTGCCTGAGTCACAGCACCAGAGAGGCCAAGCTTGACTATTAGGTTCAGTGCAGAAGCAACAGCCACTGCTCCATCTCCTACAGTTTGCCGAACAAGAGTAGCATAAGACAAAGCACCGGCTATTGCTGCTGAGCCATCACCAACTGCTTTGGATATCTTTCTTCCAAGTGAGGCAGCAATAGTAACAGTCCCAGCTACTCCCTTCTTGATTGTTCTGCCTAACGTAGAAGCTATCGTCACAGCACCAGATAAGCCCTTCTTTGTTGTCTTGCTGACAGCAGCAGCAATTGAGACTGAGCCACCACCAACAGCCTGAGCAGTGCTCCCCTGCAAGTCCAGGTCTTCGACGTAGCCAGATAAATCAGCTGTAGAAGCGGAAGCTCCTCCATAAAACATAGTTAATGTTTCAAAATCAGCCTTGCCATGCAGGGTCAGTGATACGGTATCGAATAGGCTAGTTCTAGCTTCGTCTGTGTATATATAGTCGTAGAGAGTGCCATATGTGCCTACGGATTCCACTCTTTTAAATTTATAGTAATAGAGAGTGCTGAGTGAGAAGGTGGAGCTTGGGTCAGTGTACGAAGTAGTATTCCATATTTCAATTATCTGAAATATAGGGTTGCCGCCACTACGTAGAATCATCACTCCAAGTGCATTATTGTCGTATGGGTCATTGAGCATTCGGCTAGTCCACACACCAACGCCAGCAGGCAGTTCGTCAATCAGAACTGTATATAAATGCTCAAAGTCCTCGCCGAAATGGGCAGCACCATAATCTTTCGTTACAGTTGTAAGCCCATCAGTGCCTTTTTTATCCGCAAATGTGATTTTAGACGCAGTAACAGTTAGCTTCGCGCCTGGGTCGGTCTCAGTATAAGTTGTGAAGTTCTCAATAGCCATCTTACTTTGCCCTATCTGCCTCTATTGCTTCCAGCACAGCCTTTGCGTCAATTTTACTATCCCACGTATCAGCCTTATACATAGCCGTCTTAGCTTCGTTTGCATACATGAGGGCTTCCTGCTGAACAGGCTCAAAGACTTTGCTCTGCCAATCGTGGAACGCCGCCAAGTCTGTCGGGTTTTTCTTATCCACCAGCACACCTTTGGCGTTATGCTCAAGGCGTAGTTTTTCCACGAAGCGCAAAGCCCACGCCATTTTGTCCTTATCGGTTGTGATTTCTTTGGGGATTTCTATGTAAGCCATAGCACACTCCTTTGCTGAATACTCTGTCACTTGGAGCAAGCCTTCTTACTCCAAGTAGCAGGGCATCTAGCCACCTGATGTAACGGTTACTTGGAATGTCCACTCGATTGCGTTGCCTAAGACCACATTGATAGCGGAGAACAGCGTTCTGTCCATCAGAATACCATCAGCCGATGCATTGAACAGGCCATGCTCAGTAATGGCTTTCGTGTCATTGTAGGTTGTGGTAGCCACAGACTTATAGATATTGGCTGTTGCACCCTCAGTCTGCGTGCCTATATCTCTGCTACCACCCCAAGCAGTACCAAGAGCTGAATCGCCCGCAGCCTCAGCATCCGTACCAATACCTGAATCGTGGTACTTAAAGTCACCGAATGCTGATGTCTCCGTCTGGAGCTGGTCTACAACAAACTCCACGAAGTCATCGGTAATGCACTTGTGTCCATAGCGGACATCATGGAAGCCAAGCATAGCCTTCAGTCTGTTCGGATGGGGAGCGAGCTTCATGCCGCCATGCCCATCTGGTATAAGCTTCTTGGCGGTCAGCTCTGCTCCAGCATAGGCATAGCCCATACCAAGCATACCACTGAGGGCTATACCAAGCTTGACTGGAATCTTATAAGCTTTTTCAAACATGTTTCCTCCTCTGTACTGTTACTTTCCGAGAAGCTCCGGTAAGCCCACTGCCAAGCCAGTTGAGATTAGACCGGAACCTATCGCTATGCCCGCTAGAATACAGGCATTGCGTTTGAACAGGTAGTAATCCTTTTTCAGGTCGGCATGGGACTCACAGAGCCCTTTGAAGCCATTGTAGCCTTTAAGAGCAACCTTGATATCGCTCACATCATGGATAAGGCTGTCAAGCTTCTCATCATGGGTAAGCTGCTTCTTGTCGGTCATCTACATTTCCTGACCGGTTTTCTCTTTTATCATGCTGATACACATGGCCTTGGCCTGGTCTGGCTCAACACCATTGCGAATCTCTTCTGCAATACAAGATGACAGAGCAGCTTTAGTCTGGGGGCTTTCGCTGTCTCCGGCTAGTTTATCAATTTCAGGTATCGGCATTTCTCCTCCTTCTGGCTGAAGGGGGTTGTTAGCCCCCCTCAGACCTCATTTGCTAGGAAACCAACAGTTCGTCTTCGGGAACCTCGAACCATGAGAAACCCGCCGTAAACGTAGCGGTATTGACCGAGGCGACGACTTGCAGGGATATGGCGGCAGTAGGCGGTATGATTAGCCTTCCAGCCACGTTAGCCTCAAGCAAGCCCCCAGGGGTCGTTACGGTAACGGTTGTGTAGGCCGCTCCCCAAGGGAACCAGCCATCAGCCACAACAGTCGCACCATTGTCGAAGTATCCCTCTCCACCGGTAACTTTACCACTGGAGCTGTTCCGAACCGTGATGTCGTTGGTCGGAGCCGTCATGCCGATAGGATGCACACAGAGCCACAGGCCATAGTCACTCTGGGCTGCTCCTACCAGATTGTGGGCGAATGCCCTGTCGATAACGAAGTGTTTGCTTGAGCTGTTGTTGTACAGGGTTGCCATAGCGGTAGTGGTCGGTCTCACAACGAGGGCTGCCACTGCCGATGTTGCCATTGCGGAATAGCCATAACCTTTGGCTGTCCAGAGAACTCTGGCATCAACCACTCCCAGGATGCCTCCCTTGGTTGCTTTCAGTGTTACTTCCAGTCCGTCTTGTCCTGTCCCTTTCATTATCGCTAGCATTTTTCTTCCTCCTAAGTATTTTTTCTACTTTGAAACTGACAACCAAACTGACCTACTCTACATCGTCTGCAGTTACCTCCTCATCAAGAAGAATTTCTACTCCTCGAAGAATACGGTCTAGCTTGGTGTCAGTTTCTGATGTTCCAGAATCCAGTGTACTTATAGATGTGTCTCTTGCGATTGGTGTTTTCATTACCTTACCTCCTTATAAGAATAGGGGGAGACTGAGCCTCCCCCTTATGCTGGTTTGTTACTGTCCGGTTATATATTGGTGAAGGCTGCATCGGTGAGCAGAATCCACGCTTTGCCGAGACTGTCCTCTACGGACTCGCAATTGCAGCGGACATATTTCTTGTCGGTTGCAAAGCGAACCACGTAGGCTCCAGGCAGCATTTGCTGTGGGTCTGCGTCAATTGCCACAATCTTCGTGCCTACACCAGTCCCACCCGATGTCTCGGTCTTGCCTACTGCCGCATCGAAGAGGTCTCCACTATCGTCCATCTCGACAATGACTCGGCCTTTCCCGCCTATGGTTTCCAGGGCAGGGTCATACCACAGGATTTTGCCGGTGTCAGTGGAAGTCTCTTCAGTCAGGTCTTGCCCGATATCAGCCGCTACGAAAGCCGTAGTAGCTGTGATATAGACCTGCTTCAGGTGACAGTGGATAACGGGGAAGCGGGCAACCTCTTCCCAGTTCTTGTCGAGATAGTCTGAAGCCTGGATGGTTATTGTGCCTTCATCGTCATAGGAGTTGGAATCAGCCTCTTCCGTGAAGATGAGGACTGCAGCCAGACCTTTGGCTCCAGTGCCGTTAATCTCGACTACAGCATTACCGTCCGAGTTGGCAGTCTCGGATGTTGCTACGGCATCACTCTCATCCATTGCGACTAATGCCGAGCTGTATTCGCCTCTGAGTATTCCTAATGAATCGAACGCCATGTTATTTCCTCCTTGTTCAATTTTCCAGGGTACTATGACTGTACTATGTTGTCAGGGAATACATTGCACAGTCGGGCAGTGCAGCGGGGGTCTACATTGGCAAGACCCAGCGGCCAGTCAATCTCAGTGCGATAGACCGGCTTGTCTTCGAGCAGCCCCTTATCCGTGACCTCCAGAGGATACTCCTGAATGCCCCACAACATATCACCAATGCCGAATTTGACGGCATAGATGGATGTAGAGACATCGGAGGTATACAGGCTCTGCGGGTCTTCCGTATTGGTGATAATCTCGGTGGACTGGTCGGAAGTTACGCCGATGTCAACCATGCGGGCTCCGGCGTAGACATCGACATTCCTGTCAAACATGTCCTTGGTGGTATCGAGCAGTTTAAGCTGGCGAAGCAGAGCACGAACCGCCAACAGGGTCTTCTGGTTCATGAATAGGAAATCGGGGTTATGACCCTTGATGGAGTAGATAAGCTGGTCTAGCTTGGTCAGGAAATTGTAGCTGTTGGCATCGTTGTAGAGGATACCGGCATCACGGGCTGCCCCGTAAGTGCCTCCACAATCGATGAGCTGGCCGGTGTATCCGTCTGATACGATATCGTCCACACGCTTGCTGACACCCTTAAACTCTTCGGGGTCGGAGAGCGGGTTGCCATTGACGAACTTATCGTTGAACTTGTAGGCCAACGCCTTCAGCATCAGTGTTTGCTGGATTGCTCTGGCATCGGCAACTGTGTTCTTGGCACGAGCCAGGGCTTTGTCTGTGTCAATCATTCCGCCCATGAGGGAGATGTTCTCTACCTTCTGGACGAAGCTGCCGGTTGACTCGGTGTATCCCGCATTCAATTTGCGGAAACCGACACTGGGAAGGTCGGCATAGCGGATAACTGTGGTTGCCAGTGTGCCAATGGTCTCCCAGGGAATCATCTCCAAGAGACTGGATTCCATGAGCAGAGTGTCAGCCACTGACTTCCGCAGGGTATCGGTCTCTATCTTGCTTAATTCGGCTAAAGTCCAAGCCATTTTTCATTCCTCCTGTAGTTTATTTTGACCGGTTACTGGATGAATAAGCCATCCTTGCAAGTTCCATAGGACTGCCTTTCGGTACGGCTGTGCCTCCACCTGTTCCTTGCAGGTCAGGTTTCGGTTTGCCAATACCCAGTCCCAGGGTCTTCTCCATCAGTGCTATAGACTTATCATCGAGGTCTTTCACATCTGCTTCGGGAACACCTTTCTTGATAAGTACTGCTTTCCGACTGGACAATTCCTGTAATGCCTTTTGCTGATTGGCCTCGTCAGCTTTGGCTTTCTCTGCTTTCATAGTGTCCAATTCGGCTTTGACCTGGTTGTGCTCTTCCGCACTGACAGCACCCGTTACCCGTTTCTCAAGGTCGCTCACTTTGGCTTGGTATTCGGCCTCCTTCTTATTAAACTTGGCTTGGAGTCCGACATACTGATGCTTGGGTACAAAATCGGAAGAACCAGCAGCATTGTCCTGGGTCGCTGCCTGTCCATTCCCATCCTGAGCACCTTCAACAACTTCTTGGTCTGGCATAAAACCTCCTTTAAAGTTAGCTGCAACATAACATACTGTGTTTTTATTGTCAATAGTCTATTCTGGCATTAGTTTGATATAATCTGGAATTTCAGGAAAGCCTCTCCAGGTCATTCTGGGATTCTGGTCTACACCGAAAGTACGCCATAGAGTGACCAGATATTCATTGGCCTGGGTTGTCTTAGCAGTTTGTACCTGCTCCCAGAACAACAGGGTTGCATCGACATATGGATTGGCAATCCGGTAAGCTGTCCGTTCCTCGGCGGTATTGAGGCTCTTGTATTCCTCCCATAACAGGTCGCAATCAACTGCGAAAATTGTGAGGTCGGAATAGATGGGGACATCCTCGGATACCATCCAGCTCGGAATACCCTCATTCTCGAACATCCTGAGTGCCTCTGAGCGGTAATCCTTGAGGGTGTACCACTGTCCATCCACGCTTTGACCAAGGCTGGCCTCTCTCTCCTCAAGCTTGCGTTTGATTTCCTTGGTAGACATGGGGAGATTGTCAACATAGTGCCTGAGCCATTCCTCTCCCTGCTCCGTACCCCATACGCCAAAGACAAGGGCATTGAGCCAATCGCTGGCCTCTACATCGAAGGTCTCTCCATCACTGACTTCATACTCTCCCTCGATGAGAGCCTTTGCCCCTTTATAAGTCTTGGCAGACTGATATCCGGCAGGTGTGTGCCACTTGGTCATCCACAGGATAAGGTCTTCCATATCGCCATCGCTGATTGCTTTGTCAAATCCTTCCCACATTTCTGATATGTACCGGCCATAGACTGGCATTCTCATTCTGGTAGGGTCTACCCCGAAGTAGAAGGTATTGAAGAAAGGAACGAAGGATGTAACCTCCCAGGGCTTTCGACGGTTGAAATGAGCACCGAGCAGGTTGCAGACAATAACTGCCCCGATGAACTCAATCACACGTTGTAGCCTGATACGGGTTACTACCTCGCCCTCAGCACTGGTCTGGGCAACAGTTCGGTAGGCTCCTGCCTGTCCAAACGGATGCTTACCGTGAATGTTGATATTGGTCATCTCCCTGATTCTGGTAAGAGCCTCAAAGCTGAAGGTCTGGAAAGGCACGAGGAAAGCTACACCAGGGGAAAGAACTGTAGGACGGTGTATCGTGTCATACATAGACTGGGTCTTTGCACCACCATCACTTGCAAAAGCAGCAAGCTTGGTAGTACTGGTTATGCCCATCTTCTGGCCTTTGTACTTGGCAGCACTGCAGCTACCACCAGTCAGGAGATTTTCCATGAAGGTTGTGAATAGCTGACATACTTCATCAACGGTCTGTAACGGCGAACGACGGGCAACCTCTCCTGCTACAACCGATGTACTGAGGTCTTGATAGGCCATCGAACCGGCTGCTTTGGATTTGATTGCCATTGACATACAGTTGTCACGAATCCACTGACGCTCTGACTTGCTGAAGATGTATCTGGCAAAGCCCACTGCAGTTGCATAGTTGCCATTATACAGGGAGGATAAGGCCAGTGAAGATGTCTGTACCCACAAGTTCCAGGCCGGATTCAGGCCGAATACCGCCGAGTTCAACCTACCACGCATGAAGGTAGCTACCGACCAAGGACGAATACCAAGGATTCGGAAATCAGCATTCTCCAAGCGGAATCGAGTAAGGCCATCAGGCATTCCAAGGATTGACCGGCTTACCCAGTTATCGAGCCACTGGGCGGGAGCATCCAGACCCTGACTGCGAAGAACTTCCGCATGAGCCCTGGCATTCATCGCTACCGGCGTATAGAAGAGGTCTCTGGATACTGCCTGAACATAGTCATCAAACAGTCGGCCTACATCACGAATCTTGGTATAGCCCGCTAAGCCCCCCCTGCGTTCCAGAGCACGAGCATTGAAGGGTGTATCAGGCTTCATGAAGTCAGGTACGACTGTTGGCTCAGATAGATGGCTTGGCCTGACGTTGACACCAAATACCTTATGAAGCATATTGACCTTCATTATCTCCGGTAGGTAGTTCTTGATATAGGGGATAGGCTCCAGTCCCATCTTCTCCCGCATCATATTCCACTGAGAATGCAGGTCATCAAGGTTTCTTCTGAGTTCAAGGCAGTACTCGACAATGCTGAGCTTCTCTGCTGTGGGCATACCCTTCAGAGCAGCTTTGATTGGTTCTTTCTTGATAAGCTCTGCAACCGGAGTAAGCTGGTCTTCAAAGCCCACATTCTCCATTACTGTAGCTACCTTGTTATCATAGACATCCCTGGCTTTGAGATTGAGATAGCGATTCGGCTGGTTTAGCTTGTGCTTCTTACTCCAGTTTATCCGCTTCTTAATCCAGTCAGCCTCATAGACCATCTTGGCGTTGATAGCATGGTCAGCTACCAAACCAACCTTCATGCGGAGAGGATTGTCAAAGCGGCCTTGACCGATTTGGCACATAGCGTCGAGGACTGGCTGCCAAGCAAGGCTGGTTCCATTGACATCATCGAACTTGAAGTTCAGGAACTCATCAGAGACAAAGTTTACAAACCGGATACGCTTGAGCTGTTTCTGGACTTTCTCTGGGATATCTCTCCAGTTCATACGTACCAGGTCTGAGGCTAGGATTTCCTCTCCCTCTTTGAACTTGAGTTTGTGCTTGCTCAGGATGTAGCTCTTGGTAGTCTCGGTTAGCTGACTCCACTTATCGCCAAGACTTATCTTGCTAGGAATGCTATCGATGAAGGAAGTGAAGTCTCCTGTCGTATACATCGCAACCATAGCTATATCAAGAGGATTGCTGTTATCGGCAGCCCAGACCTCTGCCATCTCTCTGGCAGCTTCCCGCTTGTCATTACGCTGGAGCATCGCAGGGTCAATCTCATGCTCAGGCAGATTCTTCGGTATGGTTCGGGCTTGCACACTGGCTGCCGGTTTGTTGATAGATGATTCGAGAGCATAGTCATATTTGACTTGTACGCCTCGCACATTGACAAGGTCATTCAGATTTCCCATAGCGAATTTTGCCAATATTCGGCCTTCCAAGTCCTCCCCCAATAGATTCTTTATCTCTTGGGTGAACTTGAGGGATTTGAGCGATTTTAGCCCCATTACAAGGGCTTTGAGGTAATCCCTGATGTAAAATGCTATGCTCTCAATCCCCTTGGTTCGGGAAAGCTCATTCATGGCCTCGGTTCGTTCGGTACACCGGACAGCCATCCATTCGGCAGGGCTGAACAGATAGTAGATGCCTTTAGGAATAAGCCTATATTTACCATCCTCAAGCTTGAAACTGTTTGCAATATCAGTAGCAGAATCGGGGTATCGCTTGAGGATAGACTCGTACTCCTTGGTCGATAGCTCATTCTGTACCTTCAACGATTCCAGTAAGTTCTTACCGGTAATCTCTACAAACCAGGGATGAGCTGCTGTATATTCCTCGACTGACTTCTTCCAAGCCAGTTGCACTTCCATGACCTGTTCTTTGGGCAAGAAGCGTTCCAGATGATGCCATAGCTCGTGGATAATTGGCACATCCACCTGAGCCTTATTCAGAGCGGACTGGAAAAGATTGACTACTGCCTGGTCATACAGACTACCATCCTCATCCTTGACGGTCTCGACCTCATAGTTGGCCTGAGCACCAGTAGGAGATTTGGTAGCTTTCCACTCACGGATAATTACCTTTTTGAAGTGGTGATAGCCGACCACATCCAGAAAGTTCTTCAGTGAATGCTTCGATTCCTCCGTTAGACCCTTGCCCTCCAGGTACTTCTCCACTGCAGCCCAGTCCTCCATCGGCATAATGGTTGCTATCTCGGTTGATTCCTTAACCATCTCCAGGAAACTGGTTTGAGCTAATTCCAGACTCTCCTTGATTTCTGTATTGGTCTTCTTCTCATAAGCCAATTCCTGCTTCAGAGCAGCAAGCTCATCCTTGGCTCTGGCCTCTAAGTAATTCAGAGCATCGGTGTTAAGCTCCTCAGCAAAACCAAGATTCGTTCGCCAAGCATCCATTGTACGGACAGTTCCATCGGCATACCTGACCCGCACACTATTGGCATTGATGGATTCGATTGTACCTATCCCATATTTGGTAGGAATCTGCTGGCCGACATACTCCTTGAGCTGGCCTACAGTCTTTACCGCATCAGCCAGGTCAGCTTTGGTTGGATTCCGCTGCAATCGCCTCTGAATCGAGTTCAACTGTCTAGATACTGCCGCTCTCTCCTTGCCTTTGAGTTGAGTTGAGCTACGGAAATGCTCTTGAACAGCGTCGATATCCGCATCGATGGGATTCTCGGCCTCTGCCGTTGGCTTTGTAGCTTTCTTGGCTTGAGGAATGATGACTGAGGTAGAAGAAGCAAGCCCTGATGCCTCAGCAACAGTAGCGGGGGTCTTTGCTATCCTGGTTTCCCATTCTTGCTTGAGCTGGTTCTGCGATTCCACACTCAGTTCATCCCAAGTACGAACATTTTTGGTCTTGGTATTGTAGATATCCTTGAAGACCACTCCGGTTTTGTTCTTTATCTCCAGTTTCTGAGTCATAGTCATGTTATTCCAGGCATTGGCTATATCAGTCCCTGGTTGAGCCGCAATATCGGTCTTTCTTAGGGTGTCTCGCTCCTTTGTAGCCGATGAACGCTTGCTATGGAGGTCTTGGAACTGGTTGCTGAGCTTGGTTATCTCAGCTTCGATAGCTGCTTGCTCTACTTCGGTAAGATTCTCCTCGGCTACACGCTGCTGGAGACCCTGGATTGTAGTAGATAGGTCAGTTAGAGCCTCATCGTAGGATGTAATCACTCCATCCAGATAGGCAAGCTGGTTCACATAGACCTTTCGCTCGGCATTTTTGATATTGTTATTGATTATCTCCTCAGAAGCAGCGGCAGCGGCAAGCTGGATTGTCTGCTTACCAGCATTATCCTTGGTAAGAGTCTCAAGAATTGTCTCTGCTTCGGCTGGATTCTTGACTCCTGTAAGAGCAGCATTGACCTTGGGGGAAGGAAATCGGGTTAAACGGCTGATTGTGGGCTGGAGGATATTACCGGCTGCCCCCATTCCAATACCCATCATTGCTCCTATGGCAAAGACCTCCTGCATCTCAGCATCCCATCGCCAAGGCTGGGTATCACCGAGAGCCATTCGCTGCCATCCTTGCTGGACAACTTCCTCACCGCCCTCTGTTAAGCCGGTAATGGCAAGCTTTCCACCTATCTTGGCTGTATTGAGAAAGCCTTTTGCGATGAGATTGGCGGGAACATGGGCTCCCTTTATTGGGGAGAACATAAACAAAATCTGGATTGCATCAGTTCCAGCCAAAGACAAGTTCTTCAAGAAGACATCTTGGGCAGCATTAGCAGCTTCCTGCTCTGACATCCCCTGAGCTATTGCGGAATTGAAGGTATTTCCGGCCTCCATTGCCGATTCAACCGGACGTAGAATCATTGAAGCACCAACTGAAGCTAAAGCTTGCGTACATATCTCTTTTCTTAAGAAGTTCCAGCCGAATTTGCTGGCAATACCGCCAAGCATCGCTCTGGATGAGCCATAAAGAGCCCCATAGGTTAAGCCACCAGTCAGAGCAAAAGCAGCTACTGTAGGAGCATTCTCCCCCCAGACCATACCAAGATACTCAGGGTCATAGAGATTCGTCCACTGAAAGCCCTTCATTGCATTGATTGATTGCTGTTCCCAGTAACTCTGTGGGATAAAGCTCTTGATACTATTAGAAGCTCCATAGAGCCAATCTACTGCATCGTTCTCAGACGACCAGCCAAGCTTTACCCGTATTGCAGAGGACAATCCAGCCAGAGACTCAAGCTGCGTAGCTGCCCAATTGAAGGTTCCTTTACCCACCATTGCAAAGAAATCCAATACTGGCTTGAATGGCGTACCTTCGGGGACTGTACCAGCACCATGTTCAGCTATATTGACCTTATCGGCATAGCGTCTGAAATACAGGATATCAATTCCGCTATCCTTCAAGTAGCGGTCATAGAACATATAAGCTGTATCAGCCATACCTATAACCTTGTAAAATTGTTCCTCTACGCTGCTTCCAAGACCCTTTACCAGTTCTGGTACACCAAGATTATCCAGTTCGATGTCAATCTCTGACCAGTAATCTCCTCTGGCATACTCTACTATATCAACATCGGTAAGACCGAAGTTACTGCCGGATACTGCTTCAAGGGCTCGTATCTTGAGAATAATGTCATCCTCTGATATAGTAACCCCATAATCATAGTCCCAGAGTTCAGCATCAGTCAGGGAAACCGGATTACCATTCTCGTCTTTGTTGGCAATCTTTACCCTACCGGAAGTATCATAGAATCCATCTATCTTCTCGGTCATGCTGTAGCTCTCACCAGCCTCATTGGTAAGAGCAACTGTTCGAGAAGCCAGATTCGGGTCTCCACCGAGTTCCTGGAGCTTTCTGAGGTCTCCTTCCAATGTACCGGTAGAATCCACTCCATAGGTAGTCTTCAATTCTGTCTGGACTGATTCCCAGATAGTATTGGAGAAACCTGCTTCCTCATCGGCTACCTGTGGCGGGTAGGCTGCACGAAGGACTTCACGGATAGCATCATTGTCCCGCATCAAAGCAGCTACTGACATGATATAGGCAGGGTCGATAGAGGGATTGGATGTAGTAAGGTCAGCTACCATCTGGTCGAAGGAAACACTCGGAGGAAAGCCATCATATAGCTTCATGATGTCTTCCATCGTTCCACCAGATAGAGCTTCGTTGTAGGCCAGTATCCATTCCCGCTCCTCATCGCTGAGGTCAAGGCGATTGATTGAGGTTGAATGCGGGTCTAGTTCGGGGATAAGCTCGTAGAGTCTGGCCTCTTCACCACTGAGCAAGCCTTGAATGGCATAGGCAGCCATGTAGTCTCGGATAGTAGGCATTCGTTCCACTACACGCTGTTTCCGAAGAAGCTCCTGAATCTCCCCCTCAGTCTGCTGGATATTGATATCAAGCTGCTCAGGGGTAAGACCGAGATTAGCACCAGGAAGGAATTGACCGATAATTGGGATATCATAGATTCCCGATGCTATCTCCTGAGCCTGTTGCTGGATAAAAGGCTTATTTGCCCATTGCTCCGGCGTATAGGAACCTTTGTAAATCTGTTGCTGTTGGGCTGCAAGGGTATTGAGGTCTTGTAGCCGCTGAGCATCCTTCTCTGTATAGAGCGTAGGGAAATCGGGCATCGAGGGCAGGGTAAATACGTTCTTATTCTCGCTTACCATGTTATCTCCTTATCTTTCCCTTACCGACCATAGTACGCAATTGCTGCGGTGAGAATCCCTGTCTGGCCTCCGGAGGAGCAACCATTGAGGAGACTGCCTGTTTCTCGGCTGGGGCTCCAGCTTTCCTGGCTGCCATCACGCCGGTTGCTTCGGCAGGATTGGGCTGGCCTTCGGGAGCTGCACCGAGCTGTGTTTCCAAAGCCTGAGCAGCCCTGATGAAAAGTTCGGCCTGTTTCTTATCGCCTCTGCTCTTGAGGTACTCGGCATGGATATAGTAGCCGGATATCTGCTCGACAAGTTGGGAGAGTGGATGATTGAGCATCCGGTCTACACTTCTCTTCCGCTTGATTCCTTGCGGGTCTGGCATATGGAGAATCTCAGTTACGATAGTTGATTCGTCCAGATGGTCTTTCAGCATTCCGGCAATGGTTCCACGCTCCATCCAGTCTTTGGGAGTGGCAACTTCTGAATCGACATTGACACTCACATCTTCGGGAATCTCATCGCCCTTCAACTGCTCAAGGGTTGTTCCCTTTATGGCAAAGATTCTCCCGCCCTGTTTGAGATTGAGCAACCAGAAGCGGTCTATCTCGCTGATGACAAAGTGCTTGGCATCCATATAAGGATAGAGTATCTGGTTTGCACTGGATGAGGACAGGAGACTCAAGGCATATCCGGCCTGTCCCTCGGTCATACCGTAGACAGCATCGTTGAAAGAGCCCTTCTGCACTTCTCGGCGGGTCTCAACCAGATGAGCCTGGAGTTCAAGGGGGATTGGAGGATTGCTGACACGCTGAAGACCGGCCTCTCCTGGGGCATAGTTGAACAGTGCTCCACGCTCTCTTATCTGTTCCGGTGTGGCCTTGGGAGTAGCAGAGAACTCCTGAGTGATTGGATTAACGGTATCTTTCAGCACCTGGGTTGCTATGCTCTTCCACTTGTTGAACGACGTAAAGACCTCTCGGTTCACTTCAAAGATGCTACGTCCGGCAAGCTGTCGCCAGTTCATGCTGGAATTGGTGAGTGTGCCTCTGTCCTGGAAGCCCCCTATCGGTGAGCAAAGGACAAGCATGTCAGAACGGGACTGGATACCGGTAACGTCTTGACCGCCGATGAGGACAACACTCTTGAGTTCACCATCATTGAAGAAAAACTCATCGATGGTTACTTCAGTTGTGAGGCTGGGTGTGCGTCCCTGCATGGTCTGGTAATTCCAGCCTAACTGCTCTGCTTTGACAGCAGCAGCAGATTCTGTGATTTTATATGAATGGACACATGAGGACATTACTGTGCCTGTAAAGTTCGGGAAGGTATCGGCAGGATTCCATACGTTGACAATGGGTATGCCCTTCTCTCGGTCATAGTAGACTGATATGGAGTACCAGCCCAGAACCAGAGCAAAGAAACCGAAGTCATCGATGAATGGCGATATACCGGCAAGCTTGCGGTCTCTGTCGGCTAAATCCCACATATACCTGCAGCCTCGGTCTACACGAGCCCTCTTGTCGAGGTCATAGGCCGACTCGGTCTCAATAGGAATGGTGTGAGAGAGGTCTCCTTTGGTCAAGAGATAGTGTGCCATGTTATAGAAGGTCTGCGGCTCATTGGAGACATAACTCTCCATCCCTCGTGTATATAAGGCATCGATAAGGAGAAGGATATCATACCACTCCTTGAATTTGGTTAGTCTGGTTGACCAGTACTGCTTGAGACTGTTAATCTCTTGATTGATGGTGTTTACATCTCGTGTAATTGGCATATTTCCTCCTCTACCAGTTATATCCAGCAACATTGCCCTGATAGCCACCCGATGCTCCTGTCACTTTCTTGGTAACGATTGCAAGCATCAGCGATATGGCAAGGTCATCGAAAGATTGGGCTGTTGGTTTCAGCCTGATGTAGCGATAGCCTCTTAGTTGTCTGATTAGATTGGCATCCCAGATTTGGATGTATGGTAAGACGTTCTTCATCTCGGTATAGAGAACGTGCTTGGTTTGGTCATTCGTCCACCAGCCGACTTGGTGCGTTACCTTGCCGGATGTGAAGTCTCGCTGATGGTATAGCCTCGGATAGCTGGTCATCTGGCCGAGAACGGCATATCCGGTAAAGTTCCGCTCTACGCAGATTTCAGCCCAATTGTATGTCTTGCCCATCTCCTTGAGGACTGTGGCAAATTCATTGGGCTGGCATCGGGCAAGGAAGGTAGCAACTACCCGCCACTTAGAATCGAGCACAACGGCTGCTGAGAAGCTGCCTGTTGGTGAACCAGCGGCAGTATCTGCTCCAATGACATATTGCTCCTTGGCATCGGGTTTTGCCCAGTAATCCCACATGACGGGTTTACTGTCAACAGTAGTTTCAAATCGTTCGGGGTCACGGCATCCGGCAGATAACCGATTGATAATGCTGGTATCGAAGACTGGGTCTCCGACTGTGATGAAGCAGGAGATTTCATCCTCTGGATACTCCTGCCAGAAGAGACCGCCCTTCTCCGCTATCTTCCATCTACGCCAGCGAACCTGGTCTTTGGTGATGTGATGCTGGTCTACTATGGCCTGTTCCTCATCGGTATAGTCGAAGTCTCCCCTGTCTGATGGAAGAGCTATCGGGGAGTTCTCAGGTATGCGATATTCATCCGTCCACCACCAAGGGAAGAAAAATGTGGTATAGGGGGACTTACCTTCCTTGGCTCGAATCCAACGGTCATAAAAGACATTGTCCTCACCATTGGGAGTACAATTACAAGACCAGATAGCCTTACCATTCCTCCTCACCATAAGGAAGTGGTCTTCTGGAATCGTAAGACAGTAAACCATTCCTCGGTATGGAACACGAGTTATCTGGTTTCTGCTGTGCCTTACCGAAGCTCTCTTAGCTTTGTAGAAGCTTATATTATAAGCCTCTTTATGTTTTCCAGAAGCAGACTTTACAGTATAGTTTGTTCTGAAGCCTAGCTTTAAACCTATCTCCTGAATATCATCCCGCAAAGAACAGTCCTTTGTTATACATCGGTTCCGCTTTTTCTCCCCATCTCCCATCATATAAGCTTTTAACAGTAGAGATAATCTATTCTTTGGTAAGTTTAAGACAGCTCTTGGTAATCTCTTTGGCTTAGTATAGGGGCTCATGTAATCCGCAAAAGCTTTTCCTGGTATTGTAAACTGACAACCATTAGCATACACACCAAGTTTCTTCCCCAGATAAGCGGCTACTAAACCTGCAACTTCCTTAAATCGTTCCTGGTATATTCCCTCTTGATAGATAGATACCGCGTATTTCTCTACCCATCCCTCGGAAACAAAGAAACCGAGATATTCCAGCCAAATCTCTGCAGGAATAGGCTTTCCTGCTACCAGGAAAACAGGTATATCCTCTCCAAGCCATTCCATACCCGCTTCAAATTCCCACTCTGAGTAGTCAAATAGTTCTCTAGCTTGATATACACCAAAGGGCTGAATAGTTCCGCTTTTCCTTGCCCACAGATTGTGATTTGGTGTAACAGCTAAATCTATTCCTTTTCCAGTTACCCTAACAAGTTCAGTAGCTGGTCTCTCTATTTTTTCCATAATATCAGACCAATAAGCAATATCAGTTTCTCTGTTCTTAGAAAGAACCTTATCGGTAAGCTCTACATCTTGAAATCGGAGCCAACCTCTGTTTGTAAGAATCTCCGTCATATCATCATAGCATTCGATTGTAATCTCACCTTGGAGCGGTACGGCATCTTCTACGCCATTGAGGATTGTTTCCCCGTCCTCATAATGGGCAAGCTCGGACAAGAGGACTTTGCGGATAGTATCACCACGACCAAAGGCTCTGGAACCGGCTGTACCAACATAGATACTGGAATGGAGCTGAGGGAAAGACTTCTCACTGCGACTACCTGCTCCGAGTTCGGGCTTGGGGGGGAGCATGGTGTCATAGTAGAACTGCACTCGGTCAAGCAGTCGCTGTGTGGCATGGGTCTCATGGGAGACAACAGCACACGTAGAATGGGGCTTGGTAATGCAGTCCGTGAACATATCGGCCAGGACTATACTGGATAGACCACCCTGGCGATGCTTCAGTACAATATTACGATTGGACTTATTGCGAAGAAAGTGGGCTTGCATCCGGTTTGGGCGATACGAAACTACATCACCTGCCTTATCATCGATGTATAGCAGATGCTCAATAAGGTCTGCTCGGTCAATTGTCATTGTCATTAGCCGAATCCTTTAGGCAATTTCGGAAGAGCAAATTTCCTCTTCACTCTCAGGACATTCTTGTTCACCTTCCGAGAGAAGTTCGCCCTCCGTACATTCTGCCGTCTGGCCAAGGTTTGCTTGTATGTGCTGCCCATTTATAACCTCCGGAGTTATATGTTGGTCGGGTATTTGATTATTGTTATTCACGATTATGGCCTGCAGTCTCGCTTGCCAGGGATTGACAGGGGGAGCTGAGACATCCAGGTCTGTTACCAGTTTGGAATAGACATCCTTGGCAATAGGAGTCTTGATAAGGTCATAACATCGGCTGGAAAGCTCTTTTGTCATGACATCAATCATCTTCTCCTCCATGAGAATAGCTGCTATCTGGTTGCTCTTTCTCAGGAGCTTGATTGCTTCTTTCTTGTAGTGCTTGGTCAGTGCTACCCTCTGGCGGTTGATTCGGATAAAGTCCTGGTTCTCATCGGTGTTGTCAAACCAGTGATTATACTCGGAGGTCTTGACATTACAGAGAACCCTCGCTTGAGCCGCATCAATATCAGCAATCCGGAATAGCAGGAACTTTCGCTGGCTACCGATTATGGGGCTGAGGATTTCTTCTAAGGTTGGTTCTGCTATTTGTTCAGTCATAGAAACTCCTTGATACTGAAGACTACCACAAGAAAGTCTGACTGTCAACTGGGTAGTTAAGCGATTTTGGACAGAAATCGGGGAAGGAGGATTGGGGCTTGACAATTTAGCAAAAAGGTGCTACGATTGGCAAACGAGACTAAACAGTGAAACCGAACTAGATACCTTTAAAGGGTAGGGATTGAAAAACGGGTTTTGTCCAAAATAATATAAAGGGAGGCCACATGTTTCTTCAGAATGCAAAGCGAAAGCACGTATGCGGTCATTGTGGTAATGACATCGAAAGGGGGGAAATCTTCTGTGTCCAGTTTGTACCAAGAGAGGGCAATCCCAAGCCCTGGGCTGCGATGTATCATTTTGCTTGCTGGATTCCGCATATGGAAAAGATGCTCCAGAAGAAGTATGATAATTTTGCGGGAAAGGACATATGTAGGCCACCCATGAAGGGTAGGCCAAGGATTCCCACAACCGATAGGCCACTACGGCGAAAATTGCTATCTTTGAGGGCATTCCACGCAAAGAGGGGGAATGTGGCAAGGGTAGAGGAAATCAATCGGCAAATAAAATCTTTGGAGGTAACGAATGAAGTGTCCGGAATGCAAAGTGAAAATGAGCAAGATTCACGGACAGGTCAAATGTCCTAAGTGCGGAAAGAACTGGTAAGGAGGACTGATATGCAGCATAGACTAAGACTGGTACAATGGATAGCCAGAAAGTGTGGGATTGAACCTGGCTACCACTTTCCCCGATGGATGTTGATAATTGCTTATCTGATACTGCCTGAACGAATACCAGTAAGCAAGGCTCTATCCCCTATCAAGTATTGGATAGAAACGGATTCAATTGTGGTAAACGGAATACACTTCTCCTGCCGTAGCCTGATTGCTCTTGCCAGAGGCGATATAGGCAAGAAATTTATGATAGAATCTAAGGACTTCGGGGTTATCACAGTAAAATTTCTACCAGAGGAGGACTGATATGTGGTTAAGAAGGTTACTGCAGCGAAAACAGAACGGCTGGCCTCACCAGGTTGAGCTGGAAATCAAACCGGTAGAGCCTCCGGATATGCAGTGGAACAATGTATATACTGAATCTGAGACAGAGCAGGAATGTCCTGTTTCTTGCAAGGACTGTCCATTCGGGGACAGACCAACAGCATAGAACCATTGTTCGGGATGGAAAGGTGCTCGGAGTTCGGAGCTACGGTGCTTCTCCGCTGCGGCTCCGCAGCACCCTACCTCCTTACCCCTCTCACCTATCCCTCCCTCCGAGAACGGGAAGACAGCAAAATCCAGAAAGGAATCGAAACTGTATGAGTCACACTGAGGATTATATATATGTAGTTGTGTGTAAAAAATGCTTGAAAATGGTTCAGTGTTCCTATGAGGATACCAATGTAAATCTCGAACTGTTTGAGCACTATTCGGGAAAAAGGAAGGACTTCCCAGAAAAACTGCTGGATAGCTGCTGTAGCTGCCCAGAAGCAGAGAGTTCCGATGGGAAAATATCTAAGAGAAACTTTAACAGATAGACCGTATGGCCTTTTGTTAAGTACCTTTCTGGGAGGGATTTTTTCTATGAGAGTAGAATCATTATTATTACGTCCACTACAGACAGTGGGTGGGGGGATACCCCAGCCTTGTTTGAGGTTCAGCGTAGAAGAACGGCATGGCATGGGGCGTAGAGGCAGCCTACGATGTTAGAGAATGTTGATGTGTGCATCACAGACCAGCGAAGGGGGGACTATAGGGGGGATGGATAGGATAGAGCAGGCTTGTCCCCACCAAGGTCATGCCCCTCCCTTATCATGCTTCGATGGTATCGCATTGCAGCCAGCTTCCATCGCTCACCATCTTCAGCATCATACCCAGCACCATCATCATCACCTTTGCCCCCCAGGTACGCATCCATGCCTTCGCATCCCATATCCCCGCCAAGCACGACCCCACGACCAACATCGGGGAGCGTCCCTTGTTGGTCTTCCACCCCGTCTTGATAAAACAGGCCAGTCGGCAAAGCCGACTCGTGGCAAGCCACTATCCCTTCTCTCTCTCCCGTTCTCCACATTATAATGCTTGCCTTCGGGGAGCCCAGCACCACAGCACAGCCCCCCTTCATACAGGTATTATCAGGTATGAACTCCCCGATTTGCGATGTCTTGTCAAGCCCGCTCGCTCGTGCGGGTAGGAAGTTATTCACAGTTCAACGCCGCTCGCCCGTCATAGCTCATGGTCGGTACAAATGCTAGAGGTAATGGGATACGCATTTGCCCCATGATGCATCTATGACGGCTATGGGGCTTGTCCGCTTCGCACAAGACATGGCAAGCATTCCTCCCCCACATGGCGGGAGAGACCGACTCTACCGACTACGATAGAAAGGAGTGTTATGACTACAGATGCAGTACCAAGAGTGAAAGTACGGCGACACAAAGCCCTTGCATGTGCCAGATGCAAGACTATTATCCCCAGTACAGAAGTGGCAAGTGGTTGCCCGCAGTGTGGCGACACTCGGCTAATCATAGTAATCTTGCCCGCTAAGTAATGCTTAAAAAAAACGAAAGGTAGGTACTTACAATGGATAGCAATCTCTTGAACGGATTATCAGACAAGGCACTTGAGGAATACTTGGAGAAGTACAAGGACAATCCAGCAGTATTCCAGCAGTTATCGGGTATCAAGGAAGCCAGGTCAAAAAACGCCGAGGTAGCCGAACTCCAGCTTCAGGAAGAAGTGAAGCAGACCGAGCTTACCGCAGAGTTTACGGACTACGTGTTAAGCTTGATGGCGGACGCACCAAAGCGACCGTCTTCAGTATGCAACTTCCTTGTGCGATGGCAAACGACCAAGACATCCCAGACCGTAGACGGAAAGACCGTTGAGTCAGAGGTCAGCGGATGGGCAATCGATATGAATCATGCTTGCAAGGCCAGTTCACCCAATACGAAGACTACTACCGAGAAGGCAGCCGGTAAGCTTGAGGTCACAGCATTCAAGCTTGAGGCAGACCCGAACGACCCGACCAAGAAGGTCAAGCGGGTACTCGGCAAGTATCCGAGCATGAGGGCAGCGTGCAACAACAACGGCGTAACAGCCACAGCCGCATCAGCCAGACAGGATGCCATGCACGCAGGTATCTACTTCGAGTAGACAGAGCAAGTAACCAGCATGGGGGGCAGTCCAGCAATGGATTGCTCCCCTTTTTTATTGGTCGAATGTACCAGCAATGGAACAATGTTAGTAGTAGTCCAAACCAACGAGCCAGTGCTCGTAGTTCGTATGACGAACAACTCGCCAACTATCAGCCATGCAGACCAGGCCGACTAAGCGGATTCGGCAAGCAAGCTTGCCCCTTCTATCTTGTCTCCGCTACCCACCACTACCAAGCCCGACCCCGTCGCTCGACCCCATCCACCCAACTCCACCCCATCCGGCCAGACTGCAGCATAAGCTGCGGCACGGGTCGGCATTGCCCACCTGCCCTGGCTCTGGCAGTCCAGCATAAGGTTTTGGTTCGCACTATGTTATGGGAACTGGTTTGAAACTGTGTACCCCTCAAACCACGAGCCAACCTTGTCTGGTCAGCAATGGTGGGAGAGTTATGCACTGGGTGTGCAAAACCTTGCTGGCCTGCGAACAAACAGCTAGTGCGTAACTGGTGCATAACTGCCCCGAACCAGTAGCAGTCCACTCCACTTCCCGATGCAGCTCGGCAAGGCCGCTGGCCGCCACCTGCCATCGTAGCCATACCGAAAAGACGGCTGGAATCGGGGCATTATGTCAAGCAGTTCATTTGAGATAGACTGCCCAAAAAGCCTTGTGTCGGCTGGACATACGTGGGACAATGACCTTGCCGAGAAAGATAAGCCTCGACTGACTTGACAACTGAATATAGCTCAGCCCCTAAACCTGCAGAACATGGATTGGCTCTGAGGTATGCAGAACTGAGGCGGCACAGACAGCGAAACTGCTATGGCTCTTAAATGAGGAACAGATGGCATCTGGCCTCTGCCACATGCTCTTAAATGTTAGCTGAACTACCGCCGATGAACCGCTATCAACCACAGAGACCGGCTGAATAAACCACGAGTGCGTAGCATAGTGGGACAGTTAGAGGGGATACTGTTTTACTATATGCTAGGGCTGGTAAGGTATAACAACTTACCAGTCCTGGCAGGTAGTAGAATGCTGCCTGGAAGGAGGAACACAAGATGCATCTACAAGGAATACCAGATGATGCCCTGATTAAAGAGCTGGATGAACTCTATCGCCTTATCTTCTTCTCTGTCTATTTCGGTACAGCGGAAATGATACGCTTTACCAGATTGCAGAAGGAACTGTGGCGGAGAGGTTATGACAGCCACATTTCCTCAGGAGGAGACACTATGGAGGTTACTCATGCATAGAGAATACTGCATAAACTACACCTTCAGCCAGAAAGAGGGAGTTGCCAACAAGCTGGAAGACCTGGTCTACAAGCAGACCCATATCCCCTCTGGTACAACCTCAAACCAGCTTATCTATGTCAAGGACAAGAAAAGACTGGAAGCTTTACTGGGACATTGGAATCGCTCCACTACGCTGTGGAAGTATGAACTGGTAGGCTACTAAATGCAGAAAAGAAAGGGGGTGATACTGTATGTGCCTAGCACGGGTTACTGACCAACAGGTCAATACCAACATCGGGTACAAGGTCTTCGAGGTCGGGGACAGGTTCGGAGAGTTCAAGACTCCAGTTGCTGGTAAGGAGTTCCAACTGGGAGTCGAGAAGAGGGATAACAGCAAGGCCATTGTACGCATTCCAGCGAATCGATATCGTCGCTGGAGTGAGCAAGACTACAAAGCTGGATATCACATCTTCATCAACCTGTCAGACGCAGAGAAGTATGCCAAGAGAGGCCAGCTTATCTGCATGGTACACTTCAACTGCGTATCTGCAGTAGGCTTCCAGGGGCTGCGTGTCGGAAGGCGTGTCGATAACGCTCTGACCGTAGTTGCCAGCCGCATGACTATCATGCAGGTCATGGGACAGAAGAAGTAGGCAGCTAGTAGTGTCCCCACAGCCCCTGACTATGGTTGGTTGGGGGCTGTCAGGAATCTATTAGAAGGAGGCTAGAATGACCGAGAAACGGCCTTTTCTATGCCAGCTATATAAGGAGGTATCTGATGGACAAACTAGCCCTACAGCTAACCAAACCGATACAGCTCGTTCCCGTCTACCACAGATGGGAGCGTAATCTGTATATAGACCACGATAAGCTACGCCAGCTTGAGCCGCTGGTGCTGATTCTACCTGATGACTTCATCCAGAACTAGATGGCTACAAAAACAGAAGGAGGTATGCAGATTAGAGAGATTGACCAGATTCCACAACACCCGACCAGCTCAACTTCAGTGAGGAGGTACTGATGACACCGATGTTCAGCAAGAAGCACTATGTAAAATTGGCAAATGCTGTTGCTCAGCTTCCAGCAGCAATAAAACCACCAGTAGTGCTGCAACTATCCAAAATATTTGAAGCTGACAACATACTATTCAGTAAAGACAGGTTCGAAGAAGCCTGTAAGATTAAGAAGGAGGAAAACTAGAATGGTACGCAGAAACAACAGCCAGAACAATGACACAGAGGATGACAACAACCATGTGGGTGTTGAACCTGAACCTGCGGGCGGATGGACTCGCCCTGACCACACCCCTGCCGGACAGGTCATAATCGAGACTGGTCGTGGCAACTCGGTCAATATCGATGCTGGAGAGCCGTTCCAGCCCACCATCGAGCGGATTGCTGATGAGGCCAATTACGGCGGATACTTCAGGGTATTCCTGAATGGTGAGGAAATCGTAGACCCTGCCACTGCTCCGGAAACACTGGAAGCAGGCATGAGAGTCACCCTGACCCCCTATGATAAGGTTGGGGCTGACGATGATATCACTTACCAGCGGGAAGGCGATATCCTGACCATTCGTGTTACTCTCTCAGCCGGTGTACCCAGCAAGAGTTCCGGAAAGAACCTGGTCAAGGCTTCCACTGGCGGCTTCAGGATTATCCCTGGAACAGACATGCGGCTTAACCTCATGGTCATAGCACCAATATAGTAACAACCAGGGGGCTGGTAGGGTCATGCTCTGCCAGCCCCTATCTTATTCTACATAGGAGGAACATATGCCAGATGCATTTACATTACAAGATGTGCTGGATGCGGTAGAAGCACAAGGAACACTACTGGCTTTCGACATGGGGGAACATGCTTTCTGTTACATAGATAGTAACTGCCCAAAAGCTGTTTCTCTACGTCGAGTGCTGGCAGAAGCAAAGATAGACTTGGAAAAGCTGGAAGCCCCTAAACAGCCAGATAATGTATTCGCCAGCCCTACCATGTTACAGCCAGTAATAGCCCAAGTAACCATCGGAGGACAGAGCATTGACCTTTCTGGTCTGGTTCAGCAAGAAGCTGTCTACCAGATACAGCGGTTAATTGATGCTGCTAATGAAAATCATAGTAGAGTAACCAGGCTTGGGGATAGTTTATATGCTACCTACATACAGCAGCTACGGGATGCCAGGAAGATGCCTGTGCTTCCCCAATTGCAGTTCCCAATCGAACAGTTACTAGCCTTGAACTGTACCATAGCAATCGGAGAGGACAAGCGTTACTACCAGATTGGCTTTGAATGCAGGTATGCTCCGAAGTGGCTGTACTCTACGGGCAAGCGGTACGAGATATCAGCTACCGTTGCCGAGACACTGGAACGAGATACGATTTTAATCTTTCCAGTCTCAAGGGATATGAAGATTCTGCATCCTACCCTGTATAAACGAAATGGGCAGAAGCTGAATCACTATCACGGCTTTGGTGCAGATTGCTGGGGAACAGCCAGGATGATTAGATGCTGGGATGGGTCACTGCAGCAGCTATGGAATCAGTTCCGATTGCTGACTGGAGCCCTGACAACCATTAATCTGGACTCGCTCATGTCGCACCAGCCAGATGACATGCCCCATATCGAAGAACTGAAGCGGCATTCAACTGTTATGGGTGAAGAGGGAAAGCTGGATGCTACTCCCGAACCGGCAGCCAGCGGTGTGAATCGTGGCTGGGGGAGAATACCAACTGGAGGTAGACCATAATGGATAACAATCTATATCAGCGACAGATTCCGCTACAATTATCTGTACCGCAAGCCATCACGGTTATAGGCTGTGGTGGTATCGGCAGTTGGGTTGCGATAGATGCTGCCATGTCTGGGGTCGATACTATCTTTCTGTTTGACCCAGACATCATGGAAGAGCATAACCGCAACAGACTTCCGTTTTGCCAGGGCAGCCTCAATCGCCCGAAGGTAGAGGTAGTGAGGGACTACATTCTAGCAATCAGGCCGCAATGCAATGTTATTGCAATCCAGGAAAGACTTGATGGTATCCTGCTGGAGATTCAGCTCAAGCTGGGTATTCCCTTCATCGAATGCACAGATAGTCCGAAGAGCCAGATTCAACTGTACAATGAGTGCAAGAAGCACAATGTCCATTTTATCAAGGCTGGCTATGACGGCACTCACATCACAGTAACATCGAATGTATCCGGCTGGATAAAAGCAGCCGCAGAGGAAACCTATGCCATTGCTCCTTCCTGGGTTGTACCGGCACAGATAGTAGCAGCAGTTGCTATTGCCAAACTTATGAAGTACCCAACCCAGGAAACAAGTCTGGATATATCAGAGATAGGTATGCCAATACTGGCTAAACGGCCTAGTCCAAGAGGAGCCAGATGTAGAGAAAGAACAGGAGGTAGCCGATAATGGCAGGATGGAAAGTCCCCAAGAAAGATGAGGTCAAGGACTGCTCACTGGTTGCTATACCGAGGGTCTATATGGAAACCTCAGTCAAATTCAAAATCGAAGCCCTGATGGAAGCCTATCCGCACAGGGAATGGCTGGGCTATCTGGTTGGTGAGAATACAGAGCGGGATATCAGCATCAAAGACATCGTCATACCGCCACATGCACATTCAGGCTCGGCCAGTGCTGAACCGGAACCGATGCATGTACCGGAAAACTGCGTCGGGTTTATCCACAGTCATCACTCGATGGGAGCGTTTCACAGTGGCACTGATGATGCCCACGTAGACCGCAACTATCCGCTGAGCATCACAGTCGCCAAGCACTATGGGAACGGGCTTGACTTCGATGCCCTGACCTGTCAAACTACGCCATGCAAAAAGCTTCTGATGGCTCGTACCACAATCAGCTTCCGGTTCCCAAGAATACCGGTTTCAGACGAATGGCTGAAGGAGGCACAGGAGAACATTGACAAAGGCATAGCAGCTATCCCGACCTATACTCCCCAGTCTTATTCCGGTATCCAGCCGATGCTTATTCCATCCTTTGCTAACAGGAACGGAGAGGTAGAGGTAGGCTTCAACTGTAACGGTCACTTCATATCTGAGCAAGACTACTATAAGCATCTGCGGGAGATATTCAACGATGACAGTATCGGAAAGGGTGAACGGGGCAAGGATTACAAAATCGGAGAGGCCAGTGCCAGATGGGAAGAAGACAAGGACTCCGACAATCCCCTGCTTACCGGTACTGCAGAAGAATGCAAATGGAAGAAAAAGTAATTCTATCAGACGATGAGAGAGCGGCTGTGCTGAAGATGCTGGAGGAATTAACAGCAGCAGGCAACCGCTCGCTCATGCTCTTTGTTATCCCACTCAGTCAATGGGATAGCATAAGACAACGATATAACTTTTAAGGAGGCGTATGGACTGGAAAAATCTTGAATTACTGGACTTGGCTGAAACTCAGAGGAGCCTTCTCAGGAAGAAAGGTCATCGCCTATCCTTTGACTGCTTCAACATGAAAATGAACAGGGACGGTAAGCGGTGTCGGTGCAGTTTCGGACACACACACAATCAAGATGTGCTGTTTGTCCTGTTAGGCAAATGCTGTATCTCATGTAAGGACTGTAGCCAATATGACAGTGGTGCATGATGTTGCAGAGTATGTCCGGACTACCCGACCATTACCGCAGTTCTACATAGACAATATACTACCGCAACAGGGAACGATGCTGCTCTACGGTAGTCCAAAGGTCAAGAAGTCCTGGCTGGTTCAACACATGGCGTTCTGTATCTCACAGGGCTGTCCCTGGTTGGGCTTTAACACCGTACAGGCCAGGACACTAATCGCACAGTTCGAGATATCGGAGCTATCCTACTACTGGCGGCTACGGAATATGGCAATGAACTTCCATCTGGCTCCTGGCTGGCTATATGAAATGAGCCCAAGCCTGATGTATCTGGAGGAAGACCGAACATATGAACGTTTTGCCGAGTTGGTCAGGCCGATAGCACCGCAGCTAATCATCCTGGATTGTCTTGCAGCTTGCTTTGGTGGCGATGAGAATGATGGCAGAGATGTGGCTAAGCTGATTGAGAAGCTGGCACTGTTGAAAGACGAACATCATGCGTCGTTAATCATAGTCCACCATACCAACAAGAGCATCCAGACCACATCATCCGTCGATAAGGCAAGAGGACACTCCAGACTGGCCGGTTGGGTTGATACGCTGGCCTACATGTGTGAACAGCCCACCGGAGTACAGATACAATACAAGGCCAGACAAACCACAAGGGAACTCTTTAACCAGAACATTGTATTCGAGAATCATAACTGGACAGAAAGGAGAACACAGTGAAATTTCTGAAATGGATTAAGGAAGCAGTCAGAGACATCATGTGGCCTGAAGCTTCCCATAAGACCGACTCAGTCCGAGCACAGGAATGGGACATCTTTGTTCCCAGGGTTCGGTATCACATCGACCACTACACAGTACCGCAATACGGAGACTTCCCGAATGACCCAGTTACCGGCTTTACCATTGCGGATTACAAGACCAACATGCTGCGGTACTGTAACCGAATAGGCACTGGCATGAGGGGAAAGGCAGAGGAACAGCGGGACTGCCTGAAGCTGGCTCATTATGCCTGTATGCTGTACTTCAAGTATACGAGGGGGGAGAAATGAGAAAGATAGTAGAAACCTATCAGCTTGACTATCGGAATGCCTCCGTGAAGTTGCGGATACCGGCTGGAGCCGAGCTTCTAACTGTTCGTACAGATAGGCGGGAAGAGCTTTCTCTCTATGCGATAGTAGACAAAGACCAGGCGGAAGAGGAAACCCGCACCTTTGCCATTCTAGGCACTAATGATGCCATTCCGTCTGATGACCGAGTCTATATCGGGAGTGCAACTTCTGGAAGCAGCCATTTCCTGTGGCATGTGTTCGAGATTTTCGAGCGGAAGAATTAGCTATGGCTGGATTGGCACGAGCAATTTGCAACAGAGGGTCTTGCAAAAATAATGACAAGGGTATATGCTATTCTCCCACCATGCCCATACTCATAGCTGGTGAACACTATCGCCCAAACCAATCGCCGGTATTATTGGAATGTCAGACCTATAAAGCAAAGACGAAGGAGGAACAGGATGAAGATGCACTGAAACCTTGATAGTCTACCCCAATGTACAGCCAGAAAATAAATCAGAGGAGGAATTTGTGACACCAGTATTAAACAGCAAACAGGCAAAGGAATCAGGATTCGCTCAGGTTCGTGATGCAATCCAGCGTATCGAGGGGGATGTTGACTCAGTAACCTTCGACACGTGGGGAGGCAAGCTGGTCGATGATGACGGCAAGCCCGTACCGCCCAAGGAGTTCTGTGAGGTAAAGCTCCTCAACTGCAAGGTGCTCGAATCCAGTGAGGAACTGTCGATGGAAATCGATGGCAAGGATTTCAGTTTCAGGGTAAACTGCTCGGACTTCAAGGGAAGCTTCTGGGTTGACCTGTTCCTTGCCTCAGCCGATGCGAACAAGGTCATTATACCAGAGGGCATCCTGCACAAGCGATGCATCTTCAAGAAAGCTACGCTGGTTGCAAAGAAAGACCCGAAGTTCAATAAGACTGCCTTCGTAATCGAGAAAGTCAGCGAGATTTCCAAGGACGGCACAGCCGCACCTGCTCCGGCAGCTACTGCAACATCCGCTTCGGCTGCAGCACCAGCAGCCTTCGACCCCATTGCCCTGGCCTGCGACCTGGCCGATGGCAAGACCGAAGCCATGTTCCGCTCCACCATCAGTCTTGAGCCTCGGATGGTAGGCAATCCCATGCTATCCCTGGTCAAGTCAGGAGCACTGACCGAGGCACTGGTCAAGGATGGACTGCTTACCACAGTCAAAGATGGCGACAAGACCATCTACCGCAAAGTGAAAAAGTAGCCCACAGCTTCAGGGGCAGGGGGTCTGTGGGAGGGGCAGTTATTCACCCCTATACTCGCCCCCTGCCCGCTAATTCAGGAGGGAGGAATCGTGGCAAAAAAGCAACCAAAAGACTGGAAAGAGGAACTGGCTTTACGCAGAGAGCATCCGTTTATCCCAGTCTATATCCACAAAGAAGACTTGGATAAGATGATACAGCTTATCGAAAAGCACATGGTCAGTCTTGGTAACAAGGATATGCTGTCTATCCGCAAGCAAGCAAAGGAAGCAGCTCTGGATATCTGTTACCACCTGTATCGCAAGGAAAATATCAGAAAGGGGTATTCAACATAGTGGAATTTGAACTGAGTCCAGAAATGCGACAAAGAGTGTTCGACCAGATTCGGGCAGCAGTTGTCAAAGACAGAGCCGGTATACACCTGTCTGATAACATCTACTGTCTGCGGAAAGCATACTTCAGGAAGATGGGTCTGTCACCGCAGCCCTCCGATGAACTGTGCTTGCTCTGGCTTACCGGCTATGCGTTTCAGGCATACATGTTTCCTCTGGATAAGGAGATAACTTTCCAGGTGGACGGTATCGACTGTACGCCGGATATTCCCAGTGGCATCGAGGTCAAGTCAACCCGAATGTCGATGGGCAAGTTTGACCCGAATAACCAGCTACACTGGCAGCGTCAAATCCTCGGCTACTGTAAGGCTTTGAATCTACTGGAATATGACCTTGTTGTCATGCACGTAGCTGGGAATTACAGACCGCCATTCCCCGATATTGTCTGTTACCGCATCAAGACCACGCAGGAGGAGATTGACTTCAACTGGCAAGTCATTCTGGAGAATGCCAAGAACCTGCAGGAAGCCTTAACCAGCCAGACACCGCCTGTTCCTACCTGTCAGGACTGGGAATGGGAACACTGCGAGAATGTTGAGCTTTGTCCTGACACGGCCTGTTACCGCAAGTATCGGATGAAGAAGACAGGTAAGTAGAAACTGATGGATGCTAAGACACTTGCTGAAAAAGCCCATAAGGAAGGAAGACAGGCTTTTGCGTGGGGTATACATAGCTCTAAAAACCCCTATAATGCTCATGCAGAATACAATACCGATGAGTATCTGAAGTTCCATAACTGGCAGAATGGCTGGAACTACGCCATGATAAGAAAGGACAAGGAATGACCTTTACAGTCTTCACATGGGTACTGGCCGCTCTTGCTGTTGTCGGCGTTATCCTCAACATCAAGAAGAAACGAATCTGCTTTGTCATCTGGCTATTCACGAACTCGGCCTGGTGCATAGTGGATGCCATAAGGGGAATCCCAGCCCAGTCAGCCTTGTTTGCTCTATACACAGTGCTGGCAATATGGGGAATTTACGAATGGAGGAAAGAGAAATGAAAGAACATTTGCTGTGGATTTACAATCAGCTTCGAGGGAAGCATATCCAGTGTGAGAATCGGCACTATACCTCGGCTGTCCGGTCATTCCAATGTCAGAAGGAAGCTGGTCACTTTGGTCGGTGTGTCGATAGTCTCGGCAGGACACTCATACCCAACAGCGAACCCAAGCCCAAGAAACCCAAGCTAAAGGCAGTTTAATATGCTGGTGCAGCAATACATTCTGACATCAGCCCACTGTAAAGCATCTATACCGATTGATGCTGTTGTGCTCAGTGCAAAGAGGGTAGGCAAGGACATCAATATCTTTGTCGAACTGGACGAGACCAGACCGGTTGTACTGCGGACATTCATTGCCGTACCGACAGGAGCGAAGCTTCCTCCGGTACTGGGCATATTCATCTACATCGATACGGTACAGATGGACAAGGTATTCTGGCACATCTATGAACTGAAGGAGAAATTATGATTTGTCCACTATTCTTAGCTGCTGAGATAAGTAAAGAGGCATATGATATGGATAGCGAAGACCCCTATGCTATTCGCTGTCGAGAAGAGAACTGTGAATGGTATGATGAAATGAGCCGCTGTTGCTGTGTCGGGAGAATGATGGGAGCTTTGCAGGTAATAGCCAGTGGTTTAACCTCTACTATTACAATACGGAAGGAAGGAGACCCGTTACAGTGAGAGAAAAAGTGATGCTGGTTGGAGACAGCAATACCTCCAAGACATTCAGCCTGATTAGCTTGGCTATGCTCTACCCCAGCAGCAAGGTAATCATATTCGACCCTGACGATGGTTCCAGTAAAACACTGGACGAGCTTGGTCTGACCCCCAATGACCTGCCGAACCTCATGATTATTCCGGTACGTGCGGATTGGGGAGAGTTCAAGACTGCCTATGACATCGTCAAGCCTACGCTGACGGAGAAAGACTGGATGTGCTTCGACATGCTCGGACGCTTCTGGGACTTGGCACAGCAATACTACGCACAGCAGGTCTTTGGCAAGAACCCCGTTGAACATCTGCTGTCTCTCAAGAAGCAAGCTCAGAGCACACAATTCAATGGCTTCGATGGGCTGCAGGACTGGCCGCTTATCAAGCGTATCTATGGTGAGCTGTTCATCGATGATGCAGTAGTCTACTCCAAGTTCAACGTCATGGCAACCTGTGGAGTCAAGGAATTTCTGCCAGTAGAGCGAGTGCCGAAGACGGGCATCCAGTCGCTATACGCACTGAAATTCGGCATCAAGCCAGACGGGGAAAAGCATAACGTCTATCGCTTCGATACCCAGGCTGTACTATACCGCAAGAAAGAGGGCGGTTACTTCTTTAAGCTGGTACGGGATAGAGGCCGTCAAGTACAGGATACCGAGTTTGAGATTACCGGCAAGAACTTCTGGAATGTCTATGCCGAATACAGAGGTATCAAGTTATGATAACAGATACAGCTTGACATGTATGCCTTCTGCAGTTATCATTTGTGCAGGAGGTAGCCAATGCAAACAAAAGAAGCAAAGAGAGCTTATGACAAAAGAATCTCGCAAGAACCTTGGAGACAGGAACAGTTACGAGCGGCAGAAAGACGCTATCGACTTAAACATCCGGAAATATCACGAGAATATTACCGTAAGAACAGAAGACGATGTAATGATAACACTAGAACTAGTAGAGACCGACTAAAGGAAAGAGTATATACACATTATGGTAATGGCTCCTGTGCCTGTATTTTCTGTGGTATCTCTGATATAAGAGTCTTAAGTATTGACCATATTGATGATAGCGGACACATTGACCGTAAAGTTAATCATAGATGCGGAACCAGTCTCTATCTGTATCTTGAAAGAGAGGGATTTCCTCCTGGATATCAGACTCTCTGCATGAACTGTCAAATTCTTAAGGAAAGAGCGAGAAGAAGGAGATTACGATTATAACTGTTGATACTCGTGAGCATTCACAGCATCCGGAAACTGAGAAGCTGGCCGAAGGAGACACGCAGATAATAATGCTTGATGCTGCTGATTATGCTTTCTTGGACAGGGATTCCCGTCCGACTGGTATCGAACGCTGTGAAATCGGAAACCTTATTCAGAAACTACGGTCTGGGGAACTTGAGCAGCAACTACGACGCTGTGCCGAGGAGTACCAGACCGTAGTGCTGCTCATAGAGGGTGTCTGGGATGCACGAGGAGGACTGGTGGCCTCATACAAGCCCTACACAAAAGGCTACTACTGCCAACGAGTGCATTCCAACACCTACTATGAGTATGTCATGTCTTTTCTGATTCGGGTATCCGAACTGGGTATCGAGGTAATGCAGACTCCCAATCTCCGATGCAGTCTGGATACCATCAATACTCTCTACAAGCAGCGTACTAAACCAGAAGAACAGCATACGTTGTTCAAGCATGTAAGACCCTTACATATTCCCCCCAAGCTATCCGCCAATCCTGCCGTACCAAAATTGATGGGATTATGCCCTAGAATGCCGGAGAGGGTAGCCATTAGGCTCATCTTCAAATATGGCACGATTTGGTCAATTTTGAACGCTTCTACGGCAGACCTGTTGGAGGTTGAGGGTATGGGCAGGGGGCTGGTTAAGAACTTACGGGAGAGTGTCGGCTATGAGATTGCTGATAAATAGGAATGACATCACCATGACCGAGGCTCTACTACGGGCCTCTGAGAAGCGGGAGATTGTAGCTATCGATATCGAGACTGTAGACCTGGATAATACTCTTCCGCTGGGAATCGGGGTAGCAGTTGCTCCCGACCTGTCTTTTTATTTCTTCGATATCCACGATGAGCTGCTCCAGAACCTCATCAATCAGACACCTACCTGTGTATTCCATAATGTCAAGTATGACCTGCCTATCCTCAGCCGGTATGGATACGCTGTCCAGAACTATGAGGATACAATGATACTGGCTTACTCGAATGGATTGCTGGAGAATAAGCTTGCCGAGTTAAGCCAATCCCAACTGCATACTGACTGTCCCTCAGTTACTGACCAGTGGACAGCTAAGCAGAAGAGCAACATAGGAATAGACCATGTAGTCATGGGAGAAATCTGCATGATACATGCCAGAAATACATTCAATCTATGGCAGAACTTGCCAAAGCCAGACCTCTACTATGAGGTCGATAAACCAGTTATCAAGCTGGTCATGGAAATGGAAGAGCATGGGATAGCCATCGACCAGTACCGCCTGACCCAACTCGAACAGCGAACTGTCCTCAAGGCCAGACAACTGGAAAGAGAAATCAAAGCTGAGTTAGGCGATATCAACCTCGGCAGTAACCCACAGATAACCAAGGCTCTTCAAGCAAAAGGCATACTGGGTACGAGGAAGACCAAGGCTGGTAAGGACTCAGTATCTGATGAATCCCTGAAGCCTCTTCATAATCCCATAGCCGATAAGATACTGGAGTACCGGTCAGAGATGAAGACCATATCCACCTATGTTCCAGCCTTCCGCAACATCGATAGCAAAGGCCGGATACACACTAGCTTCGGCTATACGGAGACTGGCCGGTTCAAGTCACGACAGCCTAATCTACAAAATCTGACTAGGAACGATAAGTTCGAGGAGGCAGAATGACACTGACACTACGCTCTTGCATTGTTGCTAAATCAGGCAATACCCTCATAGCCATAGATGCCTCCCAGATTGAGTTGCGTGTTGCCGCTCTGCTCAGCCAAGACCCACTGATGATGGAGGCATTGAAATCCTCAGACCTCCACATGGCTACTGCTGTCCAAGTATTCGGCTGGACTGATGATGCCGATGAAATGAAGAAGCGTCGATACAAGGCCAAGACCCTGAACTTTGCTATCCTTTATGGGGCTGATGCATTCAAGATAGCTGAGATGACTGGCCTATCCCTGGAAGAGGCCAAAGATATGCAGATTCGATACTTCCGTACATACCACGTACTGAAAGCTTGGATAGACCAGACTCACAAAGATGCTATCAAGAATGGCTATGTAACCAACCTATTTGGCAGGATTAGGCCAATACCGGAACTGGCTGCTGGCTCCTGGAAACTTCGGGAACAAGGTAAACGGCAGTCAGTCAATACCCGTGTTCAAGGAACGGCTGCCGATATCTTCAAGAAAATCATGCTGTTCCTCCGAGAGCATCTGGTAGCCGATGTGTGGATGGTTCTGCAAGTCCACGATGAGATTGTACTAGAGTGTCCGAATGAATTGGTACAAGGTACACTGGCTGTAATAGCAGACCTGAGCAATTACTTTCCTGATTATCCGGTAAAGGTAGAGATTGGAAAATGTTATGGTGAACTAGGAAAACCAGAGGGAGGAAGCCATGAGTAAAGAGATGATGATATGCCCAAAGGCATTGAGTGGGGAGTGTAACGAGGAATGTAATCACAGGAATAAGCACAAGCACACCTATTACTGCATTCATAAAGAGTGTAGGTATGGTGAAGATTGCCGCTCATTTCCTCACAATTACGAGGAAATCAAGCGGTTAGAGGCTAAAATTAAAAGCATCCCCTACATTCCAGGGCAAGAGTATGAATGCACATATAAAGGTACTTGCTCTCATTGGCAACCTAAGAAGCCTGTAGGGTCAACTGTAATGGTGTCAGATGGTGTTCAAGAAGATACGGTGCTGGCTATTGATAATACTGGCAAATTACTTGGTAAGGTTACAAACATATCTGTAGAGCCAACCTGCCCTGAGTGTGGGCATCCAGTACGCATACATCATAGATTTGGTTGCCAAGCAAGGTATCCTGTGTGTGCCTGCAAGCGTACCCCTTCCGACCTCAAGCTGCTGGAATGGCTGAAAGAACGTTGCACAGAACATCCGCAATATGATGAGGAAGTAGGTGGAAGTAAGTATAAGGTTTACTGCTCACACCAAAGATGTCTTGTGTGTATGGCAGAGCTAGAATCAAAGCTAAAGGAGGGGTAGCATGGCAAGAGTTTTAAGACAGAACTATAAGAAACACGTACTGAGAAAGTCCAGACCAGCAGCACCAAAAGGGCTATACTTTACCTGTGGGAAGTGTAAGCACCAGATTGCTGAATCCTGTCTGGTATCCCATGTTGAAAAGTGCTGTCCAGGAAAGAAGCTTTCATGTCCCCTATGCAGACAGGCTTTCCCAGTAACAGAATTCATTGAACACTATAAACAATGTCAGCCAAAGAAAGCAGTTAAGGCATGAGCATAGCAATAGCCCTGAATAAGGACTGTCTATCCGAACTAGCCCAGATGGAAGATAATCTCTTTGACCTGGCACTGATAGACCCACCCTACTTTGACTACCGTACCAACTACCGGAAAGATAAAGCGGATAAACTGAGCCAGTCTCTCGTTCAACAATCCAGAGAAGACCAGATACGGGTAGTCTGGGAATGTATCAGAGTGCTCAAGCCAGACAGAGCTTTCTACTTCTTTACAAACTGGTCAAATGTCTACTGGATTCAGCAGCCATTCGAGTCTTTCTGGCGGAACATGATTATATGGGACAAGGGCAACTGGACAGCCGGAGACCTCAAAGGCAGCTTCGGCAATCAGTTTGAGGTTATCTTTCTCGGTGTTAAAGGCCGGAACTGGCGATACAAAGGCAAGCGGGAACACGACATCTGGCCGATTGCTCGGATGGGCATCAAGCGAATTCACAGCACAGAGAAGCCTATTGAACTTTATCGGAAAATCATAGAGAATAGTACCGATGAGGGACAGGCAATCATTGACCCCTATGGCGGCAGCGGTGTCTCGGCAGAAGCAGCTCTCAGTCTCAACCGCCATATCCTAACCTATGACATCGACCCCGAATACTGTAGACGCATTCAAGAAAGGATAGACGCATGGAAGATAAAGAACTCATGTCCATCCAGTGTACAGGCTGCAAAAGAAACTGTAAGCTGACTCTATTCAGACCCCGATACAGTAACACCGATTTCATAACCTCCATCCAATGTGAGGCCATCAATGCTAAAATGGCACAATTCCGGTCATGTCCGCATCTACCACAGGATAACAGCCTTACGAATTTGACCGAGAAAGGGCATGAAAGGGCTGAGGCCATAGCAAACCAGACACCGTGATGCTTTAACCTAGACAACAAAACGGGAGGAGCCTGATTAGCCCCTCCCGTCCTTTTTTGTGGGGTCAGTTTCGGCTACTTGCTCTTGAAAGTGGCATAAAGTAGCTTTATCTCATCGATAGTGACCTTATCATCTTCCAGTACCTTATCCAGTACATCGATGAAATTCTTCACCTTCTTGTAGTTGGTAGCCCACTTGCCACTGGTTATAGCAGCAAAGATGATGCCCAGTATAGTGGCTGCTATACCCCAGGTATCAACTCCAGCATCAGCCATTGCACCACCGACTCCTGTGCTGACTGAACTGATTCCAAGCAAGGCCAACAGTTTGACGAGTATTTTGTTCATGTTCTCACCCCCTTATCGTGGATACTGTATAACCACTGCATCCGATTGTCAAGGATTGCGATTCGACCAAATCAGCCTTGAGTATGCCTTTTTCTTGATACAGGATTAAGTTGTAGGCATGTGCCTGACCGTTGGCATTCGTACCACTGACTCGGAAGCAGGTATTGACTGCGAACATCATAGCCACGATGCCCTTTACGAAGTCTGCGAAATCATCGCAGTCTCTGAAGTTTCGCATATAGGGCTTGAGGAAAGCGGCTATGCGAAGGAAGATATTCCGCCAAGCATCGAGGTCTACATAGCAGTATTCCCCATCTGCCAGCGATACCGGAACTCCAGGATACTTCAAATTTAGAAAGGCTTGCACATCGCTGGAGCCAATCTGGAATCGCTCAAAGCTGGTATGGAAAAGTATCTTACCAACCAGCATTGAGAAAGCCACTATTAGCTGAATCAGGATATTATACACGGCTCCTCCTATCTCTGTTCCGACGCAGACCGCTGCGTTGTGAACTCTGGTTTATGACCAAGGCTTGTCAGGAACTCGTTTATCTTGGCCTGACCGGAAGCCAGATACCTACCGGCCAGCTCCAGATAGTTCTTGCTACTAGCTTCCCGTAGCTGAGCCTCACTGAGAATGGCCTGTACCTGGGCTGTATAGGCATTGATATCCGCATTCCACTTGCTTACCTGGGCTGCATAGTTCTGCACTTCCTGAGCGAAGAGATTGAGGGCTAGAACTTGCTCATCCAATTCGGCTTTGTACAGAGCAACATTGGCTCCAAGCACCTGAGCACCGGCATTCTCGGCTGCTACCTCTTGCTCGAAAGCTCCAACCGAGTTTGCCAGATTGGTTGCATAGGCGGCTACCTCATTCTGGAATGCATTGACCTGGGACTGGTACTTATCCAGAGTCAACTTATGCTCATTTATCTGGCCGCTTATCTTGTTTGCTCTGAGCGAACCGATAGTAGCTGCGATATTGGCATAGTTGCCATAGTTGGCTCCTACATTCTCTCCTCTGGTAGCTGCATTGATATGGGCTGCACCAGAAGTCAGATGGGCGATAGCCACTGCCATATCGCCGGTTGAAGCCTTATCGACATTCTCCAGAGCAGCATCGAGGATTGTAAAGGTCAATGTCGGTGCAACTGGAGCAGTCGGCACAGCCCCTATTGCTGGAGCAGTCGGCTTGGCAAAGGTATAAGCATCCGGAGCAGTTGGAGCCACAATCGCTGGAGCAGTAGGCACGGTTAGCTCAGGAGCTGTCAGTGTAACGCTCGATAACGTGGCAAGAAGGGTCGTTATTGCGTCGGCCTGTGTCCGTGCGTCCTGAACATACTTTTCGGCCTTAAAAATGAGAGCCTGACCGCATAGGCCGATGATAACGGCATTATCCAGATGCTTCGGGTAGTCAGCCTCCGCTGTCTTGGTCGGAGGAGTCCATGT
>Ga0265297_10002040_pt1 | contig 43238 bp, 21 predicted proteins | sample Munlanlwell13791_FD_192502 | JGI IMG/M metagenome (GOLD analysis project Ga0265297, IMG submission 192502) | Leachate microbial communities from a municipal landfill in Southern Ontario, Canada - Leachate well 137-91 | ecosystem: Engineered > Solid waste > Landfill > Unclassified | place... | reverse complement strand
ATCCAAGAAAAAGAAAAAGCATTAGTTGCTGCTAATGCTGCTAATAGTGCTGTTGATGCATTTGATGAATCATTTAGAAAAAATGTCGTAGCAATGGCGACAAAAGGCATGGGAACGGCCCAGGCTAAAAATGTGGCTTCAGGAATTAATGCTAATCTCGATAAAGGTGATATTGAAACTGCCTTAAGATCCGCTCAAATTTCCAGCAGTGCCGGGGTAAGTGATCTATTAACACTCGGGCAGAATATGCTTCCTACTGCTGTAACCCAAGCTGATAGGGATGCAACAAAGGGCGGTCCTATGATGCGGCGATCTGGTACTCAGGATCGCACAATCCGTCAGAAATTCGATCCAAAAGCAGATCAAGAAATACGGGATACGATTTCTCAGGCTCAACTTGATGCGAATAAAGCTCAAATTCAGGCTGCTAAAGGCGGAAAACCTTCAGATAGCAATAAGCAGATTGTCCAATCACTTAAATCTGGTGTTGTTACAACAGCTGCTGCCGCACTCGCTACTAAAGTTGAAAATAAAAATGCTTCTCAGGATACTGGTAGCTTTTTTAGTCCTGCTGCCAGTACCGATGCTTCTCCCGCTTCTTATACCTCCCCGACTGCTTCTACTACCGATGACGTAGTTAAGTCGACTGATGATGTATATGGTGGTATAACGAATATCGTTGATCTCTTAAAGAAAGGTATTCGTTATGAACCTGGTTTTTTGGGTGGTGTTTATACCAATACTTTGAAGACTGCAACTCTTGAGTCGTTTAGGACAGCTTTGATGGAGTTTGCTATCGTCGAAGCAAAGATGCAGGAATCTCCCGGCATTCGTCGAATGGTTGCTGATTATGGAGGAGGTGATCTTCTTCGAGGTCCTGGAGGCATGCAGAATATTATTGAAACTGGTACGGATGCGGCAGGGAATCCAAGTCAGATATTTGATGATATGAAGAAACGGGTGACGGGCAGTATGCAAACTGGCGGCCCGATTCCCGATACTGGACTTTATAAGTTGCATCGTGGTGAATATGTTGTTCCTTCAGTAGCGGTTGGAAACAATGATCTTGGTGGAGGTGGAGGTAGAGGAGGAATAATTAATGCAACAGTCAATATTAATGGATCTAACTTAAGTCAACAGCAACTTGAGTCAGCTGTTTTTGGTGCTATGGATAAAATTGCGCGTAGGCCTTAATTATGGCTAGAGTATCAGCTTTTCGTGGTACATGGCAACCAAATCGACGGCCTTATGTTGTCCTTACTCCGGATGCATATGTTTCGATTCAGGGGGAAACTCATGTTATTGCTTGTGGTGAATGCCGACGTGAAATAAATATTAATAAATATTTAACTGGAATAAGTACTGAAGCTTCTGTTGATTCTGCACCCGGTAGTGCAACTATAAGTCTTTCAGTTCCTGATACTGATATTAATGATTTCTATATCGAAGGTGAATTAGTCATCATTTCGATGATGGAAATTGAAATTTTTGCTAAAGGGTACTACACAATCGGAGGGACTCCTCAGTATTATCGAATTTTCTGGGGGATGGTTAACACTGTTACGAAGAGTTGGTCGAATGGTGTTACTAGTATAAGTATTCAGTGTAGTGATATTTTGAGATGGTGGGAATTAACTAACTTCGCCACTAATACTGCTTGGATTGATCAAGCAAAAACTCAATCTGGCGTTTCTTTCTGGGGCAATCACTTTGCAGGGATGAATCCTTATACTGTGATGATTGCCTTAGCTCGAGATGCAATGGGTGATTTTTCTATCACTCAGGGTTCATTTTTATCTTTTCGCCCTGAAGATGGGGCAAATCAGCAAGTCATAGGTCAATATGCCAAAGATATAATGGCGTATTGGCAGTTAAAGTTTGGAAATATCTGGAACAGTCTTGTTCTTTATGGATCAAGTGGTCAAGCATATACGATGTCTGGACTTCCCGGAAACGTATCACCTCTTGACATATCAAGAAAGATTTTTGAGGAAGAAGAAGTCAATCTTAATCTGAATAAAGCCACTGGGCTTTTTAAAGTTAACCCGAATGAGATTGCAGCTTTTAAGAAAGAGTTATCCGCTGCACCGGGTGTTAATTTTTTCCAAACTGACAGTCAAACTAAACTTCAGATTGCTCAAACTTGTAAAGAACAAGCTGGCGGTTATGAATTTTATTGTGATACGACTGGCGATATTGTTTTTAAGCCACCGTTTTATAATTTAAACGTTCTTCCAAATAAACCTGTTTCCTGGATTCAAGACTTTGAAATAATAGATGATTCCATTACGGAAACAGAACGGGATGTATATACACATGTAACTTCACATGGTAATGCATTTGGTGGCGTGATGGACTGGGGTTTGAACTCCGACATCACAACACCAAGAACTGGTGTCATTGATTGGCATCTTTTGAAGCGTTATGGGTGGAGACGTATTGATGTTCAAATTGAATGGGCTGGTGATGCGAAGAAATTATTCTTTCATCTTCTTGATCACATAGACAAAATCAACTCAAATCGTGTAAATGGAACTATAACTATTCCGATGCGCCCGGAAATTCGAATGGGTTTTCCTGTTTGGATTCCGAAATATGACTCATTTTTCTATATCAGAGGTGTATCTCATCAGTTTTCACCTGGTGGGACAGCAACAACTTCACTTACTTTATCCTCGAAACGATCTAAATTCATAGCTCCTAAAAATATAGGTAGAATTCTTAGATCAAAATCCACCACTCAAACTACGAATAATCCAACTACAGGAAAAAAGCAAACTCGCAATGAGTTTACTTATGATATAAGTTTCCCTTCGAATGTCGCTGAGACGATTGGTTATTCAAGTACTGGTCAATCTGCTGGATTTGGTGGTCCCGCAGTACTTCGAAATCCAAAAACTGGGAAGATTCTTGGTTTTCCTAAAGCCGTTATGGTTTATCGTGATTCTTTAAGCGGTCAGACTCTTGCTAGAATCATAGAATCTTCGGGAAGTACAAAAGCTCATCAACCGAAGACTCAAGATAAGAAGAAACCAGAAGGTCCTGAAAATACGTATAACCAAAAAACCGGCGATATTCTTGCCCATATATATCAGAATGGTAAGAATGAAGTAATTGATAGATTACGATTAAATAGATACGAAGCCGGTATGACAAATTCCGGTTTATATGATTATGCTCATGACGTTCATGGAGATTTTCAAGAATTTTCGATTATTCCAGTTGATAGAATTTCATGGGGTTCTGGCTCTGGTATGGAGGAGCAGGCAACCTTAACGGGTGATGCGGCAGCTCGAGATTTAAGTGACAAAAAGAGTGAATTACTTTCTCTTCAACAGCAAGAAAAAGATGCTCTTAAGGAATGGAAAACTGTTTCAGCTGAGATGAATCAAACTGCACGCGATCTTACTGCAGCAAAGAAAAAGACGAAAGTCGTAAATAATCAACTTCCTCCTGAAGTGAGTCAGCTGCAAGTTTCTTACACATTATCCAAAAGCACTGTATTGAGTGCTAAAACAAAACTTGATGAAATTCGTGCCAGTATACGTAAGTTAAGTGCCGATATTAAAACACCGAAGAAACTTACTTCCATTAATGTGATGGTAAGACCCGTATCTGATGAATTTGGGTTTGAAGTCATTGGTCATTATAGGTATGGACGTGGCGCGTATGTTGATAGAGGTGGAGTACAACTTCCAGAACCTGGTGAAGTATCACAGAATCCACAAACATCAGTAAATAAACTTAATATTCAGTTTGCTGCTCAAGGCGGATTACTTACTGATAACCCAGTTGACAACAATCTTGGACCGGAGTCACCGTCTTTTGCTGTTGCATTTGAACAGATGGTTCCAGATGATTATGTGACTGGTGCATCTTTTAAAGGTGCGAATTATTCTGAAAATCAGACTCCTGAAAATATTAACCCGACTGGTCAACAAACATATACTGATTCAATAAATAATAAGATAACGAGTACTGGAAAAGCTGTTTTTGCTGAAGCAGACGCCGTTAGACGTGCCATAACTTTGGCCGAGCTTTCTCCAACAATGAATAATGGTCTTGATCGCGTTTTTGAGAATCGATGTTCTTGTTCTTTAGGTAAAACTTCTTGGTTAACTATTCTTCCACAGTCATTAATATCGCAGGTTCTTGGTCAAATTTCATCGGTTAAAGTTGATAGTGATGCTGGTGCTATTGAACAAGGTGCCGCAGCTGAACTCGGAATTGATTATACTCATGATCAACAAACTAATGATCAAACTGTTGGGGTAGCTACTAACGCTGGTGATTTCAGTGTTGAAGCTGTTGGTGGATTTTTCGGTGTTTTAAGAACATATTTAATCAATAAATTCAACACTGAATATCAATCGAATATAGAAAGAGAGAGATACGACAGAAGTGGTGGTCGTAACGTCTCCCGTCCAGGTGAAGAACAGGATAACATCTTAGGTGATCCTCAATCCGCATTATTTCAACGAGCAGCTATGGGAGATCCAGCTGCTTTACAACAAATGCAGGGTGAAGCTAATTTTAACTTCGGTAGAACTACTCAAGCATCGAAAGAATTATCAAATACTTTCAAAAAAGGTGGTCCATTCGATAAGCTTGGTGCTAATCTAGCTGATCTTCCGGGTTCAATATATGATGCCAGTAAACGCAGTCCTGTTAGCGTAACGACTGGTCCCTCACAGGCAACAGCGAAACCCGGGACGCAGCCTCAATATCAGCCTCCCGGACGTATTCCGAAAGTTGGTGAAACAATAAATCCAGGCTTAAGTCCAAATACTCCAACTTTTGGATCGAGTTAGTTTATTTAATGAGAGCTAAGAATTTTGGATCGCACAACTCTGGATTGAATAAGTATAAAATTATTGATTCTACTGTTCTATCCATCGGTACTATCCAAGCCATTCCATCCATTTTGTCGAGTGACATGTCCGATTTTAGCTCAAGCATATGAGTAAATTTATCGACAAGAAAAGTCAAAGTTATTGAGTACCCATCATCTTCTTTTTCTAGAAGATTTGCTTTCATTTTTCCTATGGCTTTGATCAATGCTTCATCAACTAATGGAACATTGACTGTCAAATACTGACCGACAGATAATCCTTCCAGGCTTTTTACTTTCCAGCTGGCGTTTTCTATTAATTTTCTTCCAATACTTGTTACCTGGATAGTTGGCATAATATGACTTTACAATAACTAGCCACTGAAAGTTTGGGCAAAATACCCATTTTGGACGCCGATCTCAAAATCTGTGAATCTTCCATCATTCCCGACATCAAAATCATATCTGACGTTAAATTTGAAATTATAACTCATATTATGTGGTTTTGATCCTGAATCCTGAACTTCAAAGGAATCGAAAGACCCAACGTAAATATGATTATCATAATATATGAAAACACTATATCCAAGTTGTCTAATTCCTGATTCTGCTCCTGATTCTGCCCCTGAAAAAATTATTCCGTTTGTCTTATATATGGCAAAAAGAGAAAGTAAATTTTGATAACTCGCGCTATATACGCGTAATTCATTCGTTATACCACCGTCTCCATCGGGACTGATAACGTATTGACCTGCAGTTACTCCTGATCCATTAATTGATATCGGTTTTTCAAACCAAACGTGGGTTATATTTCCTTTACGACCTTTTATTGAATTGTCGACGCTGTTTTCATAACTTCTTGTGAAGTTACTTGGGTTAACCAGCATCAATAGCCCTGGCGTATTTTGTATTATTGAGATTTGGTATCGGAGAGCATCCGTTTGTTGCCTAACAATGTCATCTCTTGATGGATCATATTCGACAAGTTTTCCTACTCTATCTCCGGCTGGATCGGTTTCAAGTGAAGTAACTGATCCAGTTGACATGAGAAATCGTGGATTTTGTTCTGTTCCAGTATCATTCGTATTATCTGGACTTTGTGTTGGTTCAGATAACTGGCCCCCATATCGTCCTTTTGCAGTATCTATCGATAGTTGATTATAAAGTCTGCTTAAAGTTGAACCATATCTTTTAGGATCTGCTTCGTAATAGACTTTCCCGTTTACTCCATTCAATAATGCGTTGTTATATTCTTCCGGTGTTGTAGCTACGAGAGTTCCTGGATATGATCTTACGAGAGTATTGACATATAGATTCACTCCTGTCTCTGCATCTGTAGCACCAACGTAATAAACTTGATATGGCGTCCCATCTCTTGTATAATCTGTCGATAGGAAATATGTCCCACCTTTTGGTGGTGGCGGTGGACCACCATCTTTTCCTTTTCCGCTAGCATGTACGTTTCCGTAATTGTAGCACCAACTCGGAATATTTTTACTTATTACACCGCTTTGTTCTGCGCATGCATGTGCAGTTATTAAATTTATTACTTCTTCTGATGGCTGGAACCCTGCTTGTGCTATTACGGCATTACGTACTGCTTTTCTGAATTCTTCTGTATCCGTTTGGGTTCTTGTTTTCTTAATGTCCCCCTTATTTCCTTGTGAGATTCCTGTTGATGTTAATGGTAAGTTATTACTCGTTATTTTATTCTTTTGACTTACTGATAAATTTGCTACCTGATCTTGAATTCTTTTAAACGGTATGAAATTTACTGGAACATCCGGTGGAATGAGACCGACAATGAATGGTTTGAAATTCCTTCGAGCGGCTATAACGGTTCCGAAAGTATTTCCTATGACAGATGATTCACCTGGTGCCGCAAACCTTAAATTTGATGGTAATGAAAGTTTTCCTAAGTAATCCATCACACTATGTAATGGATCATTTAATTTATTGCCGATAATGGGCGGTAACGACATTTTTACCCCACAGAGGTCTGGTCATTTGAGAAAACACCGGCTCCTGCTATCAAATCCGCTTCAATTTGTTCCGGTGTTTGAGTCACTCCAGAGGCTCTTGATTCTATTCTTGATGTTAATTGGCTTGTTGATCCTGGGAAAACGTAAACAGTTTCTTCAACAGCAAATTCAACAGCTAATTCAAAAGTAAATGCTTTTTCATCTGTTTCCGTTACTTGGAAACTCTTGAAATGCCCCATATAAATACCGCGGTCATATATTATCATCACCCGTCCTCTTAAGACGGGTTGACCTGATCCATTATATATAACCCCATTGCATCTAAATAACTCTAGTAGGTCTTCTTGTCGTTCCCAGGCCATCGTTGCATGTCTACCTTTTCCTCCGGCAGCAAATGATGGTTGGCCTTGACTACCATTAGTGTTATCTGATCCAGAAGTTAATCCAGCTTCTGGTCCTAAAAATGCACCTGTACTCGAATTTATTGATATTGTATCGAGTTCATCAGGCCAGTTAAACTCAACAAATCCTCCATATGTCATCACTACATTTTTGCTCTTGACGAATCCTTCGTTGAAATCTGAAGGATTTACATGCATTGCCAATAGATATGGATATAAAGGTTGACCCAATGGGTCTGTTATTTGAAATAATATTGGTTTCCCACCCCTTCTGGCCGATGTTGTAAAGGTTTCTTCAAACCCTGGGTTGGGTACACTAGGTAGTTCGATCGGCATCTTTTTATCATACGTACTGTGATAAAATGCCTGACAAGTATAAATCTCCACTTGGATTTGGTGGTATGCCAGTTCCGGTTGACCCGAAATTTCCGGGTGGCGCTCGGGCAATGTCTCAGGAGTCTGACTCCGCTCGAAGTCTTCTTTGGGTTGGTCGGATAGTCCACGTAGATGTTGAGACGATGTGCTGTTCAGTCCAGTTGGAAACCGGTACTGGAGAAAGATTTGACGTTCCTCTACCCGCTCCTGGTGGCGCAGGGCCTCGTTCATGGTCGGGCAATATTCCAGAACGAGGTTCGAAATGCATTATTGGTTGGAAAAAATATAGCACTCGTGATTATGTTCCATATATTGTTGAATGGATGACTGTAGGTATCTATTCAGCTAGAGAATATGAACCCTTTTCAGTTGCTGATCCTAATGATATAGCAGAAGCTATAGCAGCTTATCCAGAACTTCTCACTGATCCTCATCTTGGTCTTGATACGGTCCGGCTAAAATTAAATAAAGCTTATGCCGGTGATTGGATGGCTCAAGCTGCTAGAGGAGGAGAAGCTCTTCTTGATCGTGATGCAAGACTTTCCAATAGAGCCGGTAATGAATTCCATCTTCGAGATTCTGATCAGACTTCCATACTTCAAACTGTAAATGAATTTGTCAGTAATGCGGCAGGAACTTATCGGAGGGGCCTTATTAAGAGGAACGCCTTCAATCTTCTTCCTGATTTAGCGATATCTGGTTTCAATCCTTCTACCGATAATTTCGATACTTATACTAAAAATAAATTCGCTTCAACTCAAGATGATAATGGTAATGATGTAAGAACCGTTATTACAAAGGTTGAACCTGGTTCAGCTGCATATGACAAACTTTTAGAATTCGGTCTAATTAATCCGGATGGAACTCCTGTTGAAGCTGTCGGTTCAGTTCCTGATGAACTTTTCTATCCTTATGATGTTCTTCCTGACGGACAGCGTGCTAGTTTCGTTGTTATGGGAGAACATGAAGTCCCATTTTCTGGGACAGATCAATGTTATACTGAGGATAGAGCTGATTTAAGGCATACCGGTGATGGAATCATGGCTGTCACCGAAGATGGTGATGGCGTTCAGATAGATCAAGTTCCACCCATCTTCATTGAAGATGTTAAAGGGACAGTAGCTGGGAATGATCCATATACTGAGGCAGGAAGATCACTTTATAAACGCATTTTGACGATGCGCGTTTTCGATGATGAAGATCAACAATCAAATGCGAATGCGCCGAAATTTGAACCAGTTGATACAATAACTAGTCAAACTGAAGCTGATACGAAAGCATTATGTAGACTTTTTCGAGTCCAAAGTCCTACTAGTAGTAATCAATTTGCTTTCGGTATTACGAAAGAAGGTCGTGTTTTTCTTCATATTCCGAAGTCTTCTACAGGAACGGTTCAGGATAAAGGAAAATCACTTGATGCCAATATCATGGGTCTTGTGAAGGCCATTATTGGTGCCGATGAAAATAGTGGACGTAGTATTGATCTTAGAACTCTTGGTGGTATTAGGGCTGATATTGGATCGTTTCAAGATAATTCAAATCCTGCAAATCCGGAACAAGTATCCATCGATATAACTTTGCACGGGAAAATTCGAACTAATTATGCTGGAACTCAGGGTAGAGAGAGTATGGTTGGCGGTTCTGATTACCGTGGTGTTGCCGGTTCAACCATGGATGTTATCGGTGGAAACTGTGTTCGAAACGTTGGTGGATCTGAAGCTGTTGAAGCAACTTCAGTCACTCACAATGTTGGTTTTGGTGGATATAAACTGAAAACGGCGGGCGATTCAAATCAAACTATTCTTGGTAAAACGACAGAAGTTTATGGTCAACTTCGTCAGTCAACATTCGCGTTATCAGACACGAAAATGATGGTTGCCGGTGTTGATTCAACAACTGTTCTTGCTGGTGGGATGACGAGAACTGTTCTTGCTGGTGCTGGTATTACTGATACTGTTGCCGCTGGTAATATGGCTTCTACTGTTGCCGCTGGTAATATGAGTATGTCCGTTGGTGCCGGTAATATGTCAGCCACTGTTGGTGCCGGTAATCTTTCTCTTACTACCGGGGCTGGTGCTGCTACGTTATTTAGCGGCGTTGCTACTACAGTCGGTTCAACAGTAGTTACTAATATAATGTCGCCAATTACGAAAATAGGAATGACAGTAGTTGGTTGTGTTGTTACTGGAGTTCCAGGACCTCCAACACCAGCTATTGATTATTTAACTGGCCTACCTTTACTTGGTATGCCTACAGTTCTCATAGGACCATAAGACTGTTTAATGGCCCTACTTCCTCCTGCAGTTACTGGAATTGTTGCCACAAATCTTGCGGCATGTGGAATCATAGGTCTTTCCACGGCTCAATTAGCACTCGGTATTGGAACTGGTTTCTCTCTTTATATGACATCAGTCGTTACTGTCAATACAGCTGATGTCGGTACACTTGGTGGTGGAGCTGGAATCGGTTTAGGTTTAACTTTAGCTCCTCCAGTTCTCATGCAATCACTTCGCTCTACTTTTGAAGCAAACGGTATAAGTGGACCTTCAAAAGATCAAATGATCACGGCTATATCTTCTGCAGTTTCACAAGCTCTTCTTTTAGTTCAAGTTGTAACTGCTCATGGTGGAGTTGGGGTTGGAACGGGAACTATTGTATCAGTAAACCCTGTTCCAGCGGCATCGATCCCAATGATGATTGCTAATTTTCTTTCGGTAGGTCTTATCGGTTTAGCATCGGCAAGTCTTGCTACCGCTATCGCTTCAGGAATTGATCAAGCATTAGCATCAGCTAAGGGTCAAGTTATTATAGTTGGACCTCCTTCTCCATTTCCGGGTGGTGGTGGAGGATTCGGTAAGTGTCTTTGAAAAAGTGTAAGGTTTAAGTCATGCCATTAGATGTAAGCGGAGCACTTCTTGAGGGAATTAGGGTTAGTGAAGGTAATAATCCATATATTTACCCTCCAAGAAATCTTATTTCTAATTCCGGTCAGTTTTCATCGTTAACTAATCGATCAGAGTATGTTCTCATATCTTATAGTACAAATCCAGCGAAGAAAGCTTTAGAAATAGCTGATCCGGATCTTCAATTTCGTTGGACGAAAAATGAATCATCTGTAAGTAGATTTTCTTATGATTCATTTTCAAAACGGTGGCTTCCATCACCCGGAGGTGCGCCAGAATCATTAGGGAAATTATCGAATCAGAATCGGTTAGTCATGCCGATTCCAGATCCGTCAATCACTAATGCTCCGTTTGCTGTTTACGTCGGTAATCCAGTACGAGCAATAACCTTTACTGTTCAAATAGTAGGAACAGAAGCTGATTTTACTCCTCCCACTTCTTTAGCGTCTGGGACTGTCGAAGTATCTTCTGAAAATGGAAAAATGAATTTTAGCCAATCAGATGTCACTTCATATGGAGGTGACACAGTTTGGTCTCAGCGTCAAAGTTTCTTCGAACGAAAAAGTTCAACTGGTTTCTTCGGAAGTCTACCGGTTTCATCTACGGTCTCTTCTTATTATCTTTTCTTAAATCCGAAACCAGCTACGGGACAGATACCATTTGTTCGTATAGGATATCGAAATTATTTAACTCCTATCGAAGTTCCGAATGAGGCCTCTTTAGGTAGTCCTGTTTCTGGAACTTTTACATGGTCTCTTGATACTGGAAGAGTTCGATTTGCAGCTGCTGATATAAATTCTTTTCCCGAGGAACGTGTTTATTATTGCGGCGTTTCTATAGGTTCAGTTCAACCTTCTCGCACTACAATAACATCAGTAACACCTTGGCCATCAGTAGCTTTCAATATTCCGACTGATTCTATTGGTTATATTGAACAAAGATATGTAGTGTTTGCAGAATCTGGAGGAAGTCGAACTTATTGGAAAGTTGTACCTGTAACTTCATCTTCTACGCGTCCTCCGGATGGAACTGCTTTTCTTGATATCACTAATGGAAATGTTTATCTTTCTGCATCGGATATAAACAGTTTTCCTGGTTGGTCATATTTCTTTCTTGATACACTAATGAATATTGAATCGGGAGTTTCCGTTCAAGTTTTCAGAAGTGGTATTAATGGATCTGGTGCTGCACAAACCCCTGATTTCACAATCGTCTATTTTGTTGAAAATCAAATAATTGTTGATGGTATTTCGCAAGCACCTTTCGTCATGCTTCCGACAACACCTATTGTTGATTCGGAATTAGTATATGAAATTCAACAAGGTATATCCAGTAGTGGAACATTTACTGGTATACTTGTCGATGCAACCGATTCAACCAAATCTGGTCTTGGTTATTTCTTAAATCTTGATATTCATCAATTATCTTTTACTTTTCGTAAACATACTGGAACCACTCTTCAGAAAGAAACGTCATCCATAAAATTAACTGATGCTGCGATAATTGATCGTGGTGTTGTTGTTTTTAGAAATGGTGGTCCAATAATTCCTGGTACTGATTTTGAATTTGATGCTGGTACCGGTCTCGTTAATTTTACTGATCCATTTGGTGAGAATGGCCCCGATGATATTAGTGGTGTTAATGGGGTTATTACTTATTTATCTTTCTTCGATTCTTCATCACCAACATTTTCATCTACAGATGAAGGAAAATATTTATTCTCTTCAGTTGGTCAAAATCAGGGTATTCGAAAAATAACGACAGTTCTTGATCCATCAAAAATAGCTGTTAGTGATCCGTTCATCGCTAATGGTTCTGATACTTTCGACATTCGATCTAAAGCAGATCTTATCGCAGATCGTTTTTGGATTGAGATTGATCCTCCTTTTAAAAAATTTTCAATAGCTACGGCTATCTCTCCATCTACTTCATATGTAACTCTTCCGAAGTCTGAATACCAAGTTTTTGCTAATGTAGCGCAGATTAATCTCTCGAAGCCTGCTCTTCCTAAAGAAGTTTTTCTCGTTACTTATGTTGCCTTAGTGACAACAGATAACGGAGCTACTTATACTTCTGTAAACACTGTCGAGAAGGCAACTTTTAAAATTCGTCTTGAAAACGCGTCTTCAACTTCCGATCCACTAGTTTTTTCCTTCAATCCTGAAGGAAGATCCATAAGTAAAACGCAGCTTCCAACTGTGTATGCAGCAGGTGTTCCCCAACCGCAAAGCTCATTCGTAATAGAGAATTCCAATACTTTGAGACTTGTTACCCCAGTTCCTTCTGGTGGTGGCGTCACCATTGACTATTGGGTTGAAGAAGCTTTAGGCGGAGAGACTACCATTCAACTTCTTGCTGGTCAAGCAGATGTTGATTTTGCTACGATAGCTGCTGGTTCATCATCGACGGTTTTTAATGGTGATCAAACACATTCTATATCGAAGAATTCTGTTTTATTCGTTAATGACAAGGATGTGATTGCTGTCGATAGTGTTTCATATGATTCAGCTGCTGACACGACTACGGTTAATTTTGTTGGAGTAGCAGTTAATGATTCTGATGGCGGTAGAATTCTTTCTTGTGCTCCGCTAGATGATGATTTCTATGTAGCTGAAACAGCAACTGCCAGAACTTTTGTGTATGGGGCGAATTCATTTATCATTCAAGGGGATGTTAGTAGTTCATATCAATCTGGAACAATTATTCGAGTAAATGGTGATCTTTATTATGTTTCAGCATCTCAGTTCACTCAGGATTCAGGAACTACTAAGATAACTATCACTAGTACTGCTTCACGTAACTATGTTATTCCGTCGGTAATTAGAAGTATTCGTCCAGTCCTTTTTCCTGGAATTTCATTTCAGACTTCGAGACAAGCTAACCTAGATTTCCCACTCACTCTAATAAGGATGGGTGAGAACCCTGCCGTTTTGATTAGTGATATTGATTATTCAGTATCGAATGGTGGAGTTATCAAACTTGAAAAGGAAATTGGGTTTGGCGATATTCTATACGCTCTATACGTCGCTCGAGAAATACAACCGGTAAATACTTCATTTCAGTTTAATTATGCCTATACAGTTGCTCCAAATAATGATAATGGAATGCTTGGGCAAAGACTTGTTTCTACATATAACCTTTACTCTCCAGATACATTTTTCTATCGAATAGAAACAGTCATTACTTTCATGCCTGAAGTAAAGGATATGTTACTTCAGAGTGCGCAGTCTTCTTCATCAGGGCCGAATACACAGAATGCGACTGGTCAGAGTAATAAAGACTTTGGGAAACCGAGTCTTTATTATGGTGAGCAGCATGAAAATAATATTGATATAGTAATGGCTCGTCTTCTTAAGTTTTACAATGATTTGATTAATTTATACGAAGATGGGCTTTCAGATATCGATGGACGAATTGTCGGTGGTAAATCTGGGAAATTCCGTTTTGACGGATCATTCAGTAATCCTCCACGTTCTACTTATGATTCGATTACGAATGATATAGACGATCGGATCAAGATTTACGATCGATTACAAATGACCGGATTTTGGTCGTTCGCTGAAGTTCCCGTTTATACAAATATGGGGACTCCTAACCCTCTTTCTCGAATTTTTCCGACAAATGCAATCGCACCAGTCGGTTTGAATGATAAAAATACGATTCTTGACTATGGAAAAACTATCGGTAGTATTGGTATCGATAACATTACGTCAGCTGGTCTTTTGACAAGTACGAAATCTAATCAATTCTTTTCTTCTGTTTCTGGTTCATCATATACTATTACTGAAAATGGTCAACCAAATTTGAGTGTTCCTCCTTTCGCTGCTGGCCAAGATGTTGTTGTTTATAATGAAGATGGAGTTGCTCAAAGTGGTTTGCTGAATGTTGTTTCCGTTACTGGATCTGGTCCATATACTGTTGCTCTTAGTGGTTCTGTTACTATTCAACGCGGTAGCATCCTGAGAGATCTTTCCAATAATAGCAATACACAAAATCACTTTTATCAGGATGGGAGAGATCTAAATGTTCATTTCGATAGTGGACAAATTACTAATATGTATCTTGGTTTGCCGGATATAATTTTTAAGCAAACTCAAGTTTCTGGAAATGAAGTCGTTGATATCCCGATTTCTTTCGGTAATGCTGAAATGGCACCGAGAAGAATTCCGGTTCTTGATGGTCAAGAATTGAATGATGACGGAAGAGTTCCAGAGCCTCGTCTTCGCAGATTAAATGAATCGAATCTTTTAGAAGATGAGCTTAGTGCTCTGTCTCGTTTAGGCACTGCAGCTTCAGTTTCTGGTACCGCTCAAGTTTCTACAACTACTAATATAATTATTAATTCAACTCTCAATGTTGCAGTGAATGACGTTATTGTTTTTACTGCTGGACCACATGCTGGTCAATTGAGAATGGTAACTAACATAATTAGTTCGAGTCAATTCCAAGTCGATACTGCTTTTTCATCATCTGATTCAACTAGTCACCCAGTTTCATCTCTGACTTTATTTGTTAGTTCAGTTATTACTCCAGCAGTATCTGACTCTATAACTTTCTTAGGCGGTCCGAACGCTGGTCAAACAGTATCGGTAACTTCAGTTTCTGGTTTCCGTTTCCGAGTTTCTCCGAATTTAACGTCAGTTGAGACGGGGAATACTTATATGATTTCTTCGGTCCAACCGATCATTACGACAGTTCTTGCTCAAGAAACTGAAGTTTTAAATGATGGTATTCCAACTTCCGGTTTAATAGCTGCCGTTGATTCAGAAATTGCTACTGCTACTGCAATTATTCGTTATTCCGGGCCAACTTTAATAACTGGAACTGGAACTGTTGGACCTACTGACACATTTACTGATAACTCAGTTAATTTTGTTCTTAGTAAAATTGTTCCAGGTTGTCTTTTTTACGTTCCATCAGGTCCGAATCGTGGAGTTTACTCTATAATAAATGTCACTTCCCATACTTTACAAGTAGATGCTTCTGCACCGTATGTCGTATTTCCAACTTCTGGCTCAACTCCATATGAAATTATAAAACCAGAGTCATTTATTGACTCAAAACAATTTGGTTTTATTTCACAATTTTTACGAGAAACATCATTATTTTATTCACAAACCTTGACTTGGCAGTCATCTGTAGTTACTTCCGGTATAGCAGCTAGACAAGTTCAGATCGTAGCTAGACAAGCTCAAGTAATTAATAACATAAATAATCTTCAGAAAATAGTTAAAGATGGTGGTCTTTATGATACTAGGTATCTTTGGATTAGTCAAAGAACCAACCGTCAAGAAGGTAATTTTGTTAGGAAACGTCAAGCTGCTGAAAAACGAATTACCGATACAGCGAAACTTTTAGCTAGTCAACAAAAATTATTTGTTGTTAGTCAAGTGATGAGTAGTTTTTCATGATACTACCTTGGACTACTCAATATATTGGAGAACTGCTTATGAGAGCAGGAGAATTCGGCGTACCTAATAAGATATGTCTTAATGCTAAAGATTATGCCGATATACGAAAATTTGGACGCGATGCATTGGATATAATAGACAGTCAAGAACTACTTAAGACAGGTCTTTTTGCTTATCTATTTGGAATCGGGGTGTATGTATCAAGGCAAGAAACTCCAGGGATAATTAGGATTGTTGATCGTATTGAAAAGACACTAATGCATTGGAACAGCATTATTGATATAGATCCTTGTCCTGGTGAAATTAATGACTGTCGGATATGTCTTGTAGCTCAAGTGATGGTGGGGTAATGGATAACTCAGAAGAAAAACCGGCAGAGAAAAATTCATGGGTTCATAAACAGGAACTAGGATTCGGTCCTATTAAGGATGCACTTATTCAGACTAGGGAATCCGTTAAAGCTACTATTGACGGTTTGCAGAAAGAAATGGAACGACACAAAGCTGCCCTAACCAGACTGAAAGGGCGATAACTTGTCGAATTGGCAATCAATAACCGTAAAATTCGACGTTTTCGAACCAATTAAAGCACCAGTTCAAAGTGCTCTTCAGGTTCTTGAAGCGATTGAAGCCGTTCTTGAAGCGATTTTAGCAATTTTAAAAGCGTTTCTTCTTGATCTATCTAATCCCCTAAAGGCTATCGTTGCACTTCTTCTTGCAGCCATTCGTGCCCTAATAAATCAAATTAAGTCTACTGGTTTCTCTTTCCTTCTTGTATATCCTGATTTTAGTCAACCTGATTTTGGTGGCGTTCTTTATTCAGTTAGCGGTGCTTATCCCAGATTTGAATCGAAAGTTGTTGGTAAATTTTATGACACAGCTGATGCTTTCAGGCCGCAGTATCCACCTGGTTCTAGCGTTGCAATGCTTGTTCTTTATATCGGCGCCGATTCTCCCGGCGATTTATTCGGTCTTCTTTTCTCATTACTTTCATTAATCAAGAGCCCTATTGTTTTATCTGGACTTCCATCTCCAGTTGGTTTGAAAGCTCTTCCTGTAAATAAGAGCGGCACCGCAATTTCTCAGTTTCGTCAAATGTTTGATCCGACACTTCAACAAGCTATTCAGCTTGAATGGAGAATGCCGCAATCAGCAGCTGGAATGTCTGCTCGAGGTTTTGCCGGACAAGTTGTTTCTTTCTATAATCAATTTCGATTCCCGAATTTCATTATTGAAAGAACAGGACCATTTCCTCAGGATGAAGGTACTGAACTTTCTCCGCGTGGGGAGACAGTTTATGTTCAGGTAAGTTCTCAAACACTCGGTAAGAATGTTGTTGATGGAATCATTGCTAAATATGACGCACCGCCGGTAAATTCTCTCGCTGTTTTAAGAGAAGAAGACGGTTCAGTTTATCGTCATTTTCCTACAAGGATTCCTATCCAATTTGGTAGTGATGGTACTGCTCAAGCTGGTAAAACGAGTGGTAGTCCAGCTTCTGCACTTGCTCAAACAACTTCTCTCATTACTGGTATAGCAACTGGAACTTATAAATATTTAGATTCAGATCCACAACTCGTAGCAGGAAAAACTTATTATTATCGTGTGAGAGCCTTTTTCGGTAATTGCATTGATTATGCTAATGCAACTGCTGGTGGATTAAAAACCCCTGGAAATCGACTCGTTGTAACTGATGGGAATCAGAAGAAGTTAAAAGTTTCCCCTAAGTGCACTCTTGGTAAGCCGAGTCCAGTTGTGAAAGGTTTTGTTCCACGAGTTCATAGTGGAACAATCGCTTTTGATATTTATAATGATGTTTTCCGTGCTATTCAAGCAGGACTCTTATTGAATTTTGAATTACCTGCGTCTTTCCCTCCGGGTAGTGGAGTTCAAAATACGGTTTTCCGTAATGAACAGAGAACTGGTTGGGGAACACTTGGTATGATTGGCGGCCAAGTTGGCCCTCTAAAAGCTGCATATCCAACTTCAGATCAACTTCGAACTAGTATTCTTTTTAAGTCTACTGCCAGAAGACTTGCTAACAGTTCCATCACTCCATTATTTAATAGTCCATCTTTAGTAAATATTTTAGCTCAAAGTTGGACTTCTAACGGTATTGAAGATATCGTCAATAGATTAATTCCTGATGATACGCATGATTTATCATCTCAAGAACCATGGAGTTTCATAGCAGTTGTCGGTGGCATAACTCAAGCTGTTGCAATTCAGATTGATGACTACTTAAACAAGGAAGAAGTTTATACTAGTGGAGCTCCTTTAGCAGGACCTGCTCCCATAACTCCTGTTGAAAATGCTACTGTCATCACTATCGAAGAGCGCCAAGCTTTAGCTGAATTTTTACATTCAGCTCTTTCTACTGTCAGCACTGAAACATCATATTTATCATGGTATTCAGTTACTGTTGGTGATTTATTCCCGATTCTTCTTCCATTCATATTTGACTTTGAACAATTTTTGAAATCACTTCTGAAATCTCTTGAAAGTGCTTTGAAGGAAATTATTGATATCGTTGAAACTCTTCTTCAGAAGATCAAGGCTTTAGCTCAAATTCTTCAGACACTTGATGAAATTATCGCTACTCTAGAAGTCAATGTTACTGTTAGTGTTCTTGCTGTCTCAAGTACGAATGGTAGTGCTGACTCTCTTGTTCAAGAATTGATGAGTTCAACAGATAAGCCAGGTCAAAGTCCGTTTGGCTTCCACTCTGGAATGGTCATGACATTTGGTGGTCCTGGGCAGGGTTCTGTTGCTGCTTTCAATGCTCTTAAGTTCATCCTCTCATTGCCCTCGTAGGAGCTAAAAATGGCTTTTAACTTTTTCGGCACATTTACGACAGGGCAATGGCAAGCTTTCAAAGCTTTCACTCAAATTCAGAGGAAAGAACTTGTTCTGCGTCAGCAATGGCTGCAGAAGCAATTGATAATGAATGGGATTTTTTCAACTGAATATGACGGCCCGAATCCTGTTTCATTTTCAGCTTCTGCAGGAAGTTATGCTGCGAAATTACTTTCAGCATATAAAATTCTCGGTGGTGTTCCAGAACAGGATATGCTTCTTAGAACGCGTGATAAACCCGTTTTTAAGACAAAGGGCACTAATATCGTAGATCAATCACCTGGGCAAACTGAAGGTGGTTATTCTGATGTGTATTCAAATGGTCGAAGAGAAAGAGGTTCTCAACGATTCGATCGTGATTTAGGTCTACTTGTAGAAAGACTGAAAGATTGGCAACTCGAGTCCATAAAACTTAAGCGTGAAAAACTCGAGTTCAAGATAAAAAGAGCGATGGATTATTCCGATCAGCTCAAACAGGAGATAGATCTCATAAGCGTTCTTCTTGGAGTAGATATATCAATCGGGTCTGTTGATGATCAAATAATATCTGTTGAGACTCAAATGGCGACTCCAGGAACCATGAATGTCGTTGATGATTTAGATGATATTCATGGTCTGAGAATAGGAAAACCCGGTGATTTGTCCGAAGATAACGCTATTAGTCAGGGTGTGGATAAGAACGAAAGAGTTCCAGTTTGAAGTCATGAGGTAATTTCGAAGATTTTTAATGTTTAGGTTAAATATCCCTCTAATTGGTTCATGATTTAATATGTCTTACGATTTTGCAACTCGACAGGTTTGCCCCCACAAGGTTCAGTTTGAAGCTGTTCCTGTAGATGCAAATACTAGGAAGTATGCAGCATTCCCGCGCCCTCCATCGAGCCAAGATGTTACTGTGTATATTGATGGTGTTCAGGTTCCTAAAACTGGATTATATTCTCATGCAGAACTCCCGTTTTCAAAGCCGGAACCATATCGTATTAAGAGAGATATAAATGATCTTCTATATTTGAGTATTGGGTTTGAACCCCCAAGATTCATCCAATTAACTCCGGGTTCAGTTTCCGCTAAGGATATGTCCTTACGGCTTCAACAACAACTTCCTGATTTATCTGTTGATGTCGATAATAAGCATGTCGTTATTCGAACGAGACAACCTATTCAAGGCACTGGATTCCAGTTCTACGACCCTCGGTGGTCTGATAAAACAAATTCGCTCCCGACTACTTCTCGTGTCTTGAAAGCATATTCTGAAGTTGGGATAGTCCCAGGTCGGGCTGCTACAGGTGTTAAAATTTTCCCCGGTTGGAGTGTTGAAAGAGACACCTCTTCCCCTCTAGTTGAGAGTAAGTTGCTTGTTTTTGAAGATTCTCTTCCGAATGCTGACCCTCTAGTTGAATTATGCTATTCGACTACCGCCGGGAATTGTCGTCGCTGTTTCGGTACAAAGCTCGAATTTGATTATCGTGTTTTGAATGGAACATACGAAACGGTTAGAAACGTAGATCTTCTGTCTCAAGAATTCGACAAGTTTTTGGTTACGAAAGTCGGTTCGCACTGGAAATGGAACTGGCTTGGTTCAGGACTTGTTGACCGTATTGGTGGTAAAGGGAATACTGCAATATCAAATATGAGTGCTCTCATTACCATAGATATAAATCAGGCTTTTTCGGTATATTCCAGTTTAAAGCAACAACAGGATTCGAGATTCCCTCAGCAAGTTGTTACAGATGCTGAATATCCACTTCAACTATCATCGATAAATGTTCAGCTACTTCCGGATGACCCAACTGTAGCGATAGTAATTACGAAGATTGTTAGCAGGAGTCAACAACCAGTAGATATAGTTAGAGTTGTTGGTGCTCCTAACCCCTTTAGCTTACTTAACGCTAGCTCAGCATCGGCCTCCGGTTATATACGTCAATTACCATCCGGTTTTGATTTCGGGGGTTAGCCAGCGGGTGAGATCTTAATAGGTACGGTAGTCATACATGACTGCCGCTCCGAGCATCAACCTCCCTGACGGATCTGGGACCACTGAGTCTCTGGTTATCACTACTAATTCTTTCAGTCTGGTTTTTACTGGATCGGTTGAATCTAATGTAGTTGATATGCAAATCGATGTGAATGGATCGGGTTTTGTATCAGATCCATCGCTCATTGATTTATCACTCCCTAATTTCTCTGTTCCGAATCTTTCCTCTTACCCCCAGGGGTTAAATTTGGAGCGTGGGGTAAACACTATAAAACTTAGGGCTATTGATATATCTGGGAATTTTAGTTCCCCATCAACTGTCCAAGTAACTGTTGTTTCGCAGTCGGATCTTCAGACTATTCTTTCGCCTCCGACGGGAATTCTTTTACAGAGAAACGCGAAAAATATTCAAATTGAATGGTCAGATATTTCACCTGATAAACCAGTTGGATATAATATATATGCTTCAACTGGAGCCGGTGGTTCTGGATCTGGGTATCTAAGGGTGAATCGAGATGTTATACCGGTTAATTCTCCAACTGAAATAGTTGAAGATATATTTGATGTTTATTCTACTTCAACAACATTTGCGAATCCTGATGCTGGTGATCCATATGCTGTTATACCAACTAATTTTTCTTCCAATGACCTTGTCATTACTTCGGATTTAGTTGACACAGTATCGGGAAATTCTGTTCAAACGATTTCTCAAAATCGTACTAGCTTGGGTGTTGATCCTAAGTATAGAATCAACATAGATGTTCAGGCTATCAGACAAACGAATTTTTTCAGATTTGTTCATGATAGAAATGATGGTATTACGAATGGAATTTTGAACAGTGATATATTTTCCACTGTCAATCCAGAAGACCCTCTATATTATGTCGTAACTTCATTATATTTTGATAGCTCGACAGGCCAACTTCAAGAGAGTAGATACTCGAATGAAATGACTGGTGCTCCACTCCCTCTCGATACCACTATTCGTGGCATTCGAATTAGGGAACAGAACATTGTAGTTCAAGATTATATTCAAGAAGTTAATCAATCAGAACCGACTTTATCGTTAATCCCAGCTTCGACAGTTCGAGAAGTTCATATAGAACCATTCGGTAATGAAATCCAAAAAGCTTATTTTTTGATGGATTTCGTTCATCGAGCTAAGTCGTTTACTGCTTTATTGCAAATTGATGATCCAAATTTAACGGGAACTAGTGTTACAGTTGCAAATTCTGCGTATAAGCAGAATTTAAAATCTGCTATTAGTCTGAGTAGTGACGCTGCAGTCCAGAACTTGATAGATGGTGCGTTCGATTCACTTGCATCTAATTTTGGCGTCCCTCGGCAAGGGAGAAGACCAGCTCAAGTTCTGCAAACTTTTTTCACTAATACTAAGCCAACGCAGGATCTAACGGTTGCTCAAAATGCTATCGTTAGTTCTTCTACTAATTCAGCTGCACCACGATTCTTCTCAAATAGTTCAGTTACTATTGTTGCTAGTAATGCTCAAGCTTACTACAACCCAAATGAGAAGAGATATGAAGTTCATGTGCAGATGATCGCGGAGACACCTGGGGGCTCAGGAAATGTCCCGGCTGGTGATCTTGATACTGTTGCCAGTGGAGCTGATGGACTTCAAACAGTTAATGAAGTAGCAGCGGCCTATGGTAGAGATAGACAAAGTAATCTTGAGCTGTCAGAATTGGCCTCAAGAAAGCTTTTCTCCCTAGATACTGGCACTGAGGGTGGGTATTCCATGACAGCGGTTGGAACACCCGGTCTTTTAGAAGTGACTATTGTTAAATCTGGCGATCCCTTCATGATGAGGGATTATGATGATGTTCGTCAAAAGCATATTGGTGGAAAAGTTGACGTTTGGGTGAAAGGAGTTCTTGAAAGAACTATCACCGAAACCTTTGCATTCCAATTCATTATTGCTAAGAATATTAGGTTTGATGTTATTGATGCTACAAATCTTATTTTCCGAGCAAGGGACTCTAGGCTATCAGAATCACATCCAATAGACGAAATGTTATTCAACCCTTCACAGGGTTATGGACTTCGAAATCATTCAAATACTCCAGTTACTAGTTATGATTTAACTGGTGTTACTATCATTGATTATCGAACCATCGGACTCAATACTTCAATACCTCAGCCAACAACACTCCTTGATGATTTTGTCGAGGGAGATTATCGATTTAGAAGTAATAACCGTTTTACGGCAACTTTCCAACCAATTCGTCGTGTAACCTCAGTTATTGGGGAAATTTCCGGGTCTTTAGATCCAGACGACGGTTTCACACTCTTCAAGACTCAAGATCCCCTTCTTGAAGGGGAAAGCACTATAGCTGCTGATTATGTTGAAATAAATCAGGTAAATGGGAAACCATCCGGTAATTCTGTTCCGGTCAATAACGAATTACATGTACTTATCGGGCAAATAGAAGAACCACTCGATTCAGTTGGTATCAATTCCTTTACTCTTCATGTTTATAGTGCTGATAGAGCTATTGAATATAGAGGTCCTGATCAAACTGATCCGGATTTCTTAGTGATAGCTGGTTCTCAAACAACACCGCTCAAATTAATTAGAACTACGCTATCGAATATTGCTAGTGGAACTCAGATTTCTGTTGATTACGAACACGATGAGAATTTCCGGGTTACCTATGTCATAAATGACGTACTTCAGCAACTTCAGCAACGTTTAAATAAAATGCGTCATGTTACGGCTGATGTTCTTGCGAAGCAATCAGTTGAAAATGATATGTATATAGAATCAACTATTCAATTGCTTCCGAATGCCGATCAAGTAACGACAGATTCAGCAATTCGAACTAACATCACTGTTCTTACAGATTCAAGAGGTGTTGGTGGTTCCGTTCGTCAATCAGATGCAATTTCTGTAATGGATGATTCGATCGGTGTTGATTTCATTGTTCAACCATTCACTCGTTTCTCTTTGGCTGACGGTTCTCAAAGAATTAGAGATGGCGTTGCTTCCACATATATGGAGCTCACCTCGTTAAATCAATTTGCTAATCAGGTATTCTTACTGACACAAGCTCTCCCATTCGATACATCTGATGGTGGCGGTAGTTCAACTATCCATCATGGTGTTTATATGGATGAATTGATCATGGATCAAGCAACATCCTTGGAAAACGTCGGGATGGGCCTCCATAAATCGTGGATCATAGGTCGTCTTGGCGCAATAATTCCAGGTTATTCTGATGATGCAACACTCTTACCGATAGCTTTAACTGCTGAAGGCGTTGTTCAAGAAAGAATTAACAGAACGGCGAATAGAATAGTGATATCACTAGATGCAGGTGCTTCTCCACCTGATGTCCCAACTAACCATTCATTTACTGCAACATACGTAGTCAATGGTGATAAGGGTGTAAAGGACCTCGAGACTTCAAAGATAGAATATCTGACTCCCGGAGAACTCGTTTTCACATACCGGAGCGCTTAAAGTGCCAGTTATCCGAGTAAACTTCAACGCCTATGAAGACGGTGAGCAATATAGAGTTATGCTCACCGATGAAGCTAACAGAATATTTAAAATTTTCCTGTCGATGCTTTCATCTTATTGGCAGTCAACTGTTCAAGGACCTTCATATACTAATGAACTGAAGGCGATGTCTGTTGAATTAGCACGCATCCGTTTATCTCTTGAAGATATTAGAAGTGATACTCAGTATTCTTCGACAAGAACAGAATTTCTATATCAGGTATTGACTTCCGTTTTATTTCCGAGAGAAACCGGAGCTCCAGATCCTCAATTACCGGATCAACAATTTAAAGATCTTCTTTTGAAGGTCTTAGATATTTATTTCAAAGGAAGCATTCCTGCTTCAATGGCGGCCGCAGCGGCTTTATTCATTAAAGGCGATATCAAAGTTACTGAAGCTTTCTTGGAAGCTAGAAAACCAGGCTCTGGGTATGACATCTCAGATCAATTCGGCTTTCTTATTAATATAATTCTTGATTCTCCGACTAGCTCGGACGTTCTTTTGGCAGATAAAAATATCCGAATATTATTGAGTATCATCCGTCCGGCCCATACTCTTCTTCGTATTAAATATATTCTGAAGGATGAATGGTATGGACAAAGTGATCCAGATCCAAGCATCGATCGATCAAATAAAATAGTCGATACTTTAACTTCAGTTTTATCGGATTACGGGTATGAAGATTTCCGCCGATTTACCCTCGGAATAGCTGGTGTTGATACTCTTGGTACGAAAAAATCGCATCCTGTTATAGGTGAAGATCATTCTTCCGACTTCTAAGTTTCGTTAAGCGTCTGATACGGTCTTTTCATCGACACCAGACATAAGGAGAAATCGGAATCATGGCATTCGTAAAAACAACTGCAGGTCGTAATGCCTGCGCATCGGGTGGGTGGCTGGCGGCTTGCAATGGTGGCTTCGTTAATGTTTATACCGTAGGTCACGGGACGCTTCTAGCTTCGTTCCCTCTTTTAACCCCATCGTTTACTGGTCCGGTTACTGGTGTTCTTACTTTAAACGGACCGCCTATTGTTGCAACTCCTGTTGCTAACGGAACTGCAGCAGTATATGATATTTGTGACTCTGGTAGTACTCCTCTTGGTTCAGGCGTAGTTACTGATATTAGTGGTAGTGGTGACATTAAGTTTAATAATATAAACTTTGTCACAACTTCTCCAGTTACGCTTTCGACCTATACGCATACTGAGCCGGCAAGCTAACCATAATTCCGATAAACATTCGGTAGTGTCATCGGAGGTAAAGAATGGGAACGCTAACTGCCACTTATGCTGCGAATGCTACATTCACAATTAGTTTAGCCGCTGGTCCATTGGCGACTAGTTCAACACTAGTTGCTGGTCGTCAATCAACGTCTGTTGATTTTTCTGCACTAAACTATGAAGAGGTATTGATTTCTGGGAAAATAACCACTGGTACTAGCCCAACTGCTGGCGGTTTCATTGAAGTTTGGTGGATCCCACAACTTACTGATGGAACTTGGCCAGACACATTCGGTGCTACTGATGCCAATGTGACGATTTCTGCTCGTGAGGAATTGGCTGCATATGGTTTTAATTTAGCATCTATCGTCAATAGCTCAGTATCGAATCATACTTATAGTTTCACTTCTTCACTGAGAAGAGCTACTGGTATGGCTCGTTATTCTAAGATTGGCTGTATTTGGGTTGTTCAAAGTACTAGCGTAGCATTAAACGGAACAGCTGGAAATCATTCTATCGGGTATATGGGCGTAACGGCAGGATACTAAATGTCGCGTCTTCCGATATTAGATAAAAGCCATCCTATCAATAGGAAGTGTGTCTTCGCTTGGGACGGACGTCTTGCTCAACAAAATTTAGTTGATGGACGTCTCGGTACTCAGACTAATAACGTCTCACTTGGAGTTGCCCCAGGTTCAATTCTAGGGCGTAAATTTACTTCGGGCGGTGGTTACCAATCAAGTCAGATTAATTTCGGTCTTTATGTTCCAACAAACTTTCTTCATGGTTCTCCAGCAACATGGCTATTTTATACTAATATAGTTACTGCTGGTAATATAGCTCTAGCTTGTCAAACAGATAGTGATGCTTCAAGAGGATGGCAAGTAGGAACTTCTAACGGAAGACTTTATTTAGGTTTAGTTCGTTCTAGTTCTGATATAAGAAAAACGATAAGTAATAATGCTTTAACCGGTATTCATAGAATAGCCATCACTTATGATGGTACTGAAACTAATACTGGTATTCATATATATGTTGATGGTGTTGAACAAACTTATTATGCTAGTTCTGGACCTAGCGGTTCAACTAGTGCCAATACAACAGATCCATTATTACTCGGAACTCAACGATGGGAGACTAACCAATCATATGGCGGAGTAATTTTCAATGCACGTTTTTATCAACGTGTTTTGTCAACCGCTGAGATACAGGCTTTCTCTCAAGATCCGTATGTTGGTTATGTTCGTTCTAAATCTACACCAATATTCGGACAATTCATATTTTCCGGCAGTGGCGTTGAAGTAGCCACTGGATCAGCTGTTGAAGCTGGCACTGGTTCTCAAACTCAAACCGGCAGTGGCGTTGAAGTAGCTACTGGATCAGCTATTGAATCCGGTGAATCTGAACAACACGGCAGTGGCGTTGAAGTAGCCACTGGATCTGCACTTGAAGACGGTTTAGGCGATCAAACTCAAACCGGTGACGGTGTTGAAGTAGCCACCGGATCTGCACTTGAAGACGGTTTAGGCGATCAAACTCAAACCGGTGACGGTGTTGAAGTAGCCACCGGATCTGCACTTGAAGACGGTCTTGGTGGCCAAACTCCAACCGGCAGTGGTCTTGAAATATCAACTGGACCAGCACTTGAAGATGGTTTGGGTAGCCAGACTCAAACCGGTAATGGCATCGAAATAGCCACTGGATCCGCTACTGAATCTGGTGAATCTTCACAACATGGTAGTGGTGTTGAAGTAGCTACTGGATCCGCTATTGAAGCTGGCGTCGGATATGCTCCTCCTCTTCCGACTTTCCGAGCTCATCAATTAAATTCAAACTCTGTTCGGCTACTTTTCGATTCTCAACTTTCGGATAGTATTCTTGATCCTTCATATTACACAATAACTTCTCTTGCTCCAATTGGAACAGCAGTTGTTCCTCCCATTGAGTCAGTCACTTTCTATGATACGACTCTTTATTCTGTTGTTATTAACTTCTCAAGTTCATTAACTTCAGGTACTTCATATCATATCAACATAGATGGAGCGTTCTCTCTTGAAGGTACTTACATATTTGCGTTCAATAATTTTGATGCAAATACTATTGATCCGCCAAGAGCTACCGGAGCGTTCTTATCAAAACGTGGTGCAGTTGATATTTTATTTAATAAACCAGTCGGTCCATATTCTGCACTTGCTACTTTTTCAATTAGGAATGCTGCTGGTGGTCCCGGTGTCTCCATGTCTCAGCTTCCATGGGCTGGTGAAGATATACCGGAAACAACTCTTCGTGTTGAATTGCCACCAGGCATGCCGACAGCAAATAGCTTTGTCATAGATTTCATTAATGTAGTTGATGAATCATTAAACGCATCATCTGAGACAGTTCCTCTAACTCTTGTTCTCCGAACTCCACCTCCATATACATATTCTGATCTAACTCAATTTCAAATTTTAGATGCTTTTGTAACTGATGTCAGTTCTGATGTTTTCAGGACTGCTAACGTTCGCGTATTTTTTAGCTGTCCTGTCGCTGATTCGTTATATGATCAATCAAACTGGTATCTATATATATCAGCTGGTCATCAGCAAATAGATACTGTTAATTATTTGACTGAAGGCCCGGCTTTCGATCTTCCGTCACTAATTCTTTTAGTAAATGATGTGAAGTTACAAATGAACGGTCATTTTTCTATAGACCAAGTTCATTTTGCTTCGGCAGTTGACGATATAATAATAAGTCCCGATGCTTTTGATCTTGATACATCAGTTACTTTGATAAATGAGATTGGGATGAAACTTTCTTCGCATATGATGCGAAATAAAGTTCATTCTTATTTATATGATGCTTTCTCTTTTACTCCGATTGATATTGATCTACTTGCCGCAATAGATGCTTCTTATGTTATAGCAGATTCTTATTATTCACATGCTATGAATGATGAATATCAATTATCTTTTTCTACTGCATATCAGTCACCGGTTAACCCGATAATCGCTTATGCTCAGGAATTGATTCCTGATGCTGCTTTTGATGTTAGTGGTCCATATACCTATTTTGCAGATCTTAAAGTCAATCTTGATTCCGATTTTCCTCCTATAACTATCTATGCTAGTTTAATGAGTGAAGACACTGGCAGTTTCATTAATCCTTGGGATTATGGATATATAGTTGCTCGTTCTGCTTCTGCTCCAGCAATAGTTACGTCCCACTCTATATCGATTGATGAATGGGTTGAAATTAGTACAGATAGAGATGTTAGTGTTGTAACCGAATCTCCTCTGACTGTGACTAATCCAAGAGGAGAAAAACTACCAGTTAGTTTTTCTGTCCATTCTAGTCTTCCAACACTTTTTTGGGCATTCAATAATGCACTCGAATCTTTCCGTTGTCATATGATTCCTGCTGCTGCAGGTCATCAGATTAATGACACGGTAAATGTTATTACACTAAATGATTATGTCATGCTTCCACTTTCGGGAGCTATTGCGTCTGTTAACGAAGTCAGACTTAAGATCATCAATCATGTATCGAGTGCTATATTTCATTATCATTCTGATCCGATGAATATAACCGCTCCTTCTGCAACTGATCTTGATTCTTTAACGATTTTGATACTAGATATCATTTCTGTTTTGTCATCTCATCTCGTAAAAACTGGTCCTCATTTATATCCTGGATATAGGATGATATCGGCTCCAATTCGAGATAAAATAAGAATTTCTGTTCAAGGGATGATCAATGGAGAAACTCATACTGTCTCCGGGTTTTTCCAAGATGAATATGTATATAATGGACTTCCGAAAACACCAGCACCATCTAATGCAATATCGAAGCATCACTTAAATGAAACGAGTTTTTCATTTATAGGTCTTGCGATCAGACCTTCCATATCATCAGTTTTACCGATGAGTGGTTTAATTACTTCTATTGATGAATCTCCTCAATTTGGATCAGATCATCTTGAGGTTTATTTTTCAAAGCCGATGAGAGAGATTCCCGTCAATTCTTTTAATCTCCCGATTACTGGCGGTCTCACCCAAAAGGAATCAATGTGGATTAGTCCATTTGTCGTTTCTGTTGCTGTAACAAAAATGACTACCGCTTCATACGGTATTTCTGCAATCGGCTTGACAGATGAAGCAGGGAATTTAGTATATCCATGATTACTTTTACCGGCATATCATCTGTTACAGACCGGACCATTTTTACAAATAAAGGTCCGATCGTAAAACGTCCTTTGAATCTTTTGACAGGTTCAGATCTAAGAATATTATCTGAAACAGTTATTAGTATTCCGTCGGGAAATTTTTCCTCTACTGACGTTGGAAAATTGATTTCTATTTCGGGAAGCCCTCTTGGAAGGAATGATGGGGATTTCCTGATTTCAAAGATTCTTACTTCGAAGAAACTTCAATTATCGGAAGCATCTTTCAGTATTCTTGACGAGAGTGCTACAATAACACTTTGTATCGGTCTCGTTAATGATTTAAAACGTCAGTATGAATTCCATAGAACTAAGAAAGTTACTGTATCTGGTAATACTGAAGGTGTTCATGGTACGGATGATGTTCTTAATTATATAAGCGTATCGGATGCGATAAATCTTCCTAGCGCAATTGCACTTGCAAATAATATTAAAGCAAAACTTAACCTTCATTTATTGAATATATCTTTAAATCCGCCTGTACATAAATTCATTGATGATGAAAATGAAGTTCTTTCAGAATCAGCTACAGATTTAGCAAGTTTAATTATTTTATTGAATGATATACGAACTTCTTACGAAACTCATAGACAAAATCACTTCATTCATCTGAATCCAGACATATTTGATAGAGTTACTACTGCTCCAGTTAAAGCTGTAACTGGAACTTATCCTGACTCTCTTACTGGACCGTTTACCTGGGTCTTAAAAGATCCACGTTATGGGCAGTTTGCCGATGATCCGAGTGATGTTGATGTTATTGTGAACGGTAGCCCAGTCTCTGTCGATGCTGTTTTTGGATTAATAGGAGCTATCGTTCTTTCAAATAAACCGGTTCATGGGAATACAGTTAGTGTCAGTTATGATTATGTAAAGGATCCTCCTTCAAGATTTTTACGATTAAACTCGCCAGAATTCGTATTGAATCAAGAAGGGGTTACTAATTACGCTGGTGTACCCGATCATAGATATAGCTCTAGATCACATCTAGTTACATCTGTTGATGGCCCTCCGGCATCTTCCCCGTTCCAACCATTACGACGTGGATGGAAATATAAAGCTCTCGAAAGAGCATATACAGCTGGTCTTAATGACTCTGCGAGTCTTCTTCTCAATGTTCCGACAAACAAAACTTCTTTCCCGGTTTTGTTTGAGACAGTCCCTGAAGTTACGATTAAATATGATCCTGCAACTCTTCCGCAGAATTCAGCCGATCCTTGGACCCTTGAAGGTGATGGGACTTTTTCTATTGCTCCTGGCGGTACGACTTTAACTATTGTCGATACGAATATTCAAACTGGTGTTGATAGTCTATCACCGTTCTTCTCTCATGGACTTGATCTAAAAGCTAAAAGCATACTATCTGCAGCTTTTAGGGCAAGAATGTCTGATAGTCAGATTGTCTTTAGCCCTGATGGGGTATTTAGCGGTGTTTGTTTCGGCGTTTCTGATGGAAGAAAAGTTGCTTTAACTGCCTTCATACTAACTGAAGCAACAAACCTCTCTTCATCGATAATGATGATAAACGAGGCGAAGGCAGCATTTAATGCGCATGTCTACAATGTTGGATCTCATTTTCCTGATGATTCTGAAGATGTAGTCATTATTGTAGATGCAACTGATCTTGGTTCACTTGTCATATTAGCGAATGAACTTAAGAATAAGATAAACGCTCACTTTGCTAAAGGTGGCGGTGTTGGTTATGTTCATGAAAATGCTGATACGACAAATACGGTAACTCTTCCTGATGCTGAAGATCTACTCGGTGCTATAGATCTAACGAATGCTATAAGAACGAGTTTAAACGCTCATGAAGTGCAATCACTTGTTCATTTTACTGATGATTCTAATAATTCAATTGGTTTAGTAAGACAAGTTGGTTTACTTCTCAATGGCGGATTCCCGGAACTTGCTTCTTCATGGAGTTCTGTAGCCGCTGATTGGCGTGAATATAAAACCTACCGTATTTTCCGTGCTTCTAGTGGGGATGTCCAATTTTATATGAGTGGAGATGTTCTTCCACTCATAGAAATCAAGGTAAAGGATCTTCCAGCTCTATCTGATATTGACGGGAAATTTGAACTAGTTCAACAGGCTTTCTTCGGAACTATAGGGAAAGAATCGAAGAGTTCGAGTGACTGGAAATTCATTAGGGTTAATATTCAACCAGTTGATTCGAATTTCATAGAAAATAATAAGAGAGTTGATTATACTCCGATTGTTATTCCTGAACTAGACTCTAGCGCTCCTTGGATAACCTACGGTAGTGCTGGTATAGAAAGAATTCTCAGTTCAAACATTCTTCTTGTTGATTCGACTGCATCTGCTGCTTCAGCGGATTTACCGGCACTCGGTTTAACTTCTGGTGCTTATCGTGGATATTTAAGGTTTGAACCGATATTATCGGAAGAAACAGCTTCAGTTCTTGATTTTCGAATGTCTGCCGATTACTGGACACACAGTGTTAGTAATAAGGCATTAGGTCTTTTTATTGATGATTCTGATTTCACTATTCAGTTAGCTTTCCTTCAAGCTTCTCCCTCGCCAGCTACTATAACTGGAACTGTAATCGATCCATTTGTTCTTGTCACTGGCGACTCCATGATTTTTCAGATCGGAACTGATCCGATAATCACGGTATCTTTTTCACTTCCTCCGGATTCAAATACTGCATCGAGTGTTGCTGCTAAAATCAACTCTGTTGTTGGTTTCCCATTCGCCTCGGCTGTTTCTGGTCGAGTAAAACTAACATCACCCGATTCTGGTGCTAGTGCGAATTTTACAATAATATCTGGTGGAGCATTAGCTAAATTAGGTTTCAGTCCTGGTATTTATTTTGGTCTTGATTCTAATCCGGAACCAAAGATTTCATGGTTTGGTGCTAATTTACCGGATTTAGACACTATAGCTTGGGAAAGAGGCGGAGAACAATCAGTTTCTTTATTTAGTCGTACACTTCGAATTTTTGACTCTTCTTTAACTGATTACGCAAATTATACGATCAATGATCCACTTGTCACTGATCAAGTTTTGAATCCAGCGTTTAACTGGAAAGTGGACTTCAGGATAAAAGTAATTTCATCCGTTCCTAGTCCTGTTATTCCGTCTTCGAACCCTCTTATTTTTGCTGGCGCTTTTGTTTCAATTGATGAAGGTCCTGGAGGAAAAAATCTAGAACTTCAGTTAGCAGTCGATAACTTCGGTTCTACTTTCCTGAATTTACTATCATATAATCAGATAACGAGTTCACTTAACGTTATCGCTCAATACGCATTTTCCTGGAATGATGGCGAGATACATAGTTTCAGCGTATATACTTCAAAAGCTTCAGGTTATTTAATGGTTCTTGCGGACGGGACCTCGCTCACTCCTATTGGTCCAGCTCCAAATTATAACGGATTGAATCCTGGGAATTTTGGCCCAGCCATAACTTTTGGATCTGGTGGGGAACCAGTAACTGGAGCTGATCTTAGGACTTGTCAATCAGTTGTTGATTGGTATTCGGTATCCGCTATTAAAGATAGTAAGATAGATAATGAATCTGTTGCTAAAGATTTAAGATACATTGGTATATACAAGGGTGGTCCAGTAGACGTTCTTAGCTCATACTATCTACACCAAATAAACTGGAGAATCTCACACTCATATCGAATTATACGTGATCCAGCTACTGGGATCCAAATTTACGTTGATGGGGAAGCCACTCCTGTCATAGCTATTTCTTATGATGTTCTTACGCTTCCTCCGATTTCCTCGAGTTTTCTGCTAGAAGCAACGAATGGTAGTCCATCTATTTCTTTTGGTGCATTTTCGCCATCAGAAATCTCTAGAACACGGTGGGAGTTCGTAAGATATTCTATCGGAAAGATAACCTTAACTGATAGAATTATTCCACCTCATCAAGTCCTGAATCAGGCTAATGTAATTGCGTCTCCGGATCACTTAAAGACAACTGTTTCACATAATCATCAAGGGTTCACAGTTTATTCTGGTGGAACTCCGCTTGATGATTTCATGTCTAATTCGAATGTTGAGGCTTATACCATTCTTGGTGAAGGAACTCCTCCAGTTCCAGCTACGCAAAATCTGGAGACTAGAAATGGGATGGTTAAAGTAGCCACCCCTCTAGATATGGTCTCTGCGATCGATGCTGTGAATGAGAGAGGATTCATTTCAGATCTAGAAAACGACTACACTAACGTAGCCATTAATACGTCTGAAGACTCTGTTGTTGCACTCGATCAACTTATAGCCCTTTCCAATAATTTAAGATCAGCTTATGATTTACATAGGATTAGTTTAGTATCGCATGTTATAAGTGACGTATTTAATATCATTGCAGCGATTCCAGCTGTCAGTTTAATTACTGCAATTACTCTTTTAAATGACATTAGGATGAAGTATAACGCTCATTTAATTCAACCCGGGGTTCATTCTCCGGATGATATAACTAATTCAATCGTTTCACCAGCAGCATATGATTTTTCATCCGCCATAGTTTTGGCGAATGAGTTGAAGACTAAGTATTCTTCACATATACGAACTGGTTCATATCATATCATATCTGATACCATTGATCCTATCTTAGTTTCAAATGCCTACGACTTAATGTCGGCAATTACACTATCTGTTAATTTAGCTAATAATCTATCAACTCACGCTCTTTCTACGACTTTTCACGAATCTTCCGATGCTATAAACGGAAAATTTGCTCGAGTTCTTCCAGGTGTCGGTTCTGCCAACGTCATGGGTCTTGATGTCATAGTAACTCAAGATGGTCTTGATGTTGGCCAACTTGTTATTTTTCTTGATGGTCCGAATGCTAATCAAGAAAGGACTGTTCTAACTCGTCTGTCACAAACTGAATATCGAGTTGTTCCCGGATTTATTTTCGATGATCCGATTGGAAGTAATTATACGAAACTTGGTATACGAACATTATCTTCCGGAACAGTAGCGATGGGAGTTGGGATTTCCATAATTTCAGTTACTGGAAATCAAGTAGCCCCGGTTGTTGGGGATTCATTCATTTTTCTTGATGGTCCTAATGCTGGTATAGCGACAACAGTTATAGGATTACCTTCATATTCAGATCCAACGCCAACTACTTTCGGTGTTTCACCGGGTTTACCTGTTTTCGACCCAACAAGTAGAACATTTTCTTTAGTTTCTACTCCTTCTGTGCCGTCTGTTGATCCGAATGCCGTAATTGATCTATCCAATTCTTTGAAAGCTAGGATAAATAACCATAGAACTGCTCTAGATATTCATAGAACAAATGACACTTATAACATCATAACTGCTCCTGAAGCCATTGTTCTTGTTGATACATATCCCCTTCTAAATGATATGAAAACGAATATCAATGCTCATCTATCGGGGCATAGATATCATCTTGCGGAAGACTCAATAAACATTATTTCTGCATCGGAAGTTAATGATATTCTTTTAACGTCCATCGATACAATTAACTCTGTTAGAGAAGCTTATCTTCTTCACACTAAGGCTTATCGGGTTCATTTAGCAGATGACGATATTAATGTAATACTACCACCATTAGCAACTGATCTTCCATCAGGAATCATTCTTGCTAATGCTATAAAGAATATATATAATCGCCACATATCGGCAGTTATACATGAAGTTGTCGGCTCACCCGTTCAAAAGGTTCATTCAACTGATGATTTAATCAATGCTGTGACAGCTTCTGATGCTTCTGATGCTGATACTTTTACATATTTAGTTCAAGATATAGTTAATAGTTACAATTCACATCGTGTTCAACCTGGTATTCATGGATCAACTCTTTTTATCAGATTGGATGCCCCACACAGAGTTTTATATGAAGGCATTAAATTCTGGAATTTTGACAGTGGTTGTAACCTAGCTGTCGTTTCTCCATTCTCTGATGATGATACTCTTCATATTTCTAGTCCAGTCTATTCGGCTGGAACTGTCTCTTATTCATATACTGGTGAAGTTCTTCCTGAAGCAGATCCGCTTCGAAAAGTCATTGATCTTGCTAATGACTTAAAAGAAAGTTTTAACTTCCATAGAACTGCGCTCGGGATTCATTTAGTTAATGACTCAGTAAACATCGTTGTTTCTCCTAACGCTTTTGATTTACCAAGCGCAATAATTCTCCTCATAGAAATAAAATCAAAATTTGATCTTCACTTACATCAAGTTGGTGTTCACGTAGCAAATGACCTTATTGATTCAATAGTTGCTGCCGATCCGACAGTTCTTGCTATGGCAATAACTCTTGCCACGGAACTGCATTTCAAATTTGATCTTCACCGTCTAAATCTCGATTATCATGTTGTTAGAGATAATGTTAATTCTATAGAAGTCGCTGATCCTCCTCCACCTTGGGATGCAGGATGGCAACTTCTAATAAATGGACCTGGAAGTGCTTCTGTTGATCTATTGCCTGCGGATGGTGCAGTTAAAGTTAGTACTTTAGCTCCAGGAGCTACTGCTGTTTATAAGAAAAACTTGGGGCTTCCTGATTCTAATTCTGTTGGCTTTGATTTTGAAATTAGAATACGGATTTCTAATTTTGAATACTCGCCGAATGTTGATACTGGAATTTATTCAGGATTCTTAAGTGATCTTGGTCCTGGTGTTGCGGCAGCAGTCGGATTCGGTGCTTTCAATAATGTTCCGTATGTCAAAATACAAGATGTGAAAGCAAATAGACCCGTTCTCATAATTCCATTTAACTGGGCGGACGGTCTTTTCCATACGTATCGCATAACTTTAGATCCGGTTTCAAACTCTCTTCTTTTAACCGTAGATTCTCAAGTTGTTAGTTCCGGGATTTTTGATAGAACGTTTGATTTCACATTTGAGTAAATCATGGCCCAAAAAACACGTGCCCAGTTATTAGCTGAAATCAATATTATTCGTAATGAAACCGAAGAAAGTGGAAATACATGCGTTCGTATCGCTAATACGTTGCAGGATATTTCTGATAGTGCTGTTTTAGTACCTGGGGGTACTTTATTTCGTCTTCCAGCCGAACCGTTTGTGGATAATATCTATACTAGTATTGGTGGTGAAGGTCGCATAGTTTCATGGGATGGTAGTAATCATATGTGGGTTACTACTGACAGCGGTCAAATATTGAGAATCAATAGATTAACTAATGTTATTGACACCGTTATTCCTGGTGTTCCGGGTTCATTCGTGATGATTCATGATAATGGACTCTACATGTTGATTTCTAGTTATGCAGATAATACGATATATAGATTCCTAATTTCAGACGGGACTTTTTTTGATTCATTTGCTACTGGCGGCAATGGCCCTCTTGGGATGGCATTTGATGGTCTAGGTCATTTATATATTACTAATAACGCTGACAGCTCTGTTTCAGTATTTAATTATTCTACTCCTACTCCTACTCTCATTTCAACCATTACCGGTCTCCCAAACCCAGTTGGGTTAATCTGGGATAATGGTTCAAATATATATGTTAGTTGTAGTGGTAGTGATGAATTACGAAGGATAAATACTACTTCTCTTGCTATTACCGGGAGTTCTATACCTACCGGGTCTGGCCCATTCTTCATGGATAAGGATGGCTCCAATAATATTTATGTAGCTAATAATGGCGGTGGTGTAACTAAAGTAGTAAATAATATTCCGACTTTCATTAATACTGGCTATCCAGGTTATAAAGTTGCATATGATGGTAAAAGAAGTGTATATGCAACAACCAATTCTTTAATTATTGCTGTTATCGATACTGAAGACGACTCAATTACTTATATTAACGGGGATGGTGGTTACGTTAATGAAGTTGCATATGATGGTTTAGAACACATATATGCTACAGATTTTGATGCTCCACACGCTTTTACCATACTGACCCCAATAGAAGTTCTCCCGAGTGTAGTCGTTCCTGGTGAGAATGTCGAATTTGATTCAACTGGAACGGGCTCACCTCTTGCTATTAAAGCAAGTGGGTATGCTGGATCTTATGTAATTAGTGATCCGATTAGCATAACGGTTGAAGCATTTTATGCTCCTGTCGGTCCAGGGTTTGTCGACGTAGGGCCATCTACTAGTAAAAATATCTGGGTTTGTAGATTAAATCTAGATATGTTTTCAGATGTATCTAGTCCTATGGCTTTTAGAGTTTCATATGCAATTGATGGAGGTCCTGTTGCTGTAAGTCCAGGTTCTACTTCAATTATATCTATTTCTTCTGGAACCAATCAACTTAATTTATTGACTGTCATAGAAAATATTATTGCTACTTCTTCTTTAGTATTTTATGTAGAGATGGAGAGTGTTGATTCTTCTTTATCACTTACAATAGAACGATTGTGCTTGGTTGTCGAAAAGACTGTTTAATATTAGTAATATTTAGTCAACTTCTGATATAAATATTCTTCGTTTTCCTGACGTAGTTTGGTTTATTGAATCAACTTCAGTTATTTTATATTCAAAAACATCACCAAATCTTTCCGTACATAATTCGGTGATATTTTTTATTTCATCTGTACATAACGATTTTGATAATACGAGCAGTATTTCAATAAGTTCTTTTGAACGTTGGATTATTTGAAGTTCTCGTACTGCAGGAATTTCACAAATTGGATAATAACCAGTATCGACACGTTGTTTACGCCCGTCCGGCATGGTTAGATAGTCATAAGTTCTCCCGATAATTCTTTTTAATACGGGTAAACCTCTACCACATGGGCAAGGATCTCCAACTTCAGCTTCATCTCCAATTTCATATCTAAATAAAGGAGATGCGAAATTATGGAGCGGCGTAATTACCACTCTCCCAACTTCTCCCGGTTTACAATGAGTGTTATCCGGATGCAATACCTCTAAACGAATAGTTTCAGATTGAATGTGATAATGTTCATGCTCTGGACACTGAAGTGCTATATATCCAGTTTCTGCACATGAATAACTATCTATTATTTTGCAATTTAATACTTTCCAGCATCTTTCTCTTAGATCCCCGAGAGCTTCACTTACAGTCCAAACAGATTTAATCCAATTCGGAGCGTTATTGTTTTCTTCATAATATTTAAGCAAGAGTGACAAATTTGATGGCATCGCTGTGATGCATTCCGGATGAGTACGGGAAATTAAATCTGCATGATATGAAACTGGACAGCGAGTATCGATTATCCATACGCCTCCCGTTTTTAAAAATATTGAATTCGGTGGACCGTAGTTATTTTGATATAATCCAGTTGATCGTAACGTGGCTAATTGCTCCGGTGTTCCACCATCTATTCCATGGCGGATGAATACCATCATTTCTTCAGGGTTTAAGCGATTCCAAACTTCATTACGAAGCGAACTCGCTGTCCATATTAAGTTAGAAAGATCCGTTTTTGTTATTCGTATCGGTGTGCTCGTACTTCCGCTACTAGCAATGGATGCTATTCTTCCATGAGATGGCGGTATTGATTCTGTATTTATTACGTTTTCTTGGATCTCTTTACGTGTTAATACTGGAAGACGATCCCATGATTCCTCATCCAAATCTTTAGCTGTTTTCACCCCTATGCTTTCAAATCTTTTTGTATAGAAGGGGAGATTTTTAATTGCATGTTCAACAATTAGTCGAAGTTGCAACATTTGTAAATAACGTAAATTATCTGGAGACATCCATTGAGTTTCATTCATCTGTCTTTGGATATTTATGTGAGTATCTTCAAATGACGCTGTTCGAATTATTGGCCAGCAAATAGAATTATTCATATTGTTTTCTAGCTATTTTATTTCAGCAGTTTTTTGAAAATACAACTCTTACATCTCATATTACTCGAAGTATGGTTTAGCTGAGATGTTTATGAGGATAATGGATCATGACTACTGACGCAAAACCGGTAAGACCCGCAATGATGGATGAGAGATTCAAAGGTGTGGTTCCTCCCGCTAGCCCGATTGAAAAACCTATCATCAATCCAGTGCCGGTTCGTTCTAGGCCTCAGTCTGTTCAAAATATTCGTAGAGCATTTCCTTCACCATTTTCACCGTCTGTTGCGCCACCAACTCCTGCAATTAAGCATGTCCTGCAATGGGCTCTATCGACTGAATCGGGAGAAATGCCAGCAAGATTTGATATGCTTGCTCAAGCGGTTCTTGCTAAAATCGCTTCTACTCCGAATGAGTGGTTCGATTTAAGTAAAACGATGATTAAGTTTGATCTTCTTCCGGATATTTTATCTCGAATAACTGAGGGATCTTCAAATCAACAATTTTCTAATTTTAGTCTATCTCTCGAAAGAGACGGCAACAAAGTTAGATTTGTTCAAGCGGAATAATTGATCCACCCGGTCCAACCGCCCAATTTTGATTAACTTTTGTTGAGAAACGTCGTCAGATATGTCTGTAACGGCGTTAATTAAATTCACACAGGGTCTTAATATCGCCGACGGCCGAGCACTAATTGGTGTCGTCGGGGTACCCGTTCAGATTGAAAATAGCGACAACACGGGGGTCGCCTCTTGGAAGATTGACCTTGTTTTCACTCCTATCGGAAGTGCAATTTCGGTAGCATCTCCTTATGCTTTCTCGAGCACTGGAAATACACCCCTCGCTTCATTTACGCCTGACGTATCTGGATCTTATCGATTTGTTCTAAAAGTTTGGGGAGCTGCTAACTATGTAGGTACTCCAAATATAGACATTCGAGTTTTTTCTGTTCCAGAACCCGTTCGTGGTTTCATACAGCCTCCAGTTCAAAGATGGCCACTCCCACTTCCACCACTAGAAAGTGGTGCTCCTGGTGCGAAACCGGATGAACAAAATTATGGCGGAGCAGAATATGGCTGGGCAGAAAATATACCTTCGGGAGGTATACCTAGAGGCGGTTTAAATGATCTCATCCGCCGACTTGACGGTATCGCTGGTTCTACGGGCGCGCAAGGGCCAACGGGGCCTGCAGGTCCGCAAGGGCTACAAGGACCTACAGGATCAATTGGTCGAACAGGATCGATTGGCCCGACAGGTCAACGGGGGTTGCAGGGTTTTCTAGGTCCAACAGGACCAATTGGTCAGCAAGGTGCTACAGGACCACAAGGTGTTACGGGTCCTGGTTATACGGGTCCTACTGGTCCTATCGGTCTTCAGGGCCCTACTGGTCCTCAAGGGATTCAAGGTGCTACAGGCCTTCCTGGTCCTACGGGTGTCACAGGCCCTGAAGGTGCTCCTGGTGTCACAGGCGCTACAGGTCCTCAGGGTGCCACGGGTCTTGGTTATACAGGTCCACAGGGCGCTACAGGTCCCTTTGGTGGCCCTACTGGCCCTGACGGTGTTACTGGTGCTACAGGTCCTGCTGGTGTCACGGGTGCCACAGGTCCTCAAGGGATTCAGGGTACTGCAGGAATTCCTGGTGTTGCTGGTGCCACGGGTGCTCCTGGTCCCACGGGTCATACAGGTCCACAGGGCGCTACAGGCCCGACAGGTCCTCGAGGTCAAACGGGTCTTCAAGGATCCCCAGGTTTATTAGGCGCTACGGGTCCTCAGGGTGTTGCCGGTGCTACAGGCGCTACAGGCGCCCCTGGTCCTGCAGGTCTTACAGGCCCTGTTAGTGTTTATCAAATAAGACCACATGATACCATTTATTCACCAGTTGGGTTATGGCAATTTGACGGGAATTTAACAGACACATCTGGTCTCAGTAAGGATCTCTCTGTAGCTTCTGGTATTGAAAATTATGGGGAAATCGGTCCTGGTAAACGTGGTTTCGTATTTGACGGGACTTCATTCTTAAGAAGAACTGTAGCTGATCCAGAGTTAAGAATACTTGGTCCAGTTACGATTGAAGCAATCGTAAAAATTCCAGAGCCTACTCCAACTGGATTACCATTTGTCGCACATTCGAATATCGGTGAAAACCCAACCGATAATGAAGTTTATGCTATTAGTTTTGCTGGAATCACTCGATATGTTGAATTCTCTTCAGAGAGTGGTGCTGGAGCAGACTCGATCACAATTGGAACAGGTGCAGTTCCTCCTGTAGATCAACCTTTCCATCTTGCCGTTGTCAGAGATGCCGGTGCAAATATCGGCTTCTACATGAACGGTAAACTTTATGCGACTGGATTAGCAGCGTTTACAAACGGTGGGCAGAGCGGAACTTTTAAGGTCGGTATTGATCAGAATCAAGTTCTTGCTGCGCCAAGAAATCTTGTTATTTCATCTCTCAAAGTTGTTCCAACAAATCTTTCTGCTCAAGCAATTTTCAGTGAATATAGCAGAACGATTGGAGCTGCAATTGTTGGAGTTACGGGTATCCAAGGTGCTCAAGGATCCCCCGGTCATACCGGTTGGACTGGTCCTCAGGGTGCTACGGGTATCGATGGCGTTACTGGAGCAACGGGTCCTGATGGTTTAACAGGTGCAACTGGTCCTCAGGGTGCAACTGGTATCGATGGAGTTACTGGTGTCACGGGTCCTGATGGTTTAACAGGTGCAACTGGCCCTCAGGGTGCAACTGGCCCTCAGGGTGCAACTGGTTGGACAGGCCTCCAGGGTGCAACTGGTATTGATGGGGTAACTGGTGCGACTGGTCCACAGGGTGCCACAGGTCCACAAGGTGCCACTGGATTACGAGGTGCTACAGGCCTGGAAGGACCTACAGGTCCTTTTGGTGGCCCTACGGGTCCACAGGGTGCTACTGGTATTGATGGGGTAACTGGTGCAACTGGTCCACAGGGTGCTACCGGACCTCAAGGATCTACGGGTCCACAGGGTGCAACTGGATTGGAAGGACCCACAGGTCCTTTTGGCGGTCCTACAGGTCCACAGGGTGCAACTGGTATCGATGGCGTTACTGGAGCAACGGGTCCACAGGGTGCCACAGGTCCTCAAGGATTTACAGGACCACAGGGTGCCACAGGCCTGGAAGGGCCCACGGGTCCTTTTGGCGGTCCTACGGGTCCACAGGGTGCTACCGGACCTCAAGGATCTACAGGTCCACAAGGTGCTACAGGCCTGGAAGGACCTACAGGTCCTCAAGGGATCCAAGGCGCTACGGGTCTTCAGGGTGCTACTGGTCCTGAAGGTGCTACAGGCCCGCAAGGTGCTACCGGGTGGATAGGACTGCAGGGTGCAACTGGTCTTCAAGGCCCTCAAGGATCGCCTGGGGTAACTGGACTCGATGGAATTACAGGTCCACAAGGCATTCAGGGATCACCCGGTGTTACGGGTCCTGAAGGTGCTACCGGTCCTTTTGGTGGCCCTACGGGACCACAAGGTGCTACGGGACCACAAGGTGCAACTGGCCCTCAAGGTGCAACTGGTCTTCAGGGATCCACAGGTCCTCAAGGTGCAACTGGCCTTCAGGGATCCACAGGTCCTCAAGGTGATCAAGGATCTCCGGGAATAACTGGTTCTACTGGACTGCAGGGTGCAACTGGTCTTCAGGGATCTACAGGCCCTCAGGGATCTACAGGTCCACAGGGTGCCACAGGTCCACAAGGGATCCAAGGTGCTACTGGTATCGATGGTGCCACAGGTCTTCAAGGCATCCAAGGGGTCACAGGTCCACAAGGTGCCACAGGTCCACAAGGGATC
>Ga0265297_10002039_pt1 | contig 43254 bp, 65 predicted proteins | sample Munlanlwell13791_FD_192502 | JGI IMG/M metagenome (GOLD analysis project Ga0265297, IMG submission 192502) | Leachate microbial communities from a municipal landfill in Southern Ontario, Canada - Leachate well 137-91 | ecosystem: Engineered > Solid waste > Landfill > Unclassified | place... | reverse complement strand
CCACAATAATAGGAAACTCCTGGATGCAAAGGTCGTCTTTTGAAATAAAGCAAAGCCTTGCTTTTTCTTTTCCGAGGTTCACCGCATAAAAACACACTTGCAAAATATTACAGAATAATTGGGGTTCAAGCTCTTTCCAAGTCAAGCCTTTGCGATACCAGAAGGCTTTTGAATGCTGGCTTTTTAAATCAATTACCTCGTCAGTAAGCACTAAATCGGCATAACCTTTAAAATCCTCTGTCTCAACCAATACCTCTTTTTGCGCCTCTGGATTGTTAGAGATAATCACGCCTTGCACAAACTCGTGGAAAAGGTTGCCCGCTTTAAAAACTCGTTGCACCCTTTCATCAGGGGGATTGGTTACAGGTTCGTTTTTTCTATTCCAATACTGCGCCCTAAAGCATTTACCTAGCGAAGAAGGGCTAAACTTACCACTCCTTGTCCTTTCGCCTTTTTTCTCAAGTGCCTTATCTATTTGTGCCTGGATAGAATTATTTTCCATTCGCCTTCTCCAGTTCTAACCCCTCTTGCTCTAACTCAATCCTCGCCAAGTCTAAATGCAGGTCGATTACCCGTATGGCGTAGTTCAAAGTGTTATTTGTTAACTGTTCCATAGGGGTTGCTCGGGGGAAATCTTTTAAGACCGCCTGAAAGCAGGTCTTTAAATCCTCTGCGAATTTTTCTAGTGCAATAAAATTATCTGGTGTCATATTCCCTCCTCGTAAGGTTCTGGTTCATTCAAAAGCCCTGCCTCTAAAGCCGATAAACACTCATCGCAAATGTCTATCTCTATACTCCCCAAGTCGGACTCATAGACCCTTGTTTTGTTGTGAGCCTCGTTATCGCAATAGAAACAGTTAGGCATTTATTTCTTCCTCCTTCACTTTACACATCCCCCTACAAATACATTCTCTACACCCAAACTTAGGGTCATATACACAATGGGTTATCTCTCCGTTCTCAAAGTGCTGTGAGAACATAGGGAAGTATTTATCTGTGTGCTGGTCGGTGTTGAGTTCCATTATTTTATTTCCTCTATGGTGATACGGACTTTTTTAGTTCCTTGTTTTTTAGTTTTATAAAGTGGACTAATTAAAAGAGTATTCCAAGAGAAATTAAAATCAACTTTTCCTATTGCCCAACAACTTTCTATCCATCCTTTCCTACTTTTCTTCTTCATCTTCTTCTCTCGTCTCTTGCAAATTTATCCCATCTTTCCTTTAATCCTTGTAATTGATTTTGTTTTAATTCAATAAATCTACAATTATTTAGATTATATTCTTTTTTACTATCTATCCTGTCTATACTTGCTTTTTCAAGTAACCACGCCCTATCTCTAAACCAAAGAAATTTAAAATCATTAGGAGTCATATTAAATTCAAGATTTTTATAATATTTATGTCTTTTTTGTGTAGAATAACAACATCTAAATTTAGAATGATCATAATATTTTATCCAGGGTCTATCTTTAGAATATTGACGAAGATAATCTTTATTGCATTGGCGACAATAAGAACTATAATACCCTTTATTTATTCCACTTTTATATTGCCTAAATTCTGTTAAGGATTTGTTTTTTTTACATCTAAAACAAACCTTACTTTCTACTAACCCTAGTGTAGATTTCATTTCTTCTCCCCCGCAAGGTTATGGATTAAATTAAAATTATCTTGTCGTTTATTCATTTCTTTTTTTACTTGTTCTAATGATAAAGGTTTAAAATTCCAACAATCAACTCCTACATCAAAACTTTTTCCCCAACTTTCTAATTTTCCGTGAGAATGTCCATATAAATGCCAACTTCCATAATGAGACCTTGCCCAAACCCTCATTGAATAATGACAGAGTATAATGTTTTCTACTTCTAATATTTGTCTTATCTCAACAAAAAGATTTTTATAAGGAATAATTGATTTATCGTGGCTTCCCCAAGTCAGATATTTTTTACCGTTAAGTCTTTTAATAATATGTCCTATTTCCCCAAAACCGAAATCCCCTAAATGATAAACACTATCAATAGGTTTAACTAATCTATTCCAATTATCTATTAGCGTTTCGTTCATTTCTAATACATTATCAAAAGGACGGGTAGAAAATCTGATTATATTTGCGTGATTAAAATGTGTATCTGCTGTAAACCAAATCATCTCTTCCCCACAAGGTTATGGTAAGTTACCTTCTGCTTTGGCGATGGCTTGTTTTAAAATTTCAGAAGTATTGAACATAAAATCTGCACCTGTATTATTTTGGGCATATTTAACACTCTCTAGAGCATTTTTACACGCCTCTAACAAATCCGGTGCGGCTGCGATGAGGCAGGCGTTGGCTTCGGCTTGTTCTTTTGTAGGAACGCCACTATTATATTCAAGTTCGCAAATATGCGCTCCTCTGTAATCTCCAAAAGTAGCCGTATTTCCCGGAGTAACTTTATCTGACCACAGAGCAATAATAACAACGCTATTGGGTATTTCTTGACTTACTTCCCACGGTCCCGGTGTATGTTTCATCTCTGCCTCCTTGTTAACCTATTTCTTCTACTTTAACCGGCACAAGACCCGATTTAAGGTCAGCAATTTCACTAAATGCCCTTTGGGATAAATCAATTCTCGTCTTGGCAAACCTTTTGCCAATCCTGTCGGTAACCACAACCTTGACCGTCTTAGCATTCTGAAGATTAGTAACGAGTAAACGACTACCGAGAGGATATAAATGAGTAGCGCAAGTAAAACGGTTATCATCAAATTTTTGTCCATTGGACATTACTCCTTTGCTTGTTTTCCAAGTTCCCTCTTTTTTTAGGCTCTCTGTCGAATACCAGGATGCAGTAAGGATAACTTCTTCCCCCCTCGCCACATCTTTGATTATAGACAAGAAAAGAAGTAGTAGTATCAGCAGGGCAAAAAATATCCAGTGCCACTTGGGGGTAGGGTTAGGTCTTAGACTGGGAATATAAGGCATATTCATTATTGGTATCCTCTAAAAAATAAAAGTCCCCCAGACTGTTTACACCCGATAAAGGTATCCGCAGATTGCTCTTTTGGAAGTCTGGGGGCATTTTTGAATTGGCTATCTTCGTAAACTTTTTCCATAATTTTTTAAAAAATAAAAAAACCCAACCCCTCAAAATGAGAGATTGGGTAAAAGTTATTTGACAATCCGACTATTGCTTTTTTTACTTCTCCGTCGGTGTTGGTAGAGTATATCTTATGTAAACTTAGCATACACATATTAAATCACATAACCCCTTGATTGTCAAGCACTTTTTTTACTTTCCGTTTTGTAGTCTTTATTGCGTAATTCTGCCGAGGCGGAAAACCTATCGTAAGGTATCTCTCCTTGATACTTTTGCTGGTTGAAAATCGGGTGTCCCAGAGAGATTTCATCAAGTGAGTATTCTTCAAATAAATGACACCTAAAGATAAAAATGGTCTTTTATTACTAATCTTGATATTTATTCTGCCAGGATTAGGAACGTTATATCTATTCCGGCAACACCATATTAAAGCATGGTGGCTTCCTGAAATATTAACCCTTGTCGGGATTATTTTATATGTAACCCTTCAATACGAGGAATCTACTTCCCACCAAAAATAAATTCATTTGCTTTTCTTGCTATTTGAACCTTACGTAAATCTATCGTTTTTAGTAATTCCCTCTTTTCTTTTTCAGATTTATTAGATTTTACAACTATTTCAGAATATTTGTTTAGGTTTGAGAGTGCATTTGATACATTGTTTACTGCTTTGTAATATCTATATTCCGGATATTTCAACTGTAACTTAGTTACCTCTCCTCTATTTCCTTCCTTTATATATTTCTGTATAGTAGAATAAGCCTGCGTAACCTTATCCCTGTTTTGATAGAATTGGTTAACACTTTCAGATTGACTTAATGGTGGTCGAGTAACAAAACCTTTAACCAAGGGTATGTCGGCTAATTCAAGAGGTCTTTTCTTACTTGGTTGTCCGGTAAATTTAGCAATAACTCTTTTAGTTAAATCAGGTGCTTCTAAAACATATCTACCACTTCCACCGAACCATCCTTGAATAAGGTTTTCTAATTTAGCAGGAGAATAATTTAATAATTTACCTATAAATTTAGCACTTTCAGTAGTGTATTTTTGAGATTGTTCAGCAGGGAGTAATCTTTCTTTACCTTGCGGAACTATGGGTCTTTTTGTAAAAAAACTCCAATTCGTAGCATTCTCAATTAAAGGTTTTACTCCTGTTGCCATTAAACCGCCAGCCGGATCACCAGATCCTGGTGATAAACTATCATATAAGGTTTTATTCAACTGATTAAACGCCTTCGGATCCTGGGTATCTAAATATTCAAAAAACCTTTCTGGTAATGAACCAAAAAACTGTCCATAAGCAAAGGGTTTAGGTATCCTTACCCAAGTATCTTTTATTTTGAACATCCAGAATAAGTCTTTCTGCCAGCGCGGTAATTCTTTATATTCCGGGTCATTCCTGTTAAACATATAAGTTATTAAGGAAGGAATGGTAATACTTGCTATTCCTTTAGCAGCAAAACCCGTAGGATCCTCTCTAGCAGTTCTAGCCAATTTATCCGTTCCTTGAATACCGGCATTAAAAAATGCAACTACTGCGTTCCAATTCTTTGTTTTTGCACCTCTTCGGCCAAAATCAACTGTTGCCTCCCTGCTTTGGAATCCTGCCTCAACCGGAGTTAATCCTGTCTTTATCCCTGCCTTATAAACACTTAACCTTGTCGCTTGTTCAAATAATTGGCTTATATCTTGGGCCCTGGTGATTATATTCAACTTCTGTAATAAGGTAGAATTACCCTTTAGAATATCTAATTGCTTTTTCATATTTTCCCTAGATGTTTCTACAAAGCCCGAATAAGCCCCTCCAGATCGTAGCCAGTCGTTATAAACCTCTGATTTACCCATTATATCAGCTATAGCCCCGACATTATCTACAAAGGGTTTAAAACCGAGTTTTGTCTGCATAAAGGCAGTCCATTGGTCGCGAATAGGGTTACGAAGCATAAATTCAGGAGTTATAGTCGCCCCTACTCTTAAAGTACCTGCCGGGATAGACATTATTTTAGTAAGTAATGAGGTAGAAATTTCGTTAAGCCCGCTCATTGCCTGGTAGAGATTAGGAGTTACTTCCATATACTTACGATTTCCACCATCAAAATATTCTATAACATTACCTTTGGGTTTGAATTGAGAAGGACGAAAGATAGTTTTTGCTTCTCCACCCCCTTCGGTTTCTGTAATATTAATAGGCCGCATAGTTATTTTTACAGGCGATATATCTTCAGGCAAAACTTCTCCTAATTTAGCCACTCCCCTTGCGACTGTATTCCTTTCGGCAATATCCATAATCTTATAAGTATTCTTAATCATGCTCTCAATAGGGTTGTGGATTTCTAACTCTGAACCTTTAATTCTTTTAATCGGACTTCGCGCACCTGTAAATCTGTTCTTACTTACCGGAGTTCCTGCGGTATCCACGCCTTCGATTACCCTGTCAAATGGCACATAATTAGGATTTTTGGCAAGGATAGTATTGTATTGCTCTTGGGATAGATTACCACTATCAACTAAAGTAGATAAAACTCGTTTCTGATAATCATAAAGACGGGTTGCTGTTTGGTCTAAAGATACTATATTTGTTCCGTATTTCTTACCAAGATTACTGATAGTATTTTGTGCTGTTTTAACCTGTTCAGGGGTTACGATATTCTCCTGATTGAATTCTGACTTCGGACGTTGTAAATCTTTAATTGTCCTTGTGGCTATCAGATAATCAGTTAAATCCTTATCTCTTAATTTTCTGTTTTTCTCAAGACTTATCTTATCATAATTATCAAGGATAGGTTTTAATCCTTCACCTGTTATTTCAAATTTACCTTCCGGGGTTATATGATAGGTTTTGTCTTCCAATACAGTCTTTACTTTTTGCCCTATACCTAAATAAGTCCTTGCCCGTAGTGCCGGATCCTCTCCTGGTAATATCTTTGCTCCTAGATTCTTGGCCTTATCTACTACGTTTTCAATAGACTGAAAGCGGTTAACGAAATCCTGATATAAGCCTTCCCTTGTCTCAAAAGGAAGCACTTTTTGATACCCTTTTACCAAAGGTGAATACTTACCTTGGGTTTCCTTGAATTCACGCATTGTAGGGGCTCCTGGGCCCATAGAAAGCCCTGTAAATACCGCTCCACCTGCTGCCTTTTCCTCCATTCCCCCGGGAGTAGTAACTGCCCCTACGCCGAAAGCAGTAGGCAATTTTATCTTTGTAGGTAAAACATTCAATCCTTCTAAAGTCCCCTTCATTAAAGCCCCTTTTACTCCACCAGTAACAGCCCCCTTCATACCCTCTTCTTTATATCCTTCTGCCGCGCCGACTACTGGTAAGGTAGTACCTTTTAAGAATTTACCAGGACCCATATATTTAACTGGCACATCAAAGAAAGCTTGTCCTAAACCTGAATAAACTTGTTTAATCAAATTATTACTTACGCCTTCTTTTTCTAATTGTTCTCCAGAAGTAGCCCAATTATCTCTTAAATACTCAAATATCTTAGGTTTTAATTCTGGCTTACCGATTTTCTCAACTATTTTATTGGAATAAAAATCTAAGGTATCAGCAAGATTAGCAGAAGCCTTTAATGTTCCGCCATAGAAAGACTTGGCTGGTTTTATTACCGATTCTTGCAATATGGAAGTCTTAGGTTGACCCGTAAAAAGAGGAGTATTTATCTCTTGCGTATCAGATAATATTCTCTTAGGTAGAGTAATCTTACCTACTTCTTCCAATCCCGGAAGAGTTCTTTTTTGGATAGTTATAGGCATATTATTGGATATTTACCCCTCTTGACGTAAGTTCATCCTCAAGTTCTTTTAGTCTATCAGGATCAGTCGTAGTCTGGTATTCTTCAATGAGTGTTTGTGTTTCGGTATCTGTTTCAGTTCCTACTGCCTGACCAGAGAATATTGCTTGGGCTACAGGGATTTTTGCTTTTATTTCTGTTTCTCCAGCCATAGGATTTTCTGCTTGAGCCAGTTTAGTAGCTAAAGAAGCAACTTGTCCTTGTGTAGCCCTGCCTGTAAATTTAGGCATTCCCAATGCTTTTCTTTGTAATTCTTCCTTACTTATTCCTCCTGCAAATTTTTGTTTTATTGCGTTGACGATTTCATCTTGCCCTACTGGAAAATTCCCTATTGTTTTAGGTTCATATCCGGGCATATATTCCCCTATCTGTTCCCCTGTCGGAGATAACATTCTACCTTCAGCAAATCTTGCTCCCTTAGGCAATATTACTTCTCCACCTTCTGCCTGACCCATTCCTAAAATCGGTTTTTGTAATTGTGGAGTAAAAGCAGATATGTCAGTTTCCGAAGGAGCCTCTAAGCCACCCATTACACTTAATTTCCTCTGATTCTCTAGTTTCCGTGCTAACTCTTGTGTTCTCAAGCCTGCATTCATTTGAGAATAATCCGGGGTTTGTTCAAACATGTCCGGTATTTGACCTAATATCCCCTGTATCCCCCCTGATGTATCGACTTTGGATAAATCAGCACCTTGTTTTAATCGTGAATTTTTAAGTGCGGCCTCAAGAATAACAGATTGCAGTTTCGTTTGGATTTCTTTCTGCCGTTCTTTTTCTTTGAGTTTTTCTTGTAATGCCAGTCCCAATGCCCCCTTAGAACTGCCTCTTAGATTCTCCCATATTTGATTTTGGAAATCCCCTTTACTTTTATATCTCGGCATTCTCGCTCCTTTTTTAAGCCATCATCATTAGTAAATATGGCAATATATCTGCGCCCGTAGAAAGTAATTGTTCCAATGTATTAGGGGTATAAGTTGTGTCTTCTGGATTCTGCCCTAACAAAGAAGATAAGAGAGAAGCGTATGTTTGTTCTTCTCCGACCATCCTTGCAATATCGCTTTCAGATGCCTGTTGTGAATACTGTTGACTGGCGCGTTGAGTTTTTCCAAGATTAGTTGCCTGACCTAACATACTGCTTAATTGCGATACATCAAGCCCCTGAGCAGTTAATTGACGGTCAAGATTTTGATATGCTAATTCAGTATCAAATAAGTTAGCTTCGGTGGCTTGCTTCCTATTCAAATCTGCTTCAGCAGTTAAACCTGGAGTAGAAGATACAAGACCAAGACGATTATACATATTTTGGGTTTTTTTCATCTCATCAGCATAAGTTTCGGCTCGGCTTGCTTTTGCAGCTTCAGAATATTTCTTAGTCGCTTCTGAATAATCAGATACATTAGTAGTAGGATTCTCTAAGTATCCAAGGATAGTTTTCTCTGCGGCACTCTCTACTGTGGGTTGTTGAATATCAAAAGCAGAATTATATGTATAAGGCGTAGATGTTCCGAGTTTACCAGAAAGATAATTTTGATATTGACTACGTAGCGCGGCATAAGGATCATCTTCCTCTTCATCATCTCCACCCCAAAGGATACCTTCTCCAGTTAACCAATTTACCTCTCCCTGTTCGTCTTTCAATATTTGTAAGAATAATTCAATCAGTTTTTGCATATTTCCTCCTTTGTTATTCCAATGCCAACATTAACACTCTTATATATCCCGAAGTTTCAAGAATTGGAGTTCCGTCTGCCGGTATGACTGATATATGCGGCTGTATCCGAATAGAAATTTGGGTAGTAGTCAAAGCATAAACAGCGCATCCATCCGTTGACGCCGGTGTTACTTGTGGAATAGTGGTAAACCATCCCGAACCGTCACTGTTTTCCGCCGCTTCGATAAATACTAATACCTTGGTAGTATTAAGGCCATGAGGGAATGTATAAGCGGTTGACCCTACAAAAGCAGTCCAATCGCTGACGTAAACTTTTGGAACTACGATATTAGTAAATGCCCCAGAAGCTGAAGTGGCCCCTGTACCGCCTACGGTCAAAGGATGCCTTGCTACTACATCATGTAAGGTATTCGTAAGATAAGTATCGGATAATTTAGATGCCGGAATTGAACCGTATAACATAGCATTAGTGATTCCTAATGCCTTTACTTGTATTCCTCCAGAGGCGCGTTCTATTGAACTGTCATCCACCTTTACTCTTACTCCGCCATCAGAGATTTCAAGGCCGGGGTTAGTATCAGACACATCTACTTGCAAAGCTCCTGTAGTATGTTGCACTAATCCATATCCGGCACGCACCACATCAGCGTTTAATTTTGCGGCAGTCACTGCGGCATCTTCAAGGTTTGTTCCGTCTATATCGCCATTGACTATCGCTTCAATCTCCGCATAATTGGTATTAAACCCTGCGGCAGTTATAAGTGTATTTGCGGTCTTACGGGTAATCGCCAGTGTACCGCCACATTCATCCAAAAAAATACTTAGTAATAAGTTCATAACCCCTCCTTGATTTTTCCTAATATATCTAATTTTCCTTCCTTTTGTAATTGTTCAATAGCAATACTTCTCATCTTGGCCTGAATAATGGTTTCAACATCACGTTTAGGTTTTTCTGCTAACTCCGACGCTGATTTTTCCTCTGCAAGATTACATTTAATATAAACACCATTAACTACCCTACACCCCTCTGTCTGTGCATCAATAATTAAAACCTGAATGTCGTTTACTCCAAAAAAGTATTCCTTTTTTACCTGCTCTTCTGGTTTTCTCCCCTCCAGGTCTATGACTTCACGGTTAAGAGATTTGCTGAAATACCCCTTTTGCATATTTATTCCTTTTTTACCTTAACGCTAAAACAAATACCGTTAATGTTCCTACCGGTAATCCGTTTTTAGCGCAAGTCAACGTAAATCCGTCATCATCGTAAGTAGATACCGACATAGTGAAATAAGTATTCCCACCGCTTACTTCCCAAGCAGCTATAACTTTGTTTGCTCCAAGATCGCTATGAATCCCCCAAGTGCGTGGGTCTGTTCCAAGATAATTGTTTATGCCTCCTGCTGTTTTATCTTGCGCAGAGAATCCCCATGTAATTACATAAGAAGTGTTAATCACTCCAAATACTATCAATGCAGTAGGTTTAAATCCTACGCCTGTTATTGCCAGGTCTGTTGTTAAAGATATATCTCTGGTAAAAGTAACGACTTTAGAACGGGTATCAGAATACTGCATCCCCACTACCGCGTCTATCTGTTGCCATACCGTAGAGCCGGTAGTATTTATCCAAGTTGTATATGTCCCTGAATTATTATATAAACATACCTGTCCCTGCCTGCCTGAAATATTACCATTAGGCGTGGTAGTAGAATAGAGTGTATCCAGACTATCTGCCATTTCAGAGATTATAGAAGCCAATCTCTCTATGTCTTGTGGCGTATTTAATTCTCCAAGATTTACCCTGATGTCCATTTATCTACCCTTAAATGTATGGCCTCTTGAATATACCAGTTTAATGATGCCTGTATTTCCTGTCCCCAACTTACTATCTGACGCTTCAATATTTCTTGTACTTGTTCCATAGTAAGAACTTTTAGACACTCTTCGCATATAGCAAAGTTTGCTTTCGTTCCGTCGGTGAAAGTTACTACAAATTCCTTGCCTCCGTTTATGTATGCGGTTTTCTTCTCATTCATTATTGTCTTATTACAAACTGGACAAGTTCCGCATACTAATGGTTTTATCATGATTCTTTCACCCTGATTCCTCTCTGTATAGGACGGCTATTAATGCTGTAGTTATATACTAAAAAATTCTCATCTAATCCTGTTGTCCCCATTCTTATCTGAATTATTTTTCCTTGCCTTCGTATCTCTCTACTTATATCCATATCACTTTCACTAGAAAAATAGTCCTCATCAAATTTAGCCACATCAAAAAGGGATTGATATCCTAATCCCTCAAGCAAGTTTTGGGCGATACTTTTTTCTGTTGCAGAGTTACCATCACAAACTATTTGAATATTTAAATCCCAATTGCCTTCACGCTTTAATGATAAATTGATATTCTCGTATTTTTTCTCTAAGGTAGGATCACCATGGCTTATCTTCTTGGATACATAAGTAGCATTAAATGCAACCCCATTATCATTTGTTCCGGTATCGTCTTTAAACATCAATCCGGTATATGCACCGTGATAAAGCCAAGCCTTGCCTGATACCGTCACTTCCGCAAAACAATTAGCACCGATTGAATATATAAACCAAGGAAATTGCAGTTTACCCCATTTATCCTGGTATGGTCGTGACCAATCCATTACGACAGTTCTATCGTTTGTTGTTACTCCGGATGTATGACTGAAACTACACCAATATTGTGAACGGTTTTGGAGAAGTCCTGCCACAGCATATTTAAGCCTTGAATTTACGCCATCTTGTATATACTTTCTGATATTATCACCACAAGGCACAACATTATCTCCGGCTACTATATAAAAATTAAAATTAGGTGCTAAGAACATTACTCTACCATCGGGTAATTCTTTTAATGTCCAAAAATTTACTGGTCCTACTTTTGATGGAATCCTATATTTTTTGAATAATGGTGTAGTTCCACGATATTGTATTCTAAATAAAGACCATTCTTTACCAACAAGCATATCATCACCCTGCTTACAGGCTCCGGTAAGTTTCCCTTGATCGTCATCAAAGTTTAAAAATGAAGTATAAGCACTATCTATATCCCCTAAAGTAGTGCAATAATACAGTAATCTTGTATCTACTACAGAATGAAGCCACCCATATCTTTGCCATTCAAGCCCCCAATCGGCGGTAACCGAAGTTGCGAAAGTTGTAGCTGAACCTGTTCCTGCCCATATGAGAGGTTCATCTTCATCACAACATATCATTACGGTGTTATCTAATGTAAAAAAAGCATACCTTTTATCATCATCATTAGTAGTTGTAAGTCCTGTATAAAGTTGCGAATACGCCCCTCCGGTATAGTTGTATATTTTTCCATCAGAAGTTCCGCCTATATAATAAGAGGTAGTAGCACTTCCCGCCTGTTTATCAAATTGATAAAATCCGCACCAAGCAGTAACTGAACCGATTGATGCTGTAGTAAGTGCGGTATATCCTAATCTCGAACCTAAAGAACCTTGGGGGTCTGAAAAGATATTTATTGATGATTCATCCCATTCTCCTACAGCCTTATTTTCTTCAGAATCCTTTGAATTAACTCCATAGAAATTACTGGATAATAACAAAGGTATGTATTCACGGGAAATCATTTATCGTAATCACTCCTTTTACCACCAAATGGGCGTAAATACCCTGGGTCCATTGATACTCTTTTTCTTCGTAATGGTGAACTTAATGCTGCCAACATTGTTGATAATATACTTCCTTTTGGATTCATCGGGTTAAACCACACATCTTTCGCTATCAGATAATTCGCATTATCACCCTGTTGAATGAACCTTGCCATACTTACAAAATGACTGAAAGCTGGATAGTATTCCTTAGTTATGATAGTTTCACTGGTTGACAAAGTTAAATCAGTCCATTGAAGTTCTATATCCATTTCTACCGTATAAGTATCATCTGGAATACGATTGAAAGCTATCTCCCAATATCCACTCTCTATCCGAGTAATACAAAATTCATCCGGTAATCCTGAATTTTCATCTGGATTAGGCCATTCTCTTGATTTCTTAATACTTACTTCAGTTAAAGGATATCTATCAGTACTGTTATAAAGGATATCCGCAGCCAATACCTTTTTATAAGTAGTAGGTAAATAACTTGCGCCTGAATATTTATAGGCAGAAGATGTAATACTAAATGATATATCACTACGCAAGAATGGAGCATTAGGTATCACTGCGCAAAATAATGGACCTTGCTCATTAATAAGGCGATTTACCTTAATCACAGCATCCGGAGATTCATCCCCAGTTTTTTCACAAATAGCACTTGTTAATGATGCCCTAGTTATGCCCAATCCCATAGTTTACTCCTTTATAATTTTACCTAATTTAAACCATCCATTCGGTATACAAGCACAAACACAGACAATAACCGGACTTAGAAAATAGACTACGAGGGCCAAGATAACAAGGATAAACTTTCTCATTGGCATTTATCCGCTTGCTTCTGTAACTCTAAATAATCGCCTTTCGGCACTGTTACCCGGTCCTGCTCGGCTATAAAGTCCTGCTCTTTGCCATCCCAGAGAGCGCGATACATTGCTCCTCTTAGGATTATCGGCCTTGTCTCACTTTGCGTTAAGATCACTGAGTGCCTTACGCACCCGGTTAAGCTCAAGACTGATAGTACTGACGCCAACAGTATCGTTTTTAGATAAGGCAATACGAAGCCTTTCTTCGAGTTCATCTTTTCGCGCCTCCAGTTGTTTCCTCCTGCGCTTGTTTGATAACAAATAGGTAATTAAAGCAGTCAATCCGCTTACTATCAGACAAGCAAGAGTTATAATCCCTGCGTTCATTTCTTTAGTGCTGCCATTAAATCTTCGGCTTCTTTTTTTATCCGGGCAATCTCGGCATCGTCTATTTTCTTATCCTCTACGGCCTTTAATACTTCATCCACCAAAGCCAATGCCTCAGAAGCTACCGAGATATACTTTTTTACCTTCGGGCTGAATTTTTCTACAATCTTCCAGACCGCGCCAATACCTAAAACAAAACTACCAATTACACCTGCTATTTGTCCCCAGTTCATCTTTACCTCCTTTTATTTTTCCACCACACCCTTATTACCATCCATATTGACCTCAAAATATCACGCCAGGTTTGTTCATAGGGCATTACCGCCACTCCCTCTTGACTTCGGACATAGGCTGTATTACTTCCTTGTCGTTTTCCCGTCTTGCAGGGAAACTATGCCCGCAAGTAAGGCATACGATATTATCCCCATACATACAGAGTAAATTGCCCTTGCATTTAGGGCAGATGTTACCTTGCCTATTTTCCATTAGCTAATAATTTATCTATTTTTATATCTATACTGCATAACCGCCTTTCTATTTCTTTATAACCACCCTGCAAGACTGCAACATCCTTTTTGGTTTCATACCCCATTATTTCCGCATTATCGGCTTTGGCGGAAACCTTATTGAAGTGGGTAGTCATAAGAAAAACAATAATAGCAGTAAGAATACTATATACAAACTTCAAACCTATATCTTGCCGCCTTTCCCTATTCATCACTCCCCCTTTTTAAAATACCTCTTTAAATAAATATGCCAGACGATATACCCGATAATTAAAGATATTGTCCAGAAACTTAAACTCCATATAATCCCTCGGATGTATTCCCAGAGATATAGACTTATCATTGCGCTTGAGAAGTAGTGCATTTAGTTAAACATATAAATACGCCGTGTGGTAGCACTTATCCCCCACCCATTCGCTATTGAGTAAGCGTCCCCTGAACCATTTGCTCCATAATAGAAAGTCGAATCAGGGTGTCCGTGTGAGTCGGTAACATCCAAATAATCATTTATATTCGTTCCCCCGTCTGCGTCTGTTATCTGCCACCAAGAGCCAGGGGTTACGGAAGCTAAAGTTATTTTATTCCCTAATGTCCCTGTGGCGACGAGTGAGTTGACGGTTGTATTTGTGGAGGCGGTGAATTTAACCGTCTTGGGGGCGTTGATGGTGAAGGTGTTGAAGATGTTAGAGCCAACAATGGTAGTTACGGTAATGGAATCACTTTCAATGGTTAAATTATTATAAACTAACGAACCTCCATTAAAATTTTCTACTGCATATCCATCAGTTTGGTTTAAAACAATTGTGCTTCCTTCAGCAAAACTTGTAACATCTAAATTAGATGGGTTAATATTCCAAACAGTTGTAGCAGAAGAAGAATTTTTAACTGTCCAAGTCCCATTACCTAATTGTAATTTACGAACAGAGGAATTATTAGAATTAAAAATACCACAAGTAATATCAAAATCATTAGCATCAAATGTGCCATTTAATAAATAAAGAACCCTACTACTTCCACCTTGATTTAATGTTAAATCTGATAATAACTGATATGAGCCACCAACCGAAGCAATATTCACACTAGACGTTATTTGCCACGCTGTGCTTGGAGTATTTATTGTGTGGTCTCCTCGTCCCTCAAAAGTAAAACCAGCATCAAAATCATAAACAATGTTGGTCATATCTAAAGACCCATACATAGTGCAACTAATATCTATATCCCACTGTGGAGTATTAGTTGCCCCTGACCAATCTATATTTTGGCAAAGTCTGGGCATATCTGCTGCAACGTGAGAGTGTCCGTGAGCAAAGGAGTTAATATCAAAGATAGCATCGTCTTGGGGAAGAACTACACGAGTAGATGCCATTTGAGTAACACCATTTGTTGTTTCATACCATTGTGCATAATCCGACCAGTTCCTATTTGTGGTATCTGAATTATGATAATACCATATATCCGCCGTCGTAAATGTTATCCCAGTATTGCCTCCGCAGTTGCCTGAACCGCCTGTCGCTGTTGAGAGGTTTAAGTTCCCTGTCCAAGTTCCTGCTTGACTACTTACATAAGCGTCGGCGGTATCAAAATGGGTAGTGTCGGAAACATTAGTTATAACTTTTATTCCGTTATAGTTTGTAGTCCCTGCAATTGTTACGCTATCCCCTGCCAGCATCCCGTGGGCTATCCCATTGGTAGAAAATCTTGCCGTGCCACCGTTATTGGCGACACTGTCTATCGTTCCGCTATTGGTAGCAGTTATATCCCTGAAATCGGCATTAGCGAAAGTGCCTCCATTAACAGTAATTATGCGTTGGCTTCCAAGACTTACAGTAGCAATAAGAACTCTATTTGTGGAAGAATTACCAGAAATTGTCTTTCCGTTTAAATCTAAAGAGTTGCTTGCGGCAATTGTTAAAGATGTTGTCTTTGAAGCAGCAAAAGATAAATTATCCTGCAATACGATTGTGCTTATTCCACTATTGCCACCAATATACACACTTTGGAACATCTTTCCGTTGGTAGTAAAATTTATTATAGCCGTAGAGGCAGGAGAGAATAACAATGTTCCCGTCCAAGTAATTGTTCCTGCAAATATACAATTATTAGTAGCCCCCGCTGAACCAACGATATTCAATGTTTTTGTTCCTGATAATTCACCAGTATATCCTGTCATATCAAAGGAATTCAAATTCGCAGTTGCTTCATCTATCACACAGTTTTGGTCAGAAGTCCCACCCATAGTTATATCTTCCCCTGCGGCTGGTTTGTGTCCTTGAGACCAATTTGCGGCAGTTGACCAATTGCCTGCGCCTGCGGCTATCCAATCATTGGTAACTGCCCAGCAAGGCGTGGCTAAAAATAGTAATAAAAATGCAAAAACTAACTTTTTCATCTAATCTGGCGGCATCTGCCCTTCTTTAATCTTTATCTTATCTTTGACCTTATCTAACCTGTCCTCATATTCTGCCTTGACTACATTCAAATCTTCAACTGCGCCTAATTCGTCTATCTTGTTAGTGTATTCTTCGACCTGCTTGACTAAATCATCACGCATATTCTTATAGTCGGTAAGGGTAGGTTCTACTGGGGTAGGGGGGTGTTTAATCTCATAAATCCTTGCGTTTACCCTTGTGAGTATCTGTGCATCAAGTTCTTCCTGCGGTGGTAAGGTAGTAAAATACATCGTACCGCCTACATCTTTGTATTGCCCTTCGCCGAGTATTGCACCGCAGATAGGACAAGTATATTGTTGTGTCCTGTCGGTCTTAATCATCTCATTACCGCAGGGACACTGGTAGAGATAGCGGTTGTAGCGGTATTGTATTTTTATGGTATCGGCAAGAAGCGGGGTAACAAGTATTAAGACAAAAAAGACTACTTTGCGAAACATAGGGCCTCCCTTAGTCATCATAAACACCTTTTATATGTATCCTTAATTTTGTAGGCGCAGAATCTACCGAGGTAACTACCATGCTGACTAAATTCCCTGCTGTAATACCAGCATTTGAAATCGTGTTCACATCACATCCAGAGGCGCAACTTGACTGCCTGTCAGTATCGCAAACAATATCCGCATTTAAAATAGCAGTCCCTGCCGTATTCGGGGTAGTATTGACATTCTCATTGAAATTTATCGTTGCCGTTCCTGTATCTGTCGAACAGGCGACCTCGGTGATTGTAAATGCGCCGGCAGGTTCCCATTGCAGAATATCATCATCGGTGGCAACAGGACTTTCCAGACCGCAATTTATCCTTGTTGTGTATAATTCTGCGTCAGCGTCAACCGCATCTCCGTTCATAGTCATACTTCTGCCGCCCGTAAGGTTGGTATAACTGCTTATATCTAAGGGGGTGGTTAAGATTAAACTCCCCACCACTGACAAAGAAGCAGGTATATACACATTCTTACTGCTATCCCCCCACATAATCGGGCTTCCGACTATGGAAAAGCCAGTTCCAGTATCTGTCCCCTTCCACAACTGCCACACGCCCCAGGGGTCATTTGCGCCATCGGCGTTGAAATGGAGGTCATAGGCGGTGTTGTCGGTTGAGATACGGAACTCAAGGTTAGGGTTGACATCAGATAGGGTGGCATCGCCATAAAGGGTGAATTCCTGGATAGCAGAGCCTGTGCCGAGGATGAGACTTGGAAAGGTAAATGTGCCTGTGGTAGTCTGGGGGGTGGACTGGTCAAGTTTGAGGTAAGTAGTAGGCAAAGAACCTCCGATGAAATCAAAACTATAATCCCCCTCTGCATTTTTAGTCAATGAAGTATTGGGTACTTTTAATGTCCGTAATTTACCTTTAGGAACACCATCTTCTTCTTGAATTATTACATTTTGGGTAGCCACATTACCACCACTCACCTGTGCGAAAGATATATTAAAACCAAATAAGATTATAAAGAAACTACTTATTATTTTTTTCATGCTCTCTTTTCATCTTAGCAACCTTAAAATCAAAATCTATCTGTATGGCTCTTAATGCAGCTTCCTTATCGTCATTGTCTTTTTTACGTTTTGATTCAATTGCTTGTTGAACCTTTAACTGATTACCTTCATCATGCAATCTCTTTATTTCTTTATCTAATTTATCTTTTTCATCTGTCAATTTTAATTGCTCTGCTTTAATATCTTCTTCTTTATGATTGAGAATCAACTCTTGATCCTTGAGAGAATCCTGTTTCTTACGGATTTCTTGTTCTACACTTTTAATCCCTTCCTTAGCCTCACATATCCCTTTCCAATTAAGCTCTATCTCATGGAATTGTTTTGATATTTCCATCCTTTCAGAAGCTATCGCTTGCCGGTCTTTACGGATTTGTTCAGTTTGGTTATTAAGATCAACTTCCTTATGATTAAGTTCAGTATTTCTTTTTATTAAACTATTATCTTTTTCATTAAGCACTGATTCTTTATGCCTTATTACATCTTCTCTATTAGAATATTCAGCTTGTTTTGCGTTTAATTGTTCACTTAATATCGCAAGCCGAGAAGTCTCGCTGTTGATTGACCTTTCTACATTTTCCTTGCGTTCTGTTATCGTTATTTCAGATTTTTTAATATCCTCTTTTATCTGTTTTTCTATTTCTATTTTCCGCAAACGTAATAATTCAATATCTTTTTCAAGCGCTTCTTTAACACTTCTTAAAGAATTAGCCTTGCGCTGTTCTTCTTCGTTATTCTTAAGCAAATCCTCAAAATTCTTGATGAAATCCAAAGCCTCACTCATACCAACATCACCTTTATATTCGCAGTAGAACCGGATACATTACTAATATAGATATTACTTACCTCTATTATATTTCTGAATTCAAACGGGCTTTGGTCTGCCGGAACAGCAATTGATGGATTGTCGGTAGAGTTAAACTTTATGCTGATATCGTTATCCGTCCAGATGATGATTAACCATGCCTTACATAAATTTTTAAAAGCTGAAGACTGCTGAGTTTTCAAATCATAATCAGTAGTTGCATTAGCTACCGCAAAACTGTTTACAAAATCATATATGTCATACAATGCATCTACTGTTTTTATCGGGAATATCCTGTCGGAATACCTGTTAGTCGCCATGTCTTTTTTTGCCTTTCGGTTTAGTAAATTTCTTTACTTTCTCTTTTACCTTATCAACTACTTTTTCTACTACAGTTTCTTCTGCCTCTTTATCAACTTTCTCAACCGGAACTATATCCTGCGCATTAACATGACCGGATAAAATTATCTCATTGTATACCTTTGCGTCTATTTCTACCGGTATCCCTTTATGAAACGCATACCTCACTCCATCATATTCAGTAAGAATCAATTTATCATGTCCAACATTTACCACTAACATGGTAAAACCTCCTTTTGGTTTAATAGAAACATTACTACTATCGCCATTACCGTAAACCACAATCTTGGTATTTCTATCGGGTATTCTACTAACATTATTAAAAGCAAAGACGACATCGGAACGCATTGTATTATTCCTTTCCATAATTTTTTGAATATATAGCCAAACCATACCGCGCCGATTATTCCTACCCCTACAATGAATTGCAGGTAACTACATCCTAATACATCTGGCATTTTTCCCTCACGAGCCCCTAAACCAATACCAATCAATGAATAATTAAAGAATATTTCAAGTGCCGGCTTCCAGGCATAATTAAACCTATACCATAAGGAATGTAATAAGTGTTTTTGTAATAACACGATACTCAATAATACTAAAACCACAACTCCGAGCTTCTTTTCATTTTTCGCTTTAAAGAATAATACGGTTGCTAACGGAATTAAAATTACATACTGTTTTGTGAAAAATGCCAATACCAAACTGATTATTAACAAAGGAGTATATAAAAACGGGGTAATCAAGGCAAAATAAGTCATCATGCGTTGTTTATTACCGAAAAAAGCCCCCTCTTCTCCAACATATGTTTTAATTTTATATATCGGATCAAACCCAAAATGCTGACTGATAAAAAATATCAAGTTTATCAATCCAGCCCATAAGATATATTTCCTAACATCCTGTTTTTCATCCCAATATATATAGACAATATTGATTCCTAATATCGCCAAGAATAAATTCTGAGAATTCATTAATGTTACAGGAGCAAACGTATGTATAAATACACTTACTAAACATAGGCCAAGCAAACTTAATACTATGTTGTTGATATATTGCGGTATTGTCCTTCTGGGTTTATCAATAAAGGAAGCCATGAATAACACTATTACCCCAATACGGAATAGTGTCATGTCAAACATATACGGATCCGGAGAAGAACATACTCCTATTGGAGAAATTAAAAGCAGGAGTTGAAATATTCTAGTTACCATAATTAAAAGAGGGGCAAGATTTCTCCTGCCCCTCTAGCCTTTCTAATAGTCGTAAACTACGCTTGTTGAAACATTCGGATATTTCGCATCGACGTAAATACCGGTTGTCATAGGCGCACCTTTACAGTCAATGGTTAATGAACTTGTATTTGCTGTAAGCGAAGGATCAAATACCCATGTTCCGGCGGTAGTTGTTCCATCGTAAATTACAGCATAATCACCAGCTAATTGACCATAAACAGTTACCGATATCAAACGACAGGCTCCGGTATAAACTAACCTATCGCCATATCCAGCGCTTACTGCTTGCGCCCTATCCGCTGTATTTAACGCTCCACTGCTAGTACTTACTTCTACTAAACTGTCTGTTGACCCATCGCCTATAGCCACAACCTGATCTATCTTTCCTAGAGCCCTAGCTGCGTGTGAAGAATCAGCAGCCATACAGATTGCAGGTATGGCTATAATCAAGAGGCCAATAAGAAATAATTTTCTCATTCTATCCTCCTGATTATATTGTTCCTGGGTTATTAGACATACACTTTAACACTACAATCGGAGCTTTGTTACGCCGCTTACTAAGCCTTAATGCATGGCCGTAGTAAGAACGGATACCAAGTCCAATCTGCTCGCCATAATCGTCTTTTTCGCCTATAGGTTCAGCTTGTTCAGGAAACGCCCTGTAGATCCCCTGTGCGCCAAATCCGATTACACTCGCCACGTTTCTTTGTGTTACCAATGCGCCTGCTAAATGCTGCGCATCTGTAGTACTGGATACGCCCCTGGTTACCGTAGTAAACGTACTCACTGTTTTTGCGGTATAACTCATGATCTCGTTATCAATCTGCAGGGATCCTGAACTTGCAAAAAACAATGTATAGTCTGCCTTGGTATTAGCATCACCGGCTACTCCGACATAAATAGTCGTTGCTGAAGTAATCAGAGTCGCTGACAGAGTTGTTTCCGGCCTAAGAGGAGTTCCTTGTGGAATATCGAGAATAGAGTAATACGGATAAAGCACCATATTACGATATATCCCGACAGCACCCTCAAACAATGGATGCATCATCTTTGAACCTGTGAATCTCTGCCATGCTTCCTTTACGGTATTGACGAAAGTGGTATTTTGATTCAGGTAATATTCTTCCATTTCCCCATAAACTATACCGTAGATAGGCATTGTCCTGCCATTTGTAGTGTAAGTCCTTAATGGCATAGCGCCTACTCTCTGTAATGCTAACCTGATCATGTTGATTTCGGTAGGCCCGAAGTAATCACCGGAGGTAGTATTCAGACTTGCCGCTGTGGTTTTGCTATTCGCATAAATAGTTTCCACAGAACCACTACCAAGAATAGCCGTAAATACATCATTGTCGTATTTACGTGTGTGCCAATCGGTAAGTAGTGTCTTTGCCTGTTGAACTTCATCAAAATTGGCCTGCTTGGTAGATTTTCTGGATACTGCAACCGCATGACGCACGACATCAGCACTTACTGTAAACGTACCAATACCGAGTTTTTCTTCGTTACCTTTTAACACCGATTCACCAGTTACCCCAGTTCCCATCAACTGTTCAATGGTATTAAAGGTTAACTGATCACCCTTAGATTTTAAGGGACCGGTCTTATCTATTACCGGCATAAATGTGCCTTCTTTTCCTGTCAATTGCCCCCAGAAGGACTGGCGGTTTGCATCATGAATGATACCTTCTGCCCAACAATTATATTACGATTAGATAGCGTCTTTTAAACCTGACAAAGAACAAGGCTATCTAATGAACCAATATTTCTATTGGCTTCTTCGGATTTCTCCGAAGATTGGACTATCACTTCACCCTCTTTTGTAGGGGTCTCACATTTAGTCTCTGCGGGTAAGCGTCCTCGTCTATTTAATTCTTTTACGAGGTTATAGAGGCGTTGCCTCTTAGCTAAAACTTGAGGATTTATCTTTGTAAATGTTCCATCAGCACTAATAGTATCGCTTTTGGTTCTTATTAACTCATTTACAATATCAGCTTGTTTCTTTTTTAAGATTAAATATGGACAAACATAATCAAGAACTTTCTTGACAGCATCAAAAGTCTGCACTTCCCAACAATAAGCATCGTTATACTTTTGATTAGTAAAAGTTCTTTTGTGAATATGCCCACCCAATAAATCTTTAATCTCAAAAAGAATATAAGCAGTTTTATCAGTAAGTGCCATTTTTATCACAGGCTTAAAATGTGTTCTTCCTGTGGCATATTCTGGTTTTATACTGATATATCCTTCGCCATCTAAAATTCCCGCTAAGTAGCGTCTGGTAATTCTTGTTTTCATTTGCTTTTCCCTCTGGTTATCCTTTCGGATGTTCCAAGATGTTTAGTGAGCATTTTACTTAAGCATTACTACTTAAGGAGTCTTGGGTTAACAAAACTCAGGAATCGCTGCATCAATTTCTGTGATGCCGGTAACATTCATTTCAGTCGTCCAACCACTTATATCTAAGAGAATTGATAGGAAAAGTCTTTTAAATTCTTTAAACATATACTCTCCTATTTTACTTTTGTTCAAGCGACCATTTGTCGTATTCCACCTGTTTTTCCTTTGGCAACTTGAAGTATTCGTCTTTGGATAACTTACGCATTCCACCGCCTCCACCATCACCGCCGCCGCCTACAGGCCCTAAGATTTTCTTTCCATCCTTACCAATCTTAACGCCTTCTTTTTTAGCGGCTTCTATCATCTGCGGTATTATCTTTAATTCCTGCGCGGCGCGTAATGCAGCAGACAACTGTTTTAACATATTGCCTTTATATTGTTCCTGCCATATTGCTGTGGCTCGGTCAAAAAAGGCTTTATTGAAATTGGGATTTTTAGCATCTAATTGAGGAAAATATCCCATCATCAATTCTTCTACTTCAGCCTTTTCCGACATAAATCGCTGCATTTGTTGACGTTTTTCCTGAGTGGTGCGTTCTCTGCCTTCGTATTGTTCATCGAATATGTCCTGAATTAGCAATCGCACTGCATCAAGAACTTTACCATCAAACAAGTTCTTATGTTCATCCGTAAAACGAATCTTCCTTTCGGCTGGTTTGGCCACTTCAAGACGAATCTGCCCGTCTTCGCCTTCAACTGCGCGAATACCGGAGGCTTCAAGAGTTTTGCGTAAGGCTCCGAGATTTCGCTCGGTAAGGCCTGCTTTGGTCTTGAAATTATCAAAATCACTCTTCGTCTTTCCGTAAGTCTCAAACAGCTTTGCTGCGGCTTCATTCGGATCGTTGCCAAACTCTCCGAATTTAGGTGGTGTTGCGGAGCCGTCCCCGGCTTGTCCTTCATCACCTGTGCCCTTATCTACAGCGCCTGCACCTGCATCGCCTTGTCCAGCATCTGCATTAGCATCTGCGGAAGCGTCTCCAGCACCTGCATCGCCTTCAATCCCTCTTTGATCCAACAACAATTTCCAAATCCACATTTGTTACCTCCTGCTTATAGGGTGCTTTCGTAAATAACATTATTTACTACGGCTTTTCCCTGTTTGTTACAGAAATAAAAATGGCACACATGCTATTCCGATAAACGGTGCGTATGGCAAAGCCCCTTTTTGATTCTCAGTAATATTTCTAAACCATAAAATTAACATTTTTGATAAGATAAATGCAGGAATTGCCCATATCCCCAAGAATGCACCGACCATTGCCATCAATTTAACATCCCCTCCGCATATCAGCCTTTTCCTGAATAAATATGCGCCTATGCAGAACATAGAGACTGTTGATATCCAATGGCCGGTCAACACCCCGCCAAAAATTATCGCTGGCAATACTATCCAATTCGGTATTATTAAATACATAATATCGGTGAAACTAAACAACAACATCAGTATGATAAATATATACAGTGTCATTTATGCTGTCCTAATATAGGTTTAGTTGAAAATTCATGTAGTTTTTCTTTACTCATTCCCAATACTCCCCTGTTTCTCTTATAGAGTTTCTCGGGTTCGTGTTCAGCAATGGCCATCATTTCTCTTTGTTTATCTGATACACTCGGCATTTATTCTTCCTCTTCTTTCTTAGAGCTTTCATCTGGTTCTTCTTTTTCATTCAGCCCGACTTGTTCCCTATCGTAGGTATCACGTTCCTCCGGGGATTTGGCAAGGTACTCGTCTTTAGTGACTTTCCCGGCCTTCCCGATATAGCCAAGTTTATGGATTTCTAGTTGTATTCTTCTTGGTTGACCTTCAGCATAAGTATCAATATCATCTCCGACTTTTTTAATAATAATTTCACACCTGCACATTGTTTCAAGCTCTGCGGATTTTAATTCATCAGGGATTTTATCCCCTGTAATGGAGAATGAAGGATAAGACATCTTATTCTTTTCTTTTCCTTCTCCGACTGCGGTTGGTTCTTCCATCTTGTGTCCCATATCAATCATTTCCATCATTCCTCCTCATTTTGTTTTTTAATCTCTGCTTCAGTCTTACCGATAAACTGTTCCGGTATCTTTAAAACCCAAGTCAGGATATATATTTCATGGTCCAATAATTTTAACTGATAAATATCCGCATCTGTTGCCCGGTCAAGTGCAGTAATGGCTTTACGTTTTTTTGCCTTATCTATATAATCATTTAACAAACTATTAAACTCACTCCATCCAGTATTATTACTTTTAATCAGTCTTTCCAACTTCTGCGACTTCTCAAGCATTTCTTTAAGCCACTTCTCACGATCTTTCTTTATTTCCTCTTCGGTTTTGGGTTCTCTTTTTTTAAACAGGTTGCCCAACATTAAGCGCTCCTTGCTGTGATATCTTTTGTTTTAGTGCCATTAGCATACGAGGGTCTATTTGCTTACCCTTATTTCCCAATACTCCTTCTTCAGTTGTATCGGTTACTTCCTGTTGTTGCGCCTGTAAAGCCATTCTTTTCATCTCAGCTATAATCGCCTGTTTAGTAGGGATATAATTCTGCCAATCTTTATGGCCACGGGCTATTAATCCATCCTTTAAAATATTCCAAGTATATAAAAGACTTCCCTGTATCATTGGGTGTGGGAGGTACCTGTCCATTAAGTCATTAGCTACCATAATATTCCACTTCTGGTCGGCATTCTGTGATGTGCCTTGCCAAGTATAATCAAACTGTCCGGCTATATCTTCTTGCCTCCAGGTAGGATTTATCCCCTGTTTTGCATATAACACCATATTTTCTTGCGTAGGATATATCTCTTCTTCTGTCTCACCTAATATCCTGCGCTCAAGGCCTTCCGGCATGTTTTCGTAATAATAATCATATGTCCATTGGCATATCTTAGTTAGGATGCGATAACACCTTTGCAGCAATGGTTCTCTTCCGATATTTCCTTCATGAATAATCCCCGCAAATTCAGTAGCAGTAGTCTTACCCCCGGGAGGTTGCGAACCTACGTTCCACGAAGTAATATTACTTAATCGTTCAGCGAATCCGATTATCATATTATCCATCTGTAATCCAATAGCTTTTACATCGCCGACTTCAAGAACTCGAACATCACCCGGATTATCTTCTTCCCACATTTCACCCGGAGCTACTATTGGATTTTCCCAGGCCTCACCAGTCAATGTTGACTTCTTGACAAATATCTTTTGCATTGCAAGCAAAGCATTATCCATTAGTGTCTTATGAAAATCATTTACTTCTATTTGAGACTTGAATAATTTCATCAACAATGAACGCCCTTCAAAATCTTCAGTCTCTTCGTATTCACCCCTTAAATAAACCCTGTCCGGCCATGGCTTTCTGCGATAATACCAATGGTTGATTTCAAGTAATTCTTCTTCTTTATACGACACATCGCATACCACTTCCTGCTCGATAGCCTCCGGGTCGTTAAAATCTATTTCATTGTTCTTATTAAATGGAAATCTCCCATACCAATGAAAACATTCAATCGGAGTTTCTCTTTCGGATACAATTGCATCTACCCCTGATTTTTGCGCATCTTTACGGTTAATCCTTACTTTATCAACACTGTCCTGAATATATTTTTCCTGATTGGACTTCATAATCATCTCGTTTATGGTAAGCCAGAACCTATCGCCTTCCCAAAACAACCTTTGCCCGCGCTTTGCAAAAGGAGAATAAACATAATCTTCAAACCGGATATACTGTAATTGCGGAGCATTAACCAATTCCTCATCCTGAACTACCCAGACTTCTTGCGGCGGACCCGGCTGGTATCCATTAGTAATAAACTCGGCCTGCTTAATCTGTATCTCGGGATCATCAGGCAATAACATCTGTTGTTCACCTGTTTGAGGATTAGTAAAAGTCATTGCCTGTTCTTTGCTAATCATCCGGTCATAATCTTGCACCCAGCAATACTTCACCACTGCAAATGGCAACTTGATCATCTGTTTAAAGAAAAAATTTATATTGTCGTAAAGTTTTACTTTTTCCCTTAAAACCATATCTATAAAATCAGTAACCGCATCCTGTTTTCCCATATCAGAAGATTCAACACCCTTAGCTTTCATAAATGGCTGTTGGCTGAATAAAATGTTCATTAACCGCGACCAAATAGCATCCACCATCCACTCTGATAATCCGATGAAGTAATTGCTTGCACCTTTCCAAGGGGTATCACATTCCTTACCGGCCACATCCCATTTGGTCATTTGGTTATATTGATTTTCACACCGCTTGGCTAACTTATACCGTTTATCATTACCGCCAAATGAATCCTTAATCTCCTTACAGATAATCTGTGCTATCTGTTTTCCTAGCTCCGGGGACACATTGATTTTAGGGTCAATCATGTATACTCCTATAAACTTGATATGGATTTAAATGTCTGTCCTTGTTTTTGTTTCTTGATGTTATCAATAGGTGAAAATAAATTGACTGCGATATACTGAAGTGCTTCATGTAAATGATCATAGAAACCGTCTTTCCAAGGCAGGTCTTTTTTTATTCCCGCCTCTTGACCTTCCCTTAATGTTGGATAACGATAACCGCCCAAAAAACCATCGTTGATTATCCGGCATGAATTATCTACCTGCAGACATGGTGCGCCATCTATAATTGAATTGATTTTCTTTTCTATGATTTGTTTACGCAAAGAATATTCGGAGTGTTTAATGTGAAGCCTAATGCCTTTTGATTGCAGTATCTGGTTTGAGGTATAATCTGACTTGTCATTAACTTGTAAATATTCCGGACCCCCATAATGAATACAATTAGCGCCCTTGAATTTAGTATTGATTAATGGTATTACTTGGGTATCCACAAACTGTTCTATCCCAATATTGCTTCCAAGAATCTCCGCAAGTATTTTCCAGTATTTTCCATCCCATTGTGTCGCTACAAAAGCTGGATGTCTGCGCCCTGAATCCCACCCACAATGAAGAGGTAGAGAAGAATTCCAATCTAATGTGCGTTTATGCAGATACTCCTGATATCCTTGAAAATAAGGTACACCATCCGGAGTAAAACCATAGTGGCCTTCAAGATATTTCTTACGCCAAGATGAGGGAAGTTTCTCTAAGTCTTCAATGTAGCCTGTTGGAAGGTATTCTTTATTTTCGTAAGTAGATGCGTGAACCGTAAAATAATCTATGTCGTGCGATAATTCAAATTGTCTAAATATCCAATGGTTTTCATTTGGAGGGTTTGTTGTAAGCCATCCTGAAGTCTTGCCGGCATTCTTTAATGATAAACGGCCCTTAAGACGTTCAAATATTCCCTCTTCTATCTCTTCCGCCTCATCAATATAAAACCAGCCAAGATTCAATGATCCCAATCCAGCACCATCTTTTAATTCCCTGAAATATAATTCTGACCCATTTACAAATACAATATGATGTTCAGTTTTATTGTATGTCTGAATAAAATCTTCTGGGCAAACTTCCAGGAAGGTTTTAAGTGTAGTATCTCTAAGGTCGGTAAAATCTTTTCTACCAATAAGCCCACAGTTACCTGGATAAAGAATTGACTTTTTTAAGGCTTCTTGACACCCTGCGAATGTTTTTCCAGCTCTCCATGCCCCGATGTACAACCTATATTTAGCTTCGTTCGTGTGAAATAATGCCTGCTTCGGTTGGGGAGAGTAATCCAGGTTTATTTCCAATAGTGACGATGATGGTTGCATTTAATCCTTTCCCGTTCTCTTTTAATACTCCGCCAGCAATAACCAAATCATGCCAATACTTATGGCGCGCATCATGATCAGGCTTACTTCCTTTTTTAGTATATTTCTTGGCTCTTAATGCCTCTGTTGCTACTTCAATTAGTTTTGCTTTTAATTTCGGAGAGTTTATATATTCTCTAAGGGCATCTTTGACAGGTTGATGTTGAAGACGTTGATTAATAGCTTCTGAAGTTACACCTAATTCTTTTGCCACAGCAGACTGATTTAAACCATTGCGAATATAAGGTTTTATAAGTTGTTGTGCTTTTAATCTTGCTGTTTCTTGGGTATATTTAGGCATAATAAAAAATTATTTTCCTTTTGCATATATCCCCATAAAATTCAAAAGGCAACCTTTCACTTAACTGATTTTTGCTAACCCTTTATTTAATCAGTCAAGCAGGCTGCCTTAGTTTGGTCGGCTCTTGCTTAAATTTTAATCTACTACTTCATTTGTCTCGTAAAACTCTTGTTCGTCTATCGGGTTCTTTGAGATAATCTTTCTTACCACGCCGTTCTTTTGTCCGTAATAATAAACCTTTAAGACTGCTTTACCTTTTTCTCTGGCGTGGCAGGTCATATCAACATCGGAGTTGAAAAGAGCATCTCGCCATTTCATCCCTTTCTCCTACGCCAGAAGAAACCATGGATATTACAAAATGCGATAATATCTAAATCTACAAGAAAGAAAAATATAGGAAAATCATAAAAAGTATCTAAGACCTTTATAGAGAGTATACTCATTTATGCTCTCTTAAGTAATCACCGACTTTAGTGCCGGCCTTGGCTATCTATTATCACTTACTTTATTATCTCTTCCATCCCCTGCCTTCCATACCAGGGCTTCTCTCCCTTTACTACCAGCTTCAGCCTTTTGCCGTTTTGATGAGCATAGAATTTATTTAACCTCTCGTATCTCTCAAGGTGTCTTTCAAACGCCTCGTCTTTGTATAAACTGAACTCTCCCTCATTATGCAAAAAACTTCTCTCCGCCTCGTCGGGGTTTTGAGGCGTCCTTAATCTAAACCACTCATCGCCGTAAGGTTTAAAGCGCATTTAATTTACCTTCCCTTATCTATACCACAAAAGTTAAAAAATGCAAGCGTAGTCTTAGGGCTAACTTTTGGGAATTTGGTTTACAACCAAAAAAGTTAGTTATTTTCCTTGACAGAATGGCGTTTTTTGTTTTCTGGGCAAATATCTACCTTAACTTGCCAATCGTTGAAATTAGGGGCATTGTAGGCTCAAGGAGGGGCATTTAAACGCTATAATAGGGCGTGTTTTGTAACTTTGTTATTCTTTCCCGAAATTAAGGCAGGGCTGGGCAGTTGGTCTGCTATTCGTAGGACATCAATGTTATTAAGCAATAGCATTTGCACCTACCTAAGTAACCACGCTTGGTTAAAATAAGGCTACCACGCCACCAACCCTACCTCATATCCTCAAGGTCGTTATTCTTTAATTTCTTCGTTTATTATTTCTACTTCCCCATTTTTATTTTTGCGGGTTTTTCTTATCTGCCCGATTATATTAACTATCTTATCTACATCTGCAACTGCTAAACCTGCACTCTTTATAACTGAGCCTGCATCAACTTCAAGCAAAACATCTTCTATATTATCTGCAATAACTATCTTATCTAAAAGCATCTTTTTTTCTTTGGGGTCAATAAGTATAACTTGAAACAAACCTCTTTTGTTTTTATCAATCGCCATTTTTTTCTCCTTTTTAGATATTGGTTTATTACAAGTATTTTCTTGCATCTTTGTAAACGCCTGTAAATCTTTATTTGGGTTGAATGGAGTTTCATAGTATTGTAAATTTCCCCCCATTGCTACTCCTGCACCCCCAGAATAAAGTTTATTAACAGTATTATCTTGAACATAAACTTGACCGAAACTTGTATTCTGATATTGATTCATATTTTTTCACCTCCTCTCATCCTCTTTGCACCTTCCCGACAACCCCCTTATCACCTCTGACACCCTTAACTTCTTTTGGCAGTTGTATTCCGTGTTATACATCTCGTCAGCATAGGAGTTTATGTAATACTCCTTCCAGAGCTTCCCGTACTCGCAGTAGAATATCCTTGCGTAGCCATAAGAGCTGATATACTCTTTTATCCTGTCTAAATACTTGTAGTTAGGCTCTATGGTGATTAAATCGCCATTGGTAAAGTCTAAAACTGTCAGTTTACCGTTTAGGAAGTTCTTTTTAGTTATTACCCTTGTCTTGAAGTGCTGGCAGTCTATACAGAGCATTGGTGTCCTTTTGGTTAGGGTTTATTTGCCGAAAACTATGGAGTTACAGGTCTTATTCTAGTGTATATACCGCAATATTCATCTTTGAATTTTTCCTTGATTATCTTTTCTAATCTTGACGCATCCTCAAGGGTTATATTGTAATAAATAATCTCATAAGTGGCATTAAATTTCTGTGTATCCCTCTTTACATCTGCACCGACTGTTGTAAAAAGAAAGAATAAACCTATCAATACTAAAAATAATCTTTTCATCTTTACTTCCTTTCTTATTTCCTCGTCTTGTTTATAATCTCTGATAACTGCTCTAGGGTGTAATAGGGATAATAGTCTTTCTTGGGTATCCATTTTGTTTTTGTGTAACTACCCCAACCAGCTAAAAATTCAACATAGTCTATTTTAACTTCAGTATTAGCTTCCTCAATTTTCCTAACTTCTTCTTTTTTTCCGCCCTTATTAACAATATACCCAGTCGCCCATCTCTCTTCTTTCTCTGCTGGTTTTATATCCTTGATTTTCTTCTCAACCTCACAAACGGTGGCTAAGGGTTGAGTGTTACCATTGGGGTAAAGCCTGTCCTTAATTGTCGAAAGAGAGAAAGCTAAGCCCCCCATAACAAATCCTACTCCTATTACCATTATCATTAACCCCATAAATATTTGATTCATCTTACCCCTCCCCTTAGTTAATCGTCCCCTTACGCCTTTGCATAGCCTCGTAAAGTTTCCAAAAAGCAACAAACCCTAAAAAATAAATCACTTGCCAGATACTGATAAAAATCGCTGGCAACCAACAGTCAAGAAAGAAACTCCAACCCATAGTTTACCTCCTTTCAAAAACCTTTCTTATTTTTCTCTTTAATTCCGTACCTGTTTGTTTTAATCCCACAAAATCCATCGTTATCATACTTCCTGTGAGAAAATCATCATCCTCAACACCATAACATTCCTGCAAATGCGAATAACATTTCCAAAGAAGATGTTTTAGTTTAGTGATTTTAATCTTGGCACTCCGCAAAGTAATAGATTTTTTCATTTTATTTAATTTCTCCTATCATCCTTAAGTTATGTTCAATATCTTTATTCCCGGGTTTTAGTCTTTGTGCCTCTTTAAAGAATAACTTAGCCGTATGTTTCCTACCGTTTAATAATTCGTATTCAGCAATGTTTTTCCACCCTACCCAATACCCGGGCCAAGTATTCACTGCTTTAATGTTGATAAACGCAGCCTCATCAAACCTGTTAGTGTTACATAATATCTGAGTAAGTATATTTACCATTTCTAAATTTGGCCTTATATTCAGTGCTTCTTTATAGAACCCTTCTGCCTTACGCAAATAATTATCAAAAGCCTCTGGGTTATCCTTACAACTTTGAGACTTATTAGCGTAAGCATGACCTAACTTTTCCAATAACAACCCATGCATATGAACAGGATCATAAGAAAGACCGCTAATCGGATAGGCTCCATTATATTTAGTTAATATTTCTTCCCCAATCTCAATGGACTTATTCCAATTCTTCTCCCGAAGATATATTTCTGATAGATTAATAGCTGCCTCTGGCTGTTTCCATTCATCATAAGCCTTGTGGAATGACTGCTTTGCTGCCAAAATCTCACTAGCATCCAGACAAACTATACCACGCAAAACCCACATCTTAGCCATAAGGGGATCTTCATCCTTGAGCAGTTTTATACATTCATCAGTTGTGTTCAATGCTTGAACAAGTGTTTTGTATTTCCGTTTTGACCTCTGTCTGCTTGCTAAAATAATCAAAGAGTTTACTATCCCATAATAAATCATACTCATCCGGCCTTGATCGTTCTTAGATGGTTCAATCTTAGCCTTAATTTCATCTATGTCTTGTTGCATTAATTTTAAATTACGCACATTCTTCTTATGCCATGATTCACGGTTAACATATCCCCAGTGCTGAATAGTAAGATCCGTAAGGGAATGAGTATAATCCAATTCATTCATGGAATATGCGATATCCTCATGACACCGGTTTATCCATTGCGGCACTTTATTATTCTTCATGCGCCGGAATAACCTGCTATGCAAGATAGTTTCTATGGTTTTACGTTCAGTATAAGATAATATACGCCATTTAAATACATCGATGTGCGGATTCAATAGGATGATATCACGGATACCAATTGGAGTTTGACAAGTATCATCGGCATCCATCCAAAGTACATAACGGCTAGTGGCCATGTTAATTGAACGATTACGCATATCAGAAAAATTAGTGAACTTAATATAAAGTGAAAAAGTAGGTACGCCCAATTTTTCATATATAGACTTTAATTTTTTTATTTTCCATGGTTGAGGATAATATTTATAATTGAATACGATACATATTTCATCCACAAACTCACAAACACTATCCAAACACTTCTTCAATGTCTCAGGCTTCTCACTATCCGCGCAGATCATAATTAAAGATATAGTTTCATACCGGTCAACATTTTTCAAAAATATCCTTTGATTCTTAGCTAATAACGAAGCATATTCTTTTGTTTTTTGCGGACTTTCCTTCTGGCCAAAAGTCATCCCGGAATAATGATGTACAAAACAATCACCGGCAAGTTTCATCTTGTATCCTTTTTGTACTACCCGATAGTTAAATTCATTATCTTCAAAACATCCGCGTCCATAACATTCATTCAGACCGCCTATTTCATCCCAAATCTTACGCTTAATCAAAACACAGAAAAATACCAGAAAGTCGACATATTTTTCTTCATCACTAAATTTAGCAGCATACTTTTGTAAGTCTTCTTCCCCCTTATAGGTTGGTTGTGGACGAACTTGCTGATATCCGGATGAATGAGAGGTATATGGACCAACTGCCACGAGAGTATTATCTGATTTAATACAACGCAATAATTTAACTAGCCAATCTTGAGTAAATACTATATCGTTGTTACATAGACAAAGATATTCACCCTTGGCTATCGCGGCGGCTTGATTATTAGCAGTTGGGAATCCCTTATTCTCTGTATTATAGATTACCTTGATCTGCCCGGATTGTTCTAACCCCTGTAAGTATTCTTTTGTACCATCAGTAGAGGCATTATCTACTACGATAGTCTCATAAGGAGTTTGAATCTGAGAAGTAAAAGATAATAGGCTGCTTAGACATTGTTTAGTGAATTTAAGTTGATTGTGCGCAAGAATTATAATCGATACCATTTAGTTACTCCTTTTTTATAAATCCCAAAACCTACGCTTACACACTCAAGAAAAAATTCCATATTACCTCCTTCCGAACCATAAAAACCCATGCTTAGGGCATTTAGGGCAATATTTTTGTCCTGCCTCAAAACCACTTCTAAATATCTCATCAGATAAGATTTTCTTCCTATTTAGTTCTTTATACTCTTCTTCGCTTATTAATATTCGGTGATGCCAGGCTGCAAATGCCTCTACCTCTTTTTGTTGTCTGATGTCGCGTATTTTAATAGTTTCTCTGGCTACCTTCTCAATTAAATCTTCTGATACTTCTATCTCACTGAAAAATCTTGCCCCTATTCCTACACCCATTATGAAAACCAGCAATACGGTAAAAAAGTATTTCATTATGGCCTCCCGCTATTTTTATTTAGATGTCTTATTACTTCGTTGAGTTTATCCCTATTTTCTTTAATAAACTTATGTGCATTAGATTCACAATAAGCATCTGGTATTTTATATAACTCCTCAATCTTCTTGACTTCTGGCTTGGGTTCTAAAGGAAGAGATTTGATTTGTGTTTGTTCTTTGTATTTATCAAATATGTCCATAACCGCATTACGAACTATAATCGGTATACTTTTTTCTGAAGTGCTTTCTACTTGTCCTTGCAAAAAATGATAGATTTCCGTTCTTAATGCTTGTTTATAATCATATTCGCAAAATTCCTGTTGGGGTTGAAGGATTTTCTTAACCACCCAAAACGCTATCCCTTCTTCCTTATAAATCCCAAGATTAGTAATTTCTTGTTTCCCAATTTTAATAGGTGAGATGAGTTTATCGTTTTGAATATCAACCTCAATAATAATAGCCAACGGTTCTTTTTTCATCTCTGCCTCCCCTTCACCCTTATCTTATCCATAGTGCCTCCCCTATCTTATCCCCGCCCTCTTTTTAATCTCATCCCCTAAAAGTTTAATCGTGTATATGAACGCCAAGAAAAGAACAAACAACATCAGTCTGCGGAAAGCAAGGCTGTAATACACCTTCAGGTATAGCCTTATAAAGTGGCTTGCGATATAGTCTTTAAAGGCGAATACCCATTTATCTATGAAAGAAGTCCAGCAGAAAAGACAGGTCATTTTAAAGACAAACACATTTTCTTAATTTATATAACTTTCTGTAAGCCACAGAAGAGTTAAAAATTCTTGTTATTATATATTCTCTTTCCCGTTTACTTTTTATTCCTTTTACAATGATACCATTTCCTCTACCCTGTAATCTTATAACCTCTATCTCTTTCATCTTTCTCCCTTCGCCCACCGCCAGTTAAGTTTGAACCATCCACACAAAATAATTGAACCCATAATGAAAGCAAAGAAACATAACATATAAAAAATACCTGTTACCCACATAATAAAATAAATCGGCTCGCGCATAGGCAAACAACTAAGATGTAAAGTATCCATGATCGCTACTACCCCATACGGCACAAACACCACTCCCCCGATTACCAATACATTCAACCCGATAAACCGTAAGATTGTGAGTAAGAGTTTCATAGGGACTCCTTTCACAGTTTTATAATCCCCTGCTCGGTGAGGTAGCAGACCATAGCAGCCAGAGCGTTGGGAGCACTATTAGCTTGTTCTCTATGAGAATTTTTCCATCCATCCCCTCTACCGTGATGTCTAAATTCTCCGCAATAAAAATCTGGCGGTTTATCATCCCATTTACAAAAACAACCAATTACATATCCCAATGGCAACACCTCCAACAATTCATCTGTCAGGGGGGCGGGATAAGAATGTATTGTTTCTTCCATTGCTAATCTATGTTCTGTTTCTTGCCCTAAAGTTCTTGGTATCCAATACCAATTTACTCTCTTCTTCCACCCCGCCTTCATCAGCTTCTCCGCCCACTCTTTGCTTACGACATAGCGTTCCATAGGTTAGTCCTTTCTAAATTGGTTATAGGCTTTATAATTTCTTTTATCGTTTTAATCTCTATTAAACCACAATTTGTAGAAGCGTAATATAACTCAAAATCTTCTTGGTGCTTTCGCATTTCAGGAGTATCTTCTACTTTCTCACCGTTACTTTTTCTAAACCACTCTAAATCTGTAGAAAAATCAAGATTACAATAACTGCCTTGCTCATAATCAGAATTAAGACAAGGACAACCTTGACAAATTGTATAAATTCTATTCTTCATCTCTTACCGCCTTTCTGGGGGGTTAATCGGTTTTATTAGTTTTTATATCTACAATTTGCCAATTACCAACAAGACTATAATTTCCTCCTCTACTAATAAGCCAATCAAATTTCTCCTTATCATCTCTTGTCCAAGCAGGAAAACCTTCAGAAATTTCAAGCTCTCCTTCAACATAAGATTTACTTCTTACTGAACCACCTTCAGGGTGTGTTTCTACTTCTTCTCTAATTAGCTTTACTTTTACTTTCATTCATCCCTCCCGGCTTAATTGGAACGGTGTGGCGGAGTTAATTATTCTTTTTGTTTTTCTAATGCTTCCCAATCTATATATTTTTTACCACCCAAAGTTTGCTTTATAATTCCAAACTTTTCTAATAAATCGAACGCTGTTTCATAAGCAGAAATAGCCATATCATTTACATAAAACATTCCGTTATCTACCTTGGTTTGGCAAGATTGATTAACGACATCAACTAAACATTCAAGTATTTCATAACGAGTATTTTTTACTCTTTTTAATTCTTCTTCAATGGTATAGTTTTTAGAATAATCAGTCATTCCCCTCTCCTTCCTTCCCCGACAAAAGGGCTTGTTTGGCTTTAAAATTCTTCATCATAGTTTTCTTACGTCTACAATTATCCAATAACTCCATATACCTACAATTCTCAAGTGTGTAATCTTTGTTTCCATCTATTCTGTCAACAGATGGACGCTCCATAAGATCAGCTTTATCTCGTTTCCACATAAATTCAAAATCATCTAAACTCATTAAAAATTTAATTCCCTTACCACCATACCATCTATACCCTGAGGCAGTAGGATTTGAACACCTACGTTTGGCTTCGTAAAAAGAAGAATACCAAGGATGTTCTTTTGCCCATTTTATTGCGAATGGTCTTCTTAGGATGTTTATCCTTTTCTTGTGGCATTTTATTGAACAAGTTTTGGTATTGGAAAATGGCGATGAGAAATCCTTTCCACATATAGGACAATTTCTAATCATTCCGCCACCTTTTCTCTAACGCTTTTCATTTTGTCCTTTCTTCCCGACAAGAAAGAGTAATCCTTCATATCTCACCTCATTTTAAGAATTGGATAATTTTTCTCATAGCGGATTTCATTGATTTTTCGTAAATCTCTCACCATATAATCCCTTGCAGTTCTTAGGTATTGGCTACTTTCTATAAAACAAGACTTATTTAATAGTCTACCTAAAACGATTACTTGTCTTAATAACTTTCTACTTTTTTTTGATATGATGCAATTCCCTAAAATATATTCAATCTCTTTTTCTGCATATTCGTTTAATGTCCCTATTCTCATCTCCCCTCCCCAAAGGCTTGATTGAGGTTGGTTTTGAAGTCGGCAAGGGCTTGGTTGTAGCCCACTTGTTTAGCAAGTAATCTAATCACATTCGGTAATTGTGCTTTTTCCAAATCTTTTTCAGCAAATTCTTTATTTTTATCTTTCGGCGCACACTTCAAAACAATAGTGCGGATTTCTTGGAGGGCTTGGTCTATGCAGTCCATATTACCTAAATTCCATTCTTCAACTAACTTATCCAACAATTCCCTTATCGTCATCGGTCATTCCTTTCTTTGTTATTACTTTCTCCCGCCAAAAGTTCAAGTGTTTTTTGTTTATAAAATAAAATCAGAGTTTCAAGTTCATAAGCAGTCGGTTGCCAAATTTCATTTTCTTTGGCGTGTAACTTATCAAGAATATCCTTACCATACTTTTTTTGAAGGTTAATAGCGAATATACTTTTTTTACCTTCAGCCCACCTATTACAATCGTGGCACTGCGGCGCGGTATTTTCTTCTAAGTAGCGTGTAGCCAGACATTCCCTGCCAATATAATGACCGCAATCTGTTTGTCTATAAGTAAAAAACCCTCCACAGGTAAAACAACGGATATAACCTTGGGGGGTAAGATTAGAAAGCCTTTTATACTTAGAGAAAACAATATCCAATTTCTTAATTAGCTTTTTTATAGGGATATACTTTGTTTTCATAAGCCATCCAGCCTTGACTATATTGACTTGTTTTTTCTTTTTAGTTTTCCAACGCCAATTAGTCGCCTTCCTCATCTTGGGGTGGGGGTGGGTGAATGTTTAGGATGCCAACTATTTTCTCCCGTTGCCATATCTATTAAAATCCATCTTCCGTCTTGCGCTTTACAGAAATCTATTGACCAAAAACCATCTATAACTTTGATTACTTTCTCTGCATAAGAAGATAAAAGTTTTATTTCTTCTTCAGTTTCTTTATTCATTTCGTCACTTAACTTTTCCCAATTTTCAATAGACGGATTCAAAATGGCATCTTTAATCCAATAAGGATGGTGGCAAATAATTTTTCCATCTTTTATAAAATATCTTCTCTCTGGATTAACTGGCATATCTTCAAAAGCAGTATATTTAGAAGCCATAGGAATATACTCTCGCACCACTATTGACCTAAAGGGCAAACCTATAAAATCGGCACAATGATTAAATTCACAAATACTAAATAGATGTTTTGCTAAATTATCTCCATTATAAAAACAAGGATCTTTCCAGTAATGTTTACCACTTGATTGGTCGGTTCTGATAAAAACTGGCAGGGTAAACTCTTTAATAGCCTCGGATACCTTATCCACAATAGTCAAAGGCATTTTATCCATAGTTGCTAAATATTCTTCTTCTGACAACATAACCAATTTACTTATCGGTTGAGGTATATCTAAATCTTGAATTTTAGGATACCAATTTAACATGCTATCTCTAAACCTATCATTCTTAGGAAATATTTTATCTATATTCATCTCATCCTCCTTTGGGATTGGCTAAAAAGTATCCCGCGCATTAAAAGTTTCTTTAATCTTTTCCTCTGCCGTCTTTTGTTTGTTCAATTTTTCTTTTTGCTCTAATGATAATTCAGTGAATTTATAATATTCAGGTGTGTAGTTTACTAAGTAATCCCCCGTTCTCCCGTTGCGCTGTTTGGCTATGATAATCTTATAAATATTCCTGTCTATCCGTTCATTATAGAAATGGGGCCAGAAAACCAGTAATACGGTATCTGAAATTTCTTCTAAACAGCCGGTCCCTTTGAGATTCGCCAATGACGGTTCTTTGGTTTCTTCATCAAATACCTTTCGGGAATTTTGGGATACCAATACACCGGCTATATTGTTTTTAAGGCAAATCTCTCTAAACCTTACGATATAATCGTCCATTTCCAAGCGTTCATTTGAGGTCTTACGGATAGCCTGGATATAATCAACAAATATCGCTTTTGGTTTCGGGTCTAAAAGTTCTACTAACTCGTTTATATCGTCAAAGGTTTTTCCCAGGCCACAGGATAATTTTAAGGGAATATTCATTAACTTTTCAAAACTTCCCCATTTATCCTGATATACTGTTTCGGTCTTTAGTTTTCCAATAAGCATGTCAAAATTATCTACTCTTTGAACATTACAGAATAATCTTTCTATAAGGCTCTCGGTTGTCATTTCAAGACTGAGAAACAAGGTTTCTTTCTGCTGATCCGCCAAGTCATAAGCCATTTGTAGCGCCAGGCTCGATTTTCCCTGGCTTGTGCGGCCACCTAAAACTGTAAGGCCGCGTTTCAGGCCCCAAATCTTATGGTTAAAATCCGGCAAGGAAGAAATAGGTAAATCCGGTTCATCAGACCTGGATTGAAGTTCTAACTTAACGCCAGGTAATAACTCTTTTGCCGATTTTAGATGCGTTATAAAGCGTTCGGTATTGCTCGGCTTTCTGTCCATATTCATCCCTCTGTTCATAAAGAATGGTCAATATCTCCCTTGCTTTATCTTTGGTTTCCTTAGAAAAACGCTTGTCTTTAAAAATAATTTCAAAGGTTTCTATTTCGCTAACTGCTTGTTCATAGTCTTTTCTAAATCCTAAAGCTAGGTCTTTATAGACTGATTTCACATTGGCCTCTTAAGTTTAAATGGATCATCTTGGATTTTATTTTCTTTCCTTAAGGGAAATATCCCTTGCCAAGAGTTCATAATAGATTGCTCAAGCATCTTAGTTGCAGTTTCTAATGGATACTTCTGAAGTTCTTTAAGGACCAACTCAATAGCATGTTCAGTAGCCGGCTTGCGTATCTTCTGGCGCATTTCTAGGTATTTAATAAATCCATCCTTAAAAACAGGGTTTTCTAAATGTGTGTATAGGTTGGTTAGGTTATCTAGGTAGGTAGGTAATCTGTCCGACTTTAGTGGGTCTTTAGGCAGACTAAAGACTGCCTTATGTTTTTTATATATCATTCGCAATCTATTAGGGTTAGAAGTTCGGTATTTTGAGGTTAAGTATCTTCCGGCATAATCAAGCCAATCGTGAATTAGGTCGTTTTTATCAACAAATCCGGCCTCTTTGAGGGTTTTATAAAGTTCTTGGGGGGATATTTTTCCGTTTAGTCTGACTAAAAACTGACTAGGTTCAAACTTGCTTAGATCGCCGTCTTCGGCATATTTCAGGGCCCACCACCAGAGCCGGTGAAGTTTACCAATGGCTTCGTCTAAATTCCATCCTGCTTTATTGCATAGTAATAATATCTTAGGGTGTTCTTCTAAATCTTGATGCGATTCTATCCAGGCCATTCCTTACTCCTTAGCGGGGGCGGGGTTAAGATAAACTTTCCGTATCATTGATTAAAACTTGTGGCATAATCTCTTGGGTCTTTATCTGCCTCATAAAAGTATTGTTTATATTTAATCTGCCTTTTTATTTCATAAATACGAGAAGAAGTTATTTTAAACTTATTAGCAATATCCTTAACTTTAGTTCCTTTTCTAATCAAATTATTAACTTGTGTTTGTCTAAAAGTTAATTTTTTGTATGAAAGAGGAATGACTTTAGTTTTGTTATGGCACTTTTCACAAAGTGTTTCTCCATTACTTATATCCCAGAATGGTTCATAAGTTATTGCCAACCTTACTAAAGTTTCTTTATCTTCTATCGGAGAAAATTGAGAATATTGACTGAGAAATTCTTGTAATAATATAGAAAGTGGTTTTATATGATGAGCCTCAATTACCATTTTATTTTGACCACAATTTTGGCAAATACGTTTATCTCTTTGAAAAATAGATACCCGCCATTGCGTCATTTCTTGTAAATCTCTAATTCTCATTACGAGAGGATATATTCCACCTTTCCAAAAGTTGTTTTTATTTCCCCTATATCCTATCCCTCTACATTTTATTGAACAATATTTAGGGACACGATGTTTTAACTGGTCTAAAGGAACGGTAAATTTATTTTTGCAAATCATACAAATTATTTCGGCTTTTTTAGATGTTCCTTTATTCCAAGGAATAAAACCTTTTCTATAATGTTGGGGTCGACAATCCCAAGAACAATATTTTTGTATTTTCTTTTCATAAGGATAGATATAAAAAACCTTATTGCAAGTTAGGCAATTCTCTTTTATCATCGTAGTTTTTATCCGCAAGTACGACACTCCAACATTCCTCTTTGCAGTCCTTACCATAGACCATCTCTAAAATGTCTTTTCTCATCCGCCAGATTTTACCCTTAGCCTTGAGTTCTCTTGCCCTTCCCCCTGGGTTGTTGATATGGATAATATCCGCATAATGGTTTAGCTCGTGGGTCAAGACCCTGCCTCTTAATTTAATGAACTCGTATATTTCCTCGCACTGGGTAGGTTTGTGGAAAAGGTCAACTGGCATATTATTTACCTTTAAAAACAACTATTGCACTTGGGAATGGCGCAGAATTATAATATTCACTAAACTTTAATCTGCCCTCTATAAATCTAATCTCTGTTGCTTGCATCACAAAAGAATGCCACCAGATTGTATCGGTTCTACTCGGAATAAGAAACACAACAGTTTTCCCTTCCTTCCATTCTTCAAATCCTTTTTTAAGCCATAATCCAATCGTCCGACCATAAGGGGGATTAACAAAATTTCTTTTACCCCAAGATATCGTAAGCCCGTCAAAATTAGGATTATTAGGGCAAGGATCAAAGTCAAAATGAAATTCCTTATTGAGTTCATTGAAAAGAGATATCGGGGTTCGCCAATCATCGCGCCAAGAGGTCATTAAACCTTTGAATTTTTGCATTTCTTCCTTTTCTTCCTATAAATCCTCAAGTCTACTTTTACCTCGGTGGTAAATTCATCATAGGGGCAGGGTTTAGGCATTAGACTTACTTCAAATTCCAGTATTTAGAGTTAGCCCTCTTAATCTCAAGGGCAAGCCTCATACATACAGCCTTAGCCTTATTTAAACTCTGGTCTAAGGCATTCTTTTTAATCTGATTATCTTTTATCTCCCGTTGAAGTTCTAATATTTTGAGTTGTAAAGTATATCTCTCTGCCTCTACCGTCTCACGGTTTGAGATAGCCTCCTTTAGTTCCTTTTGTAAAGTGTCAATGTGAGCAAGGATGCTATCAAGGGTATTCAATTCTTCAAGGATTTTTTCCATTACTCTGCCTTTTTTACCGTCCAAATACTCTTGTTCTCGATAGGGTCTCCACTGTCATCTTTCTTTGGTTCTCGCTTTATGATTACCTTATCGCCAAAAGCGATTTTATCCATTGCGATAGCAAAAGACTGGGAGCGATTATCAAGTTGCTTGGTAATAATCCCGCTATCGGTGATTAAATCAAAGAAATAACGGAAGGTTTCATTCCCAAAATGGTCAGTGGCTTCCTTCCACGACTTAAAAACCAATACTGGCGTTTCCTCTCCGATGTCAAGTGTTATGAACGGAGATTTCTCTCTTGCCCTGTCCGCTAATTTTCCCATTTTTTCCTCCTTGTATGGCTCGGTTATAACAATAACGGTGGTAAAGTCCAACTCTACCCCGCAGTTTTTACATCTTCCCTTTTGACCGTCTAAGATATCGTGTAACATATCGCAATTCCAGCAAGTGTCTTTCATTTTGGTATATCTTTACCCTCTAATTCAAAACACTTATTCATCCAATTACAATATTGGCATTCCTTAAACTCCCCGTCTTTGCTTGGGTAGGCTCTTGGTTTAGCGTCTGGCAGGGCATTCCAGTGCCAAAAGTCCCGAAGGGTCGCTATTTCTTCCCCTAATTTCATCTTGTGGTTATCCACAATAATAGGAAACTCCTGGATGCAAAGGTCGTCTTTTGAAATAAAGCAAAGCCTTGCTTTTTCTTTTCCGAGGTTCACCGCATAAAAACACACTTGCAAAATATTACAGAATAATTGGGGTTC